>Ga0056120_1000001_pt1 | contig 68026 bp, 76 predicted proteins | sample WorMettaBAHAMAS2_FD_71121 | JGI IMG/M metagenome (GOLD analysis project Ga0056120, IMG submission 71121) | Marine gutless worms symbiont microbial communities from Max Planck institute for Marine Microbiology, Germany - Olavius tantulus BAHAMAS.2 ...
AAATAACTATTTGTTATTATAAGATATAAATGGTGGAGGACACGGAGCCTTACCCCAATTCATTCTCCAAACTAAATCATATCCATAAATCCTGTTTATTCAACATCTTATCACACATCAAACCCCTTCAGACTGCCGGACGCCGAGAGAAATTTAATTCTCTACATTTTCCCGAAACAGAGAACGGACGTGGGTTCGATTCCCGATTGAATACCCGACGGTGTGTTTCACAACTCATGTCTGATTGCCTTCCCATACATCACCTTCAGATCTTTTTGGCGATGTAAACGCCATAGCTGTAGTGCTCCCGGTGCTTTTCATAGAGGGTAATTTCAGCCTTTTCACATTCGATAATTTCCCTTGCCTGATCGCTCCCACCATTCCGTTCGAGGAAGGAATCGAACCCGTTCTGCATGGGCCGGTAGTAATTGTCGATCCAACAGCTCGTGGGCAGATAAAAATAGCCTTCCGGAATGTAGCCATGCCTTTCGAGGATTCCGATTTTTGCCGAGGCAACATCGATCTCGGGATACTCTGCATCCCAGTGAGATTGAAGCTCGGATGGTCGTTCAGCGGTCAGCCATGTGATTTCCGAAACGATGAGTTTGCCTCCCGGTTTCAGGAAGCGCCTCCAAGCTGATACTCCGGCTTCAAAACCCATATTATAGATCGCACCCTCCGACCAGATGACATCGAACTCCTCATCGGTAAAAGGCAGCGCGTCCATGGAACAGCTCAAGGTGGTTATTTTGTCTGCCACGCCGTGGTCGGTGGCTCTGGCTTGAAGTTCCTCAAGAAACTCCGGTAGGAAGTCCACGGCGGTAATTTCAGCATCCAGTTCCTTGGCAAGTTGGATAGTTGAAGCACCGGTACCACAACCGATATCCGCAATTTTCAAAGGGCGTGATCTATCGAGCCCGGCCAGCATCAAAGCCTGTTTTGTCTCGGCTTCGCCTCCCGGGCCTTGTCTAAAATTTGATCTATGCAGATCAATCAAAAGCTGCATTTGTAAGTCGTCCATAGTTCCTCCTCAATCAATATCGCTAATCAGCCTCTCTGCCAGCTCCAACACATCCACCGGCCAGAAGCATTCCGGGCGTGGATGGCGTATTTGCGGATGTCCGGCCTCTGGGCGGCAGTTTTGCAGGCAGTCGAGCCACTGGGCCGGAATAGCCTCCCGACCGCACACAGCGCCTAACAGTGCCCCACAAATGGCCGCGTTGGTATCGGTGTCACCTCCGCGCATAATGGTATCGACAACACCGTCCTCAAGGCTCGGGGCGTGGAACAGCTGATACAGGGCATTCTGAAAAGCGATCAACACCCAGCCCTGCTGGTGAACATAGTCCACTGGCGGCTCTTTGGCAGCCTTGTCGATGGTATCCAGCAAAGCGGGTTCAACGGGCATGTCTGCAGCCCACTGCCGGATGTGCTGGTACAGCTTTTTGCGGTCACAGCCGGATTGAATGGCGTGGGCAATTCCCATGGCAAACAGCGCGTTCGCCTGTTGGCAGATCAGGTTGGGATGTGTGAGTGCCGCATCCTGCATCGCCCATTCGGCCACATGATTCAGTTCAAATCCGGCTCCGAAAATCCCGAGCGGGCTGATCCGCATCATGGCTCCATTGGCCTGACTGTCCGGGTTTGGATTTCCACGCAGCCCGGCAGAAATGGTCATGCCGCAATCAAACGGATCGGAACTCAGCCAGTATTGATATTCCTTGCGTGCCGCCTCTGGGTCATACGAACGGGTTTTCACCAGTAGCCGGGCAAGGAGCAGAGCCATCTCGGAATCATCGGTCGGCTGACCGGCAATGGTATTCCATGTGCCGCCATCCGCCAGCTCCCGGACGCCATCAGGGTAGCCGCGCCGGATATCATCCGGGGACTGAAACTCAACCAGACTCCCCAGTGCATCACCGGCAAGCTGGCCAAGCAGGCATCCTTGGGCTCTGGATGTTCTGTCTATGCCCATACAGCAATCTTCTCCTTAATCAGTATTTTCGAATGGATAGTATCAATGAACATACGACACTGTTCGCTCATGAGCCTGTTAAAATCAAGAGATGTATTGTCAGGGATTTTCAGAAAAAGAACATGAAACGGGATATCTTGCCCCTGCTGGCGAATAACATCGGAAATCAGCCCCTGCGTTTTATCCAGATTGAGTGCAATCCATCTCTCTTCAGATATCGGGTAAACAAAGCCACACCCCTTTATAGACGCTCCATTCCCATACTGCCCTATGTATGTGTGCAGCTGGAAAAGATCCTCACGCTTGACCCCGAATTGTGGGTCAAAGGCTTTATACTTCACATCAAAGACGTACAGGCCGCCATCACTCTCAAAAACAAGGTCCGGTTCAAGTTTGCGCATGTAGCTGCCAAGAGCACCTGCCGGTATTTCATAGCGTTGCTCGAACTTGCTTAACAGTCGGACCCCATCTCGTTTGATGAGTTTCCGGATGAAATATTCGAAAAGCATCGATATATCGAAAAAGAAGGCGCTCGAATCATGCTGGGAGTCAAAATCAGAACCTTGCTGGCTGATGACTTGCTTCGACAGATCTATCAGCACGTTATAGTCGTTGTAGAAGGGATTGGTGAAATACGGTGTTCTCAAAATTTCCTGACGGGATCTTTTCACACCCTGATTAGCGGTAAGAAACGCATTGTAGACATTCCTTGTACGCTGGCAAAAAGAGTAGTGCTCAACCGACTCATAGGCTTTGATGAAAAGTGAGGTCGCGGGGCAGTCGTAGCTGTGCTCTCGATAGGAGCACAAATATTTTCCAGAGGTTTTATTTCGGAAGTAGTCAACCGCATTGATTGTTCCACGCACACGGGAAATCCGATCATTCTTTGTAATGTAGGTCTTGGGAAGCCCCAGCCGGTAAGCTCTCTTGAATTTGATATTCCAAAGATATGCAAGAAGCCACTCATATCCATCACCGTGGCTTTCGCCGCCAATGTTTTCCAGTTCGAGAAACCCGTCGGCATCGGCAATGATGTACTGAAGGAAAGCATCACCAAACCGAGAGCTGATCTTCAGGGAATAATCGCCACGTTTGACAAACCCAATCAGATTGCCTGTGGTGAGATTGAAGTTTCTGGCATCCGTACCGGTTACACCGATAAAGCCGCCGTCGGTATTGTGTTCGTAATCTTCATCATTGAAGAGGATTAGGGCATCGGCAATATTGTCATTCAGCGTTTTTTCGACATCACGAGAAACCGAATTCAAAAAATGCCAAATAGCAGACTCGTCGTTATGAGGATAGGTCCACTGGCCTTTTGATTTGGTGCTGAGGGTAATCGATTCACCCAAACGCCTATTGGTCAAGATGCCTTGGTTGACCAAATAAGACTGGTTATCGACCAGAGTCCCGTTCTTTATGATATCGAACAGCCACACGATTTAAACCCCGAATGCCTTTCCGAAAGAACCGATGAGCTCAGCCTCCTTGCCGGTACCGCGTAGGTATTCCTGCAGCAAAGGCCGGATGCAATCATCCCAGACACGCTCTCTTACTTCCGCAACCGTAAGGCTGGTGGCATACTTCAAGTTCATCAAATAGGCATGCCCGATTTGGTAATCATGGCCCAGCAAAGGTTCCTTGGCTATCTGGGTGTTCAGCCGTTCAAGGTTATCCGCCAGAGGGACCCAGGTTTTGCAGAACTGGTTCAGATGGTATCTCAACAGCCCTGTATCCGGCGTTACTTCTTCCCAGCGGAATCTGCGTCGGAGAGCGAAATCAAAGCTTTCCACACTCCGGTCAATGGTATTCATCGTTCCGATCAGATAGATGTTTGTCGGGATGAAAAACAGGTATCCTTGATCGGTCTGAAGCATGCCGGTGTGTTCGTTATTCAGGTTGGCATATTGGGTTTTGACGCTGCCTTTAATGCCTCGATATTCCAGGCAATACATCAGCTCACCAAAAACCCGAGACAACTCAGCCCGGTTCACTTCATCAATTATAAAGAAGAATGGAGGCACAGCATCGGATACCAGCTTGGATGAGTCTGATATTTCGAAAATGTACTGCCAATAATCACCTGATAATTTTTCTCTATGGGGACGAAGCTCATCGATCGTGATTGATTCCCAGTCCCTATCGAGACCAAGGCTGCGAACATCAATTTCCCACTTTCCGGCGTTTCGGCAAAACTCTTTGAAAACACCATTCTGCAATGTCAGCTGCGCAGTTCCGTTACCATCCAAAACGGGGCGTAATCCTTCCATGAAGTCTTCGTAACTGAAAGAAGGATGGAATTGCACCAGCTCAATCTGACTTCCATGTGTGAGACTGCTGTTCGGAGCAAACTCTTCTTTCCAGATATCAAATAACAGAGAGGTCTGCTGGCGTGCTTGGTATGTCTTCCCAGTTCCGGGAGCACCATATTTAACGATCTGCTTTTTCAGGCTGAATGGATTGGACAGATTCTCATAGAGCACCCAAACAAACTGACTCAGATAAAACTCGTCCGTTTTATTGTCCCGAAGCTCATCGCTGAACTCATCTTTGATGATCTTCAGCAGGAAAATGTTTTTTGAATACCAATCTTGATCCTCTTCGGCCGGATATGCCGGGATAATTCCTTCACGTATAAGCCAGCTGAAGACCTGATTAAACTTACCAGAATCGACTGTTGTGGAAACTTCGAGCGTGCAAGCGGCTGCAACACGATTGACGAGAACTGGATTGTTGGACTTGCCTTGGGCAGACCACGCTTCGTCAAATTTCCTGAAGCCATCTTTGTTGGGAGTCAGGATGAATTGTTCCAACGCGGATATGAATTCCTTGTTTTTGATGAATGACTGGAAGTTGTCATTACTCAAAACAGACTGGCCGCGAGAAGCGATTCCGTTACTTTTTTCATAGAGGAGCTGCTTCAGGAAAGCCTCGTCACTTTGAGACAAACCCTCTCCTGATTTGATGCGTTCACGGATTTGCCCGACCTGACCGTAAAAATCACGATAGGCATCATGCCAGCCTTTGACTTCGTGTTTCCGGTTTTCAATCAGGTATTTGTAAAGATTTTTCAGTCTGCTTTTCATTTCAGCCCCTTATTTTCTAAATCGTTCTCTTTTTCAGCGATCGGCAGTTCCTCCAGCTCGAAAAGATCGTGTGACATGCGGCGGACACCGATGTTGTATTCCATCAGCAGTGTGACCAGCTGTTCGCCATTCATGAGGCCCACGGGTGTTTTATCCGGCTGATTGGCTTCCTTGATGGCCCCGGTGCTGAAGTCGCTGGTGGTAATGATCAATCCCTGTTCATGGGCACCAAGACTGCCGCGCACCTGTTGAACGGTCGGGCTTTGGATATTGCCTTTCCATCGTTCTGCCTGAACAGCCATCTTTATCCGGACCACATCGCTGATCAGCAGCGTGCCCCGGACATCAGTACCGCCATCGCCGCCGTACTTGGTAACCTCGATGCTTTCAAAACCCATCTCAGCCAGCAGCTGTCCAACCAGCTCCTCAAATTGAGCTGGACTCAAGTCCATCAGCTGGGACAGCAGCTTTTTCCGGATCTCTCGATTGTGCTTGGAAATCTGATACGGCAGGCCGGTTCCCATCCATTTGACGAGGCTGTAATACCCGGGTGATGTGCGAACAAAACGGCCGGGCTCACCGCTGGCCTTTGCCCGTTTGAGTTTAGTCACCAATTGGGCGTTCATAGTTGCTTCGGGAGTCTTGCCGGAGGTATTCAACCACCCCTGATTCAGGGCCTTGTCAGTGATGTCCCGGTAATGCATGGAGTTCCGGTTACCAAACTGATCCAGCACCTTTTCTGCAGCATCCAGAAATGAGAATGTCTCTTTCGACTTAACCGAAGAGCTCGCGGCACTTCGCTCCGGCTCCTTGGCATCGCAAACAGCAACAAGCTGCGTATCCCGAAGAAAGAACGTCTGAGGCGCAACCTTCACAAAGGTCGACTGGTCCCTATGCTTTTTAATATCCGAGTAAAGGCGGGCACTGACAGTGGCCTCCGGCGTTTTGCCTTTTGCTACCCACAAGCCCGCTTCAATGATCCGCTCGGCAATCTCTTTTGCATGGAGAGGCTTTCCAGCGTCCTTCAATATCTGAATGGCTGCGTCTTGAACGTTCATATTATTTGCCTTTATCCAAGTTTACGTCTTTCCTCTCGTGCTATTTCGGCAATTCCGTCAAGGGCCTCGTCGTCCAGATCGAGATCCACAAGCTCGTTGCGGAGCTCATCCTTTAAGTTCGTTGCTGCAGTTTCAGCGAATTCAAGTATGTATGCCAAGTCAGTGCTTGAGACGTTAACCGTTGTTTCGATCAGGTTGGCTGACATTTTTCGTACCTTCAGTTTTGTTGTTCCTGTTGCAGAAGGTCCTTCCAACCTTCATAAATCATGACCATTGCCATGGTATCCAATTCGCAATATTTGAGCAGAGCCTTCCGGATCTCCTCACGTTCATATTCCGACATTTCTTCAAACTGCATCCGGGCATAAGCGGTCAGGGCTGCACCACCATCTCGCAGCTCATCATCGTCACTCAAGATGCCCATATCTTTGTCTGAAATATCCTGAAACATCTTCGGCAGCATTTTGTATGGGTCGGCAACTTTTCCGTCCTTGATTTTGATCCACTGCCAGTCTTTGAAGTTGATACTCGGGATTCCATCAGTTGCGCCGTAGATGGGCTTTGAATATTTATCCTGCAGAAAGGCCGAACTGTTCAGGATTGCCGGTAGCACCTGTTTGATTGAGTTGGAGCCATTGGTGACTGGGTCGTAATAGTAGCGCTTAACAATTTCCCACATGTCGACCATGTTGCGCTCGCCGGTCCACTGCTCAACAGAGTCCTTCACGGCTTGGGTGATAGACCTGATGAACGCGCACAATTCCTCCCGGTCTTCAATTTCCCGCTGATCAGCCTGAAGCTGGCGGTAAATCATGTTGAGGAACGTGTTTTCATGGTTGGAGTAGCGGAAGATGCTGCCGTTGTCATTTTCAAGTTGAGCCTTCAGGGCTCTCACAAATTCATAATTTGGAAACGCTCCCTGTTCCGTATTCAAATACTCACCGAAATGCTCCACTGTGCCATCCTCGTGAACGATATGATGGAAAACTGAAACGCGATCCCCTCGTAAGGTCTGCGACCTGCATTAAACGGTATGGCCACCATGGTGGTTTCAAAGTCAATGAAATGGAGCGGAAACACCCAGCTGCTCAACTCGCTCTGCAGGGTTTCCTGATCCAGCCAGATCGAAGTGTCACCGTTCTGGAATTTCTCAATCTGAAGCCACTGGCGTTCGCTGGCAGAGATACCCGGCTTTTTGTCGGGCTTAGGAACCACATCCTCCTCGGTAAGGTCGGACATTTTGATGCAGCCAGCCTCAATGAGCTTGGCCTTTTTTCTGAAGTTCCAGACATCGAGCACGGTTGGACTCTCGAAATCCTCGTCCTTCCAGCCCAGATTGGCTTTCCAGCATTCTTTCTTTCCGCTCAACAAGCCGGACTGCTCTTCGCCATCCTTTGTATAGAACTCGCAGCCGGAGCAGTTGGTTGAAACAGGTGACGGTATTTTGATATCCGAAGCATAGTGCTCTGCAAACAGATCAACTCGCTGTGTAAAGCTGAGGGACTGATCACTGCCGCCATCTGTACCGGCATAAATCTGCTCGCATTCGGTATCAACATTTACCTTGCAGAGAATCGGCGGTGTCAGATCCGCATCGGTCAGTGTTTCTGATGCCGATACAGACTTTCGTCCATTGGCGTCCTTCACCAACCGAAACTTCTGGTTAAGTCCATCGGTTGGGCAGGTCGCAGATTTATCGGCCATCATGAGGTGGGCGGAGACGGTATATTGAGGCAGCGCCTGATTGATCACATATTTCTGAAAGGCCACATCGTAGAGGTAAGATTTCCATCCTGATTTGATCGTCCCGTTTTTATTAGCAAACGGGTCTTCAGCGTCGGGATCAAAGGATTTGGCTTTCACTTCATAGAGGCTGAGACGATTACCGTTTTTAACCAGAATATCCGCACGGATGAATAGTGTGTTGGTCGCTATTGCCGCTTCGTAAATGGTTACCTGATCCAGTTGCAGGAGTCTGTTGGTTTCAGCGAGAGCCTCGTCGTAATCCAGTGTTTTGATATCATGACCACCGGGGAAGTAACATTTAGCCAGGTCGCCCACCTGAAAGCCGCCATCAGCCAGTGCAAGAAGGAAGCTATCATCAAGGTTCTGGTTGGCGTACTCGCTTTTTCCGGTGTAGAAGAGCTTGGTCGGGCATTCAGTTGCCAGCTTGAATCTGGATTTTGTCAGGTATCTCCTTTTTGCCATCAGTATCTCTCCCTGTTATTCACTTTTAACCACCTTTGTACATCCCGGGCCGGACAGCGAGCTGCGGCCACCGGAGACTGGTGTGATATTTATCTGGGTGCTGATTCTTTCTTTCAGTGCAGATACATGGGAGATGATTCCGATCAGCTTGCCGTCCTGCTGCAGACCGGATAAGGTTTCCAGAGCGGTCTCCAGAGCGGTCTCCAGAGCTTCTTCATCCAAGGTGCCGAAGCCTTCATCGAGAAACAGGGAATCCACCCTTACTTTCCGGCTGGCCATTTTCGACAGCCCCAACGCCAGCGTCAGGCTGACGATAAAGCTTTCACCGCCTGACAGGTTCTTGGTCGAGCGGATTTCACCGGCCTGATAGTTATCGACGACATTCAGTTCCAGCGGCTGCTTATCGGCGCTTCGGATCACCAGCAGATTCTTAAAAACAACGTTTTTAAAGAAGATGTCTGGTGAATCAGGTTTGTTCGCCCGCCTGCGGGCGGATAAAGCGAATTGAAATCCGAAGCGCCGTTCCTGCCGACCGCAGGGCGGGAGGAACATCACGGATCAGCAGATAGCGGTCGGTCATTTTTTCCAGCTGCCGGTTGGCATGGGAAACCATCAACTCAAAGGTCAATCCCTGAGCAAAGTTGCGGTACTTTTTCCCGTCGGCTGAACCGATGAGGCCATGCAGTTTTTCCCAGCGATGGCACTCTTTTTTCTGAGCCTCGATGGCGGACTGCTTTTCCTTTATCCGTTCTTTGGCAGCCGTATTTTCACTCAGCTTGTGCTTGAGACCGGCAACGGCATCGCGCAATTCTTTCAGGGACTCTTCAAATTCTTTGAACTGCGGTTCCAGTTCCTCAAGCGTCTTATCCGTAAGCTTTTTAGCAATCTCTGTGGCCAGACGCGTCTCCCGGTCTTTCTGTTTAGCTTTGAGCTCCGTTCCCGCGTCATCGAGCTCCTTTGCCCGGGAAGATAAAGATTCCCGATCTTCCTGTGACAGTCTGGCTTCGAGGAAGGCTTTCTCATCTGCAAAGCCTGCCGGAATCAGAGCGGCTGAGAAGTCGGTTTCCGCTTTTTGCAGTTCAGGTGTTCTTTGTTCAATGCGTTTCTTCAGGGAGTCAATATGGGTCTTGGCCGTTGTCAGTTTCTGCTGCAGCTCGGTGTTCAGGTCTCTGGCTTTCTTCTCGGCCTTTTCGGCATCGGCAATGACTTTGTTCAGTCGGCCTTCTTCGTCATCAGGCTTTTTGTCGCCATACAATTGCTTCCGCTCTTCCGTTCCGTCGGCCAGTTACTTTTTGAGTCGTTCCAGAGTTTCCTGTTTTTCAGTCAGAGCCTTGACCTGCGTATCAATCACGGCATCCAGACGCTTCACTTCGCTGTCGATGTCGGCAATCTGTTTTTCGATGTCGGTTTTTTGTTTTACCTGTTCCTGCCATGCCTTCAGTCTTGATTTAAGGGATTCGAGCAGTGACTCGACCTCTGCCTCCGGTATTTCAGAAATGCCAAGTGGCTGGAGTTTCCCGGAAACCACCAGCTTGATCTCATCAAAGCCGGTCCGAAGCTTCACGAGGGTGTCCTTCAATTCAGCGAGCGTTTTTTCTGCGGCCTTCTTGTCATTGGCCGCTTCGGTTTCCAGCTTCTCAGTGTCATTCAGGTTTTTACGGGCAGCGGTTTCCGCCTGTTCCAGCTTTTTGATGGCGGCTTCCTGTTCGTCAGCCTTGTCGATCAGCTTGGTCAGCGATTCGATCTTTTGCTCGATTTCATCGGGAACCGGAACATTGCACTCGGCAAAGGGATGGTCGTTCGAGCCGCAGAGCGGACAGGGCCTGCCGTCTTCCAGCTTGGCCCGATGGTCTTCAAGCTCCTCAATTTTCCTGATAAAGGCCATTTCACGAAGAAGGGTATCCTTCTCGGTGCGATATTCCCGGAGCAGTTTGTCGCCCAGCAAGGCGCTAAGGGCATCCTTGCCTTGCTGAAGATTTTTAGCGGCTGACTCCAGCTCCTGTTTTTTGAGGAAGCATTGTTTGGAGGCTTCCTCAAGTTTCTTTGCGGCACCTGTTAGGGCCGTATCGGCATTTTTGAGATCAGTTTCTTTCTGCGTGAGTTCCTGTTGTTTGGCGAGCAGGCTGCCGAATTGTTCTTTAACTCCGGCCAGTCCACTGATCAGCCATTCATCCCGCACATTCTCTTTGAGGTACAGTTCTGCAGCCTCCAACGTTTTCTCTGCGGCAGTCCGTTTTTCCAGTTCCTTCACCCGGGACTGCTTGTCGGTCTCAATCTTTCCGGCTTCCTTGGTACAAGCATCAGCGCCTTCCGATACCGCCTTTGTCTGTTCGGCAATTTTTTGATCAAGTGACCGGATTTTCTGGATCAAAGGGGCTGCCGTTTTCAGTTCCTCTTTGGCTTTCAGGGTGAGCTGTTCAGCAGATTTGAGAGCCTCTGTTTGTGTGTTTGCAGATGATTCAAGCTCAGGAAGTGCGGCTTGATCCGTTTTTAAAGCAGCCTGATCGTCGGCTTGCTGCTTGCGTAGGGATGTTACGCTCACGTATGTTCCGTCCAGAGACGCGGCTTTGGTGGCAAGTTCAAGCTTGGCTCGTTCCGGCTTGAACACCTCGGTGTCGACCTTCAGTTTGGCGGCTTCATCTGTTAGGTTGAGGATCTCTTTTTTCAGGTCTTCAATGGTGGTCAGCCATGTAATGGCTTTGCCTGTTTCAGTTGATTTACCGGCAAGCTCAGCCTCCTGTTTCAACTTGGCCGTGAGCTCGTCCTGAATTTCCTTTTCCTGTTCGGGCTCGAGAATCACAATGCCGGATGTTTCGGCGTTCAGGATGTTGAGCTTTTCCCGCTCATCACGCTGGCGCTCATGAACACGCCGTGAGATTTCTGAATAGATTTCGGTGCCGGTGATCTGCTCGAGGATCTTGGACTTCTGTTCAACATCAGCCTTAAGGAAGGTATCGAAGCCGCCTTGCGCCAGCAGAATGGAGCGGGTGAAACGATCGAAGTCCATCCCGTTTTTTTCTTCAATGACACCGCCAACAAGACTCTTCTTGGTTTCTATAGGCTTGCCCGTAGCATCGTCTGCAATCTGGTGTTCCTGATCCTGCAGGTTGCCTTCAGCCTTTTTCCGTGCCCGGCGCTGTTCCCAGTGACAGCGGAATCGACCAGCCTGGGATTCAAACAAGACCTCAGCGTAGCATTCACCGGTCTGGCGGGACATTATTTCATTCCCGCTCTTGGTGATTTTCCCAAGGCGTGGCGTGGCTCCATACAGGGCCAGACAGATGGCATCAAGAATTGTCGACTTGCCCGCACCGGTCGGACCGGTCAGAGCAAAGATGCCGTTGGATACGTATTCGGGATCAGTGAAGTCTATGACCCATTCACCGTAGAGGGAGTTGAGGTTCTTAAATCTGAGTTCAAGTATCTTCATAATCAGCCTCTCTATTCCGCGTTGACGTCTTCTTCATGGAGAGACTTGATTATTTCGTTGTAGGAGACCGTCAGTTCCTCACGGTCTTCATCGGGCACATCAAAAGCATCCAGACAGCGGGTGAAAACATCTCCGGCATCCAGATCATCGAGGGTTTCATCCTCCGCGACCGTACTGATCACCCGGTCCATGACACGCCGGTTTTTGATCCGGCGGATTTCCATGGTTGAATCGGCCATAGCTTCGTCGAGCATCTCGCGCAGGTTGCCGATGATGTCGCTGCCGGTGTATTCGATCTCAAGCCATGCAGCGCTTTCTACCTTTTTGAGATCCTCCAGCTTGGCGTGGATATCATCCAGCGATCCAACAATGCGAATCAGCTCCTGAAAACACGGTACAGAGAGTTCTTGGATATCTGGCGTGGTGCTGTTGAACTCTATTAGCACGACCTTCTTTTCCTGAGTCGCTTCGCCATAGCCCATTGGGATGGGCGAACCACAATAGCGGATGTGCTCCGCACTGCCGACCGCCTGAGGAACATGCAGATGGCCAAGGGCAAGATAATCGATTGACGAAGGGAACACCTCCTCACCGACATGTGCCAGTGATCCCACATAGAGTTCCCGGACACCATCACCATCAACGGTCTTACCGCCTGCAGTAAAGAGGTGGCCCATGGCAACGATGGGAATGTCATCATGCCCGGCGCTTTTGAATTCGGCTCGTTTCTGTTCCGCAATCGCACAAACATCCGCGTAATGGTTTTTCAATCCTTCAACGAGCTTGGCGTTTTTATCGTTGATCGTTTCTCCCGGTTCGACTGTGCGGATGTCCTTGTCCCGCAAATAAGGCACAGCGCAGACAATAGCCTCCGGCTTATCATCTGCGTGAAGAACAAAGACTTCGTCCTCCAAGGCTTCGGTCATCGAGCCAACCACATACACATTGAGCGCCCGAAGCAGCTCCTTCGGGGCATTCAGAAATGACGGTGAATCATGGTTTCCGGCAACGACCACAACATGACGGCAGCAGGATGCGGCCACTCGGCAGAAGAAACGATAGTAGAGCTCCTGCGCCCGGTTGCTGGGTGTGCTGGTATCGAACACATCACCGGCGACAAGCAGGGCATCGATCTTTTCATCTTCGATAGTCTTAACCAGCCAATCCAGAAACGCAGAGAACTCCTCATAGCGTTTCCGGCCGTAAAGGGAGCGGCCTAAATGCCAGTCTGATGTGTGGAGGATTTTCATTCAGAAACCTCGACTTCTTCATCTCCCTTATCGACGTTATTTTCCCATTTGGCACAGATCTTTTCGATATCAGGTGTCTTACTATCGGTGGACCAGCTTTTAAAAAACTGAGGATTTTTGCTTCGAGGAGCCGGGTCAACTTCCCTCATTTCAACCAATGCGGGAGCCTGCACACATTCTCCAAGCACAAGAGCGCTTCGTGGAGCCAGTGCCGGTAACTGCTCAAGTAATTGCCCATATATCCCGGGGACAATTTCTCGAAAGTACCGAAGGTCTTCAGGATTCTGCAGTCGATGCACCACGAAGGAGTTGCATTGCGAAAGCACCGTTTTAGACATCTCACTTGGTCTTTGAGAAGCAACAACTAATCCCAATCCAAATTTACGTCCCTCGCGTGCTATCCGTTCAAATACTTGCTTCGAGATGGAGTCGTCTTCATTCTTTTTGCCTTCTCGGATATAGTTCTGGGCCTCTTCAAGAACAAGCACAACAGGGAATTCGCCACGGCCTATACCACTTTCTGGGAAGCTCAGGCGTTGCATAAATTCGTGTATCAAACGTCCAATAAGAGCTGTAACGTTTTCCAGAACCTCTGAGGCTAAGAGGCTGAGATCGACAATAACGACATTGGATCTTGAGGAACCCTTTCTCTGCCTATCGTAAAACGGCAGAAGGTTATCTTGAAGGCTCTCTGAACCGGATAAATCTCTATCCGGATTGCTTTCTAAGCCGAGCAAATCCCGTAAAAAGGCGGCAAGTGAATGCTTTATCTGGGGCCATTCTTTTGTTGATGGACCGAAAAGAAACTCAAACCTTGAATCCTCAAGAAGCCTGAAAATTCGCATGAGCATGGTAGAGCAATTATCCCTTGCTCTGCTTGAGCTTCCATCATCTCTGGACATGGCCTCTTCAATGTGTCGATAGCGGAAATCAGTGCGACTAAAATAAGATGGGCAATCAGCAGTAGCCACGGAGAGAGACTCATCACCATCAGGCAGGCGCGACAGAGTAGATAACAAAGGGTTAATTTGTTCTTTGATTCGGGTTTGTTTTCCGAGGTCGATTTGAGCGTATGACTCGTATTTTTGCCCTTCCGAAGATATTCCCTCCCTGGCAATGTCACAGACGGTGCTAAAAATGCTTTTTAACCCGTCAAGGGTGACTGAAGGATATGCTTGGCCTATCAGTGTAATAGCGTCTGCATTGGCAGGATTGTCCAGATAGCCCACAAGGCCATCACATAACTGGCGTATAGCCTTTGCATCACCTTTATCACCACCAGAGCAATAACCTAAAACACGATTACATTCTTTGATTATATCTTCGCGCAATTGAAGCCATGCACTCCCGGTACTGGAGCTGTTACGTGCAGAGGAAAGCGCATTAAGCAAGACTGGCCTTTGCACACCGGGTGAGGCCCGGAAAATCCGTACAAAGTCATCAGAATCCATAAACCAGTATGGGATCGCCAGCTTTTCTTTCTCGTTAGGATCTGTTGGAATGTATAAAGATTTAAATGCAGGTTTTGCATCGCTCCATTGGCTTCCATTCACTTTCTGAAAAGCGGATCGATACTCGCCGTTCGTGTCCAAGATGACAAATCGTGTTTGCTTTACCTGTGGATGCTCAATCACGGACTGCAAAATGGTTGCTATTGAGCAGGATTTCCCAGATCCGGTACTCCCAATAATTGCAGCGTGCTTGCCGAAGAACGTGTCGGGGTCAATTATGATATCATAATCTGGGAAAACCGCAGATCGCCCCACAGGGATGCAGTATCCCGGGTCATCAGAATCATATTCGCAGGCACATTTTTTGCCGAAAATAGCATCCAGATCTTCACGCTTTGTGATCAATACCGGTGAGTCCAGTACAGGGAAAAGATTAATCCCTTGCTTGAATTCATTTTCGTCAATCGTACCAATCATCGTTGCTTTCATCAGACGTCGAGATGAAGGCAAGGACACCATTGTTTTATCTGCCTTGAGCTCACTTTCTTCTGTGAGGACAACGCGTGTCACCATGGCAACAATTCTTCGGGGACCGACAGGTATAATCACATAGGAGTTGATCGACCCGACCTCTATGGTTCCTTCATATGTTGAGCGGGTGAGAGCTTTCAGATCTCGATTCAGCTCTATGGTCACTTGAGCTGTGTCAACAGCAACGACACGCCCGATTTCATGATCATTCGACATCTTCGACCTCCGGCTGGGCTTCTTTATAGGCGAGAGCCTTAAAGGTCTTCATGACTTTTGCATCAATTTCCTCTTCTCTGAGATCAGGAAGCAGCTGCTTAACAAAGTTGCCGAATGTACCGATATCCCATCCTGAAACGATCCAAACCCGTTCGTCGCCAATTTTCTGTAGTTCCTTCACAAAATCACTGCTCGGGTTTGGGTCCACGACAATCAATGTAAAGCTCGGTATTGCTAACGCCTGTCGAATAATCGCATTTACATGCTCATCGCCAAACCCATATCCAATGGTGAAGAGAACCGATTGGGGCTGGACAACTGCATTTCCGAATCGGCGGAACAATTCAGAATAAGGCAACCCAAGCGCCTGCCCATATTTTAGCGGTGATGGATATATCAGAACGTCATCATCTTTGCATTGCTGGTTGAAATAAGTTGCATACAGACCATACGGGTTTTCCCAGCCTTGATCGGTTCTATGCCATGTGATTGACCCGTGAAGCTTGTATAGATGTAAAGCTCTGTCAAAACGATGGACTCGGCCTTCAGTAGTCTGTGCCGGAAAATAAAAATCAAGGTCGTATGATTCAGGTCGAAACACTCGCTTCATATTGCCGACAAAACCATCAACCAATACCGCGCCTTCAGCATCAGCTCCCTGTTCAATCAGGGTATCGTAATTGAGCGTGAAGAGGTTGGCCCGTCGAAGATTCAATGGTCTGGTCAATATCTTCTTTATGAATTTTCTATGGACCCCTAATTCACTTTCCTTACCTGCTGCCGGGAGATTTATAAGATCCGTTAAGCATCCTGTAACTTTCCGGATCAGCGCCTCCAGGTTTCCCTTTTCCAGTATCAGGTCGTCAACTCCGGTACGACCAATTTTGATTGTATCCGTAAAATTACCGATACCTGATCGCCACATATGAAGATGACTCAGGTAATCTTCAAGGTTTATACAAATAGCCTCGGTTTCCTTGTCATCAGCCAATGGGCATTTTTCTTTGCGGTCATCGAATGAATAACTTTTCCCTGATATGAGGGAGGCTGTTTCATAAAAACAGTGTACCCATTCAGGCGCACCCGATTCTGTTTTTTCGCTCTCGGCCATTGCAAGCAAAGCATCTTCAAGAGGCTTCGGGATGTTCGCTAATGAAACCCCGCAGCAGATTATTGATGCACCAGCGCCAATCAGGAAGGAAACATTGTCCGTTTTTAACAACGTTCCCATGCGTACCCGAGTTTCTTTCAATACCTCGAGCAATTTCTTTTTGGCCTTGGAGAAGTCAGCACCCCCAGCATCCTGATCTTCAGCGATAAGCGGGAGAACCTTAGATTCAATCAGGTCCTCTGTGCCGATTTGAATTTTATACTCTGAAAACTCGGTCTTATCATTGCTCATAAAATTTATCCTTATTTATGCCATCATCCGACTACCTCAAATCAAACCGAAGAAACGCTCGAAAAACATGCTCAGCTTATCCAGCACAGTTTGTTTCTTCACGGCATGACTATTGTTTCTATTGAATCTGGAAACCGGAGGGAGAATATTTGTGATGGCGGTTCCGGTGACGGGAATCGCTCCGTCTCGGAATGCATTCTCAATGAATAGCTTTGTTTCATCAGCGTTGAGTCTTTCCTCCGCAATAATCCGGTCCAGTTCCTTCACCTTTTTAGCCGCAATGTAAGCAGCCCACTGGGCATCAACTTTGGAATTTGTGGAAACAGAGTCCACGAACTGTTCGATAAGGTCTTTCTTGTTGCGCAGACTGGGACTGGAGTTGATCGCACGCTCGATGGCCGCCCGGATTTCCTTATCTTCGCCCGTACCTTTCTTCTTCAGGTATTTTTCAACCAGCATCAGGATGTAATCTACATTGATCTCAACCTGCTTGATCAGCTCAATCTCGAAGACCACATCATCGTTGATCGATTCTTTTTCGGCCTCGGATGTGCTGCGAAATTCGGCGAACAGATTCAGATACAGACTCTGATAATCCTGAAAATCCCGGTCGCTGAGAATTGCGTTCCCTGTAAAATCATCAAATGCCGTAAGAATGTTCTTCAAACGCAGGATAGAACCAAAGAGCTTAATAAACGCCTTCTGAGCCGCTTCGCCAATGATGGATTCATTGAGAGGGAACTTTTCCGTCAATTCTTCAACCCGTTTTTCGTATTCCTTGTAATAGTCGGCATAGGGTTTCAAGAGCACAATGCCCTTGGCATCTTTGTTCCCGAACAGAGCGAGAGCATCGTTAGTTTCCTTCTCTAAATTACGGAAGGAAATAATATTGCCGTAAGTTTTGACGGAGTTGAGAATGCGATTTGTACGGGAGAATGCCTGAATCAGACCATGGGCACGCAGATTTTTATCCACCCACAAAGTGTTGAGGGTGGTCGCATCGAAACCGGTCAGGAACATATTGACAACAATCACCAAATCGAGCTCGCGGTTTTTCAGGCGTTGCGATAAATCCTTGTAGTAGTTCTGAAACTTGTCTGCAGAGGTGTCATAGCTGGTGCCGAACTGGGCATTATAGTCCTTGATCGCAGCATCCAGAAAATCCCGCGAACTTTGATCCAATCCTTCAACTTCGAATTCCTCTTCACTTAGCAACCCGTCAGGTTCTTCCTCATTGGCGGCAAAGCTGTAGATCAGGCCCACTTTGAGACGCTGTGTTGGCGGCAGACCTTTTTGCTGGGCGGCGAGTTCGGCATAATAGCGCTTTGCGGCATCGATGGAGGCCGTAGCGAATAGTGAATTGAACCCGTTGGTTCGCTGAGTTGCCTTACTTGCTTCGATCTTATTCTTGCTGGAAATCACCTCAGTCACATTCGTGACAACCGAATGCCAATAATTGCTGGAACGTTTGGTTTTTTGGGTGAAGTGTTCCCGAATGTAACTCACCACCTGCGTGATACGTTTTGGGTCGAGCAATGCCCGCTCTGTATCAATAGCCGACACTTTTTTATCTTTGACTCTTGGGGATTCCTTAATCGTGTTAATGTAATCGATGCGGAAAGGCAGTACGTTTTTATCGGTAATGGCATCGACAATAGTATAGGTGTGCAGTTTGTCACCAAAAGCCTGTTCAGTAGTACGCCGCAGCGGATTACCGTGACTTCCTGCGTTATCTGCAAAGATCGGAGTGCCGGTAAAACCGAACAAGTGATAGCGCTTGAAGGATTTGGTAATTTCAGTGTGCATATCGCCAAACTGACTGCGATGGCACTCATCAAAAATGACCACGACATGCGCATCATAGACCGGATGCTTCTTGTTTTGAGCCACAAAACGGCTGAGCTTTTGAATAGTCGTAATGATGATGCGGGCATTTGGATCTTCAAGCTGCCGTTTTAACACCGTCGTCGACGTGTTTGAGTTGGCCGCTCCTTTCTCAAAACGTTCGTACTCGCGCATGGTCTGGTAATCCAGGTCTTTACGGTCTACAACAAACAGTACCTTGTCTATTTCTGACAAGCCTCTCGCAAGTTGAGCCGCCTTGAAACTGGTTAAGGTCTTGCCGCTGCCAGTGGTATGCCAGACATAACCACCCGCTGCCGTTTTACCTAGTTGCTTATGGTTTGTACCGGTGGCGATGCGTTGCAGAATCTGCTCGGCCGCCGCAATCTGATAGGGCCTCATCACCAGCAGCTTACGATCCACGTCAAACACACAATATCGGGTCAGGATATTCAACAATGTATGCCGGGCAAAAAAAGTTTTGGCAAAACCACGCAGCTCAGTAATAGGGTGATTTCTCGCATCGGCCCACCAGCTCGTGAATGAAAAACTGTTGGAGGTTTTACGGCGCGAGCGTTTGCTGCGCTGTTCGGCCAGATGGCTGTCGCGCACTGTGTTGCTGTAATACTTGGTCAGGGTGCCGTTGCTGATCACAAATAACTGTACATACTCAAACAGGCCGGAACCTGCCCAGAAACTGTCGCGCTGATAGCGATTGATCTGATTGAACGCCTCACGAATATCAACGCCCCGGCGCTTGAGTTCCACATGCACCATCGGGAGACCGTTAACAAGTACCGTCACGTCATAACGGTTGGCTCGCGCACCTTCCACTTCGTATTGGTTGATAACCTGAAGACTGTTGTTGTGAATATGCTGTTTATCAATCAGGTAGATGTTTTTGACCGTGCCATCATCACGGCTGAGCACCTGAATATGATCTTCCTAATACGAGTTGTCTTTTCGACAATGCCATCATTCGCTCCGGAAATGCAGGTGCTGAAAAATCGCTCCCATTCCGCATTAGAAAAGGTGATCTTGTTGAGTTTCTCCAGTTGCTTGCGCAGATTGGCAATCAGGTCGGCTTCGGAGGTAATAGGCAGGTAGTCATAAGCCTGCAGTTCCAATTGCTTGATAAATGCCTTTTCAAGTGAGTCCTCCGACTGATAGGCGGTTTCCCGCACCTCGCTAACCATATATTCGGCGACAACGGTGCTTTCATCAGAAAGCGCAATCGGTTCAATGCCATAGCGTACAGGTTCTTCGCTCATGCCGCCTCCTTGAATGTTAACAGTTTGTCCCGGTAATACTCATACTGCTGGCGGCGTGCTTTGATTTCAGCGGGCAGCCCGGAGGAGAGATCGTTCACCAGCGCATCGAACTTATCGAGAATGGCAACAATGCGTTCCTGTTCTTCCATTGGGGGAACTGGAACCGGCATTTTAAGAAACATTGGCTTCCGCAGTGATGTTACTGAAGAATGAACAGACGTTTTCTGCACGTAATCATAAAACCTGGCAGCAAGATAATGATAGATATAGCGGGAGTCGACTTCATCACTCGGAACGATCCTGTAAGCTCGCTGATGAAGTGCATATTTACCTTCAGCCCAATGAAAAACCTTTCCGACACCAACACCGTCGCCTGCCGTGATAATGGCGGTTTCGTCAAAGTCGTATGAATTTAGATTCAACGGCTCACGACCTCTTGCATAAAACACGTAATCACCATCCTCAATAGCATCTTTTGTATCGTGACTGCCTGTTCCTATAGTTGCTATTTCACCCAATGTCGTCCACCTTATCCTTGCTTGCTTGCTTGCGCTCGCTACGCTCGCGTCATCAAAACTCAGTAGTTCGTCGCGGTAATATTGATACTGGCGACGGCGTGCTTCTAGCTCCGCTTCTAGCTCCGCTTATAGCTCCGTGAAATTGTCAAGTACCTTGACAATTTCACGCTGCACTTCTAAGGGCGGGATGGGTACAGAAAATTTTTCCATGCTTTTGCCGGAAACGCGTCGTACTTTGGCTCCGGTAATGTGGCGCGTTTTTTGTGACCGGAAATGTTCTGACTGAAAGAAGTAAGCGATATATTTGGGGTCAAGTGAGTGGCTATAAATGTATGCATCACCGCTAACCGCAATTTCGCCTTGGCCTATCCATGCAACCGCTTTGCAAACATCCTCTTCATTCTCGCTCGTGGTAGCAATAACGAGATCACCACACTTTGCCTTCCGTAGACGATTGGCAAGTTTAGGTGATACAAATGACTTTGTTTCAGCTGTCCAAATCCCATAATGCGTGTAGAGCTGGCCGTAGTGGATTGCGCCTATTCCAGAATCGGCAAGATCCTTTTTCTGAAGGCCATTGCCTCGAATAAACGTTCCGACATCTCCCAAGGTTTTATATTCCACTCCTTCAGGGCAGAGCTTCGCAATTAATTTTTCAATTCTATTCATCGCTATCGCCCTCCAGCTTCTTAATGTTGTTATCTTTCGTCAGTAGACGCATCTGCTGGATGGCCGTCTGGTTCAGCAGTCCAAGCCTTTCGGACGGCTCCATCTCCTGCTGAATCAAATGGGCATTCAGGGTTTCAAGGTTCGCGAGGCAGACCAGTTGCGAGACATTGGCATAGTCCCGAATATTGCCCTTTTTATCCGGGTTCTCATCCCGCCACTGTTTGGCTGTTTTGCCGAAGAGCGCCGCGTTCAACAAGTCGGCCTCCGAAGCATAAACAAAACTCATCTGCTGCTTCGTCAGCTCCGGTGGGATGAGATTCTCTTTGATGGCATCGGTGTGAATGCGGTAATTGATTTTGGTAAGCTGGCGTTTGACATCCCAGCCAAGTTGTTTTTGCTCCTGTTCTTTGAGTCGCTGGAATTCTTTGATGAGGTAGAGCTTGAATTCAACCGACACCCAGGACGCAAATTCAAAGGCAATGTCCTTATGACCGTATGTTCCGCCATAGCGCCCGGCTTTGGAACTTAGACCAATGGCTCCAGTTAAGGATATCCATCGCTTTGGAGTAAGCGTGAAACTGTTTAGACCGGCCTGTTTTCTAATCCCGTCGAATTCGACGGGGTTAAAATCCGGATTGTGGAGCTGCTCCCAGATCCCGAGAAGCTCCAGTGTATTGCGATTTCTGAGCCAGTTTCTAATCAAATCGTCGGGATGTTCCGGGTTTTTGGATTTTGCAATATCCGTCAGGCAAATAAAGTCACTTTGGTCGATTGATTTAATTTTCACCTCGGTGCTTAGCACCTTTATCGTATCGTTCTTAGCCATTTTCACATCCCTCCAAATCTGCCACGATGGCATCAATCTGCGTTCGCAGTTCCGATTGTCGGGCGACGATTCCGGCAATTTCTGTATTGAGTACGATGATATCAATTTCTTCGCGTTCATCCTTTTGTTCGACGTAGGAGGAGACGGCGATGTTATAGTCGTTTTCACCAATCTCTTCGTTGGGCACCAGTTTGGCAAAATGCTCCATCTCCTCGCGGACGGTGAAGGCATCAAGAATCTTCTTTCGATGGCTTTCAGTCAGCTTGTTTTTATTTCCGTTACGAGTAAACTCGGCAGAGGCATCGATGAACAAGGTGGCGTTGTCATGTTTCGACTTTTTCAGAACGATAATGCAGGTGGCGATGGTGGTGCCGAAAAAGAGATCAGGCGGTAGCTGGATCACCGTGTCGATATAGTTGTTGTCGATCAGGTACTTCCTGATTTTCTGTTCAGCGCCCCCGCGATAGAGCACGCCCGGAAATTCAACAATGGCCGCTGTGCCGTTCACCGCCAGCCAGCTCAGGATGTGCATGGTGAATGCAAGGTCGGCCTTACTCTTAGGAGCAAGCACGCCTGCCGGGGCATAACGTGGGTCATTGATAAGTAAAGGGTTGTCCTTACCCGCCCATTTAATGGAGTACGGCGGATTGGAGACGATGGCCTCAAAAGGCTCATCATCCCAATGAGCCGGATCGGTGAGCGTATCACCATGAGCGATGTCGAACTTTTCATAGTTGATATCATGCAGAAACATGTTAATCCGGCAGAGGTTGTAGGTGGTCAGGTTGACCTCCTGGCCAAAGAAACCTTGGCGAACCTTGCCATGGCCCAGTACCTTGGCGAACTTGAGCAATAACGAGCCGGAGCCGCATGCCGGGTCATACACCTTGTTGACCTCGCTCTTACCCACTACAGTAATTTCAGCAAGCAGCTCAGAGACTTCCTGCGGGGTAAAAAACTCACCACCCGACTTTCCAGCGGTGGAGGCATACATCGTCATCAGATATTCGTAGGCATCACCAAACAGGTCAATGGTGTTTTCCGAGAAACCACCCGATCCGTTGTTAAGTGGCAGGTCGCCGATGGCATCAAGCAGTTTTACCAGTTTTTCATTACGCTTGATAACGGTGGGTCCTAGTTTGCTGCTGTTAACATCAAGGTCGTCAAACAACCCCTTAAAATCCTCTTCACTGTCACTACCCAATGCTGACCCTTCGATGTCTTTAAAAACTCTGGAAAGGGTTTCATTAAGATCCTGATCGTGCCGTGCCTGCGCCCGTACGTTGACAAAGAGATCGGAGGGAAGGATATAGAAGCCTTTTTCTTTGACCGTCTCAGTACGTCCGAATTCAGCGTCTTCATCACTCAGTCCGGCATAATCAAAATCCGGGCTTCCTGCCTTGCGCTCCAGCTCGTTCAAATAACCAGTCAGGTTTTCGGAAATGAAGCGGTAGAACAGCATCCCAAGCACATAGCTTTTGAAGTCCCAACCGTCGACACTTCCTCGTAAATCATTGGCTATGCGCCATATGGTTTTGTGGAGCTCCGCGCGTTCTGTTTCTTTATTCTTACTCATTCAGCTTTGTCCTGTCTCGGGTTATCAGTTGCGCCGCCAGCTCGTACCCACTCGTCGATCTCGTCTTTCTTGAATTTCCAAAGACGACCGATTTTGTGAGCGGGCATGCCTTTTTCGCTTATCCACTTATAGACGGTATCTCGCTTGATCCCGAGATAGTCTCCAATTTCATCTACGGACAACCATCTGTCTTCCATTTTCGACTCCATCATTCTTTGAGGGCCGTCCAAACGGCTCGTCAAGTTGTTTAACCGGACGGCATCCCATAGGGGCACAATCCGGCTACATTAGGTTAAACAGGGTTAAAGATATATAGATGAAATGAAAAAATCAAGTTTTCTTTCCGGATTTAACCGAGTTTAGCCGAATTTCTTGCCATGCCAGTACCCATCGGGAAGGCTCAAACTGCCTTGGAGGATATGGTCGAGGCTAAAAAGAAACGCCCCGGAAGCGTGCGGGCTCTCCGGGGCGTTGGCTGTTTTTTGTGGATGGGATGGGATCAGGTATCCGGGCTGCTACCGGTAATCAGGCTGGTGTGAATCTCCTTATTCAGGGATTCATCCAGCTTCATTTTATCCAGAAAGGCGGTGCAGGCTTCGGCCTCATGGAGCGGCAATCCCAGTTCTTCCTCCAACCGGTTCAACCTGTGGTGCAGGTTTTCGATCAGATTGAAGGAGTGATCCCGGACCAGTCCTTCCCGTTTTTCCTGTGGAGACGGGATGTATTCGGTCATCCCGCCACGGCGTTTAACAATCATCTCGGGTCCTCCATCAGCTCAGGGTTGCACCGAGGGTGTGAATCCTCGGATAAGTCAATACGGTTCCGGTCAGCTCAGCCTTGTAGCGAACCTTGTTACCCTGCGGATCGCTGAAGGTTCGGACCAGCGTGTATTCGGTCCAGTCTTCATCGATGGGTCGGGTATCGTCGATGGTCATGGTTTCCCATGTTTCACCGCCGTCATTGGAGGCGAACCACTGGACACTGGTGCCGCTGGGGATATCCATCTGGGTGTAGACCTTGGTGGATTCCACGCCCTGCGTCAGTTCATTCTCACGGGTCAGATAGGTTCCTGCGGTGTTGTTGAGGTAGCCGATCAGATTGACATCCCGGAAGTTGAGCGCCGGAGTGTCGTTGCCCATGCCGGTGCTGAAGCGCACCCGGACCAAGACGCCATTGGCCAGATTGGGCAGACGCTCTTCCTCGGCCGGAACGACCGCATCCCATGTCACGCCGCCATCGGTGGAGTATTCCCAGATCAGATGGGTGCCTTCCGGGATAGCTGAATATTCATCGATATTCAGATCGGAGAACTGCACACCGCTGACCGGCTTAAACTGGACCGTGCCTTCGTTCTCGAACTCATAGCCATAGAGTTTCATGGTGAGGTCGGAGCCGTTGAGCGGAGTCCAGGTCTCGGCATTGGAGCTTTCCAGAAGCACACCTTCGGCATAGGTCTGGCGAGTGATAATGCCCTGACGGCTGGTCTTGCCGAGGGTGGCCGTGCGCACCTTGTAGTTGGTGCTGTTGGTCAGCAGGACCACCGCATAGCTGGTATTGGCTTCGGCGTAAAACGGATCATCGAAGCTAATCTTGGTTTCACCGCCGAGATTGATTTCCGAAGGAGCGATTACCTTTTCGGCAAAGATGGTGTCGTTGGGCAATCCGGTGGTAACGCCTCGAATCTGAACCGTTACCGGAATGGAGGCATCCCGCTCGGTAAACTGAATGCCCACAGCCGAGAGCACCCGGTTTTCGGTAAAGCTGAATGTCTGCGCCAACGGATCACGGCGGACGAAGATGGTGCGGGTTCTCCAGACGGTACGCACAACCGGCACACGAACGATGCGGGTGATGATGTTGGTCTGGATAAATCGCTGGATACGGGTGATCACCAGCGGATCATTGATTGGCTGGCCCGGGCGGTGTACCGACCATCCGCCATTTCCACGATACGGTTGCCGTTGCGGGCTTCCGTCGGCACCGTGAAGGAAGCGGTCACACGTCCGGCATCATCACTCACCAGATTGCTGGCCATGACCCGGCCGTCACAGCGCAGGACAATCCCGGAGCGATCCGGCGTGAAGTGATGCCCGTTACCGCAATGCCGGTCTGGCCACGACGGCCGATATTGGGCGTGACCTGCAGCATGGCAGGCGGCTTTTCAAAGACCGCATACGGGTTGATATTGCGTTCCTCGGACCAGTCGCTCTGTTCGAGCACCACCTGTTCCGAGCCCGGCAACAGCGCCAGACTGCCGAAGAAGCTGGTATCGCTGGCTCCGAGATCCACATCGAGCGGATTGGAAATGGCCGAGCGATCGGGAGAGGCAAACTTGCCCAGTTCATTGACCCGGGCGTCCCACTCGGCGTGATAAATATCCGACTGCGCCGTATTGGAGAAGTCATCCGAATAGATGCCTTTCTTGGACTGAGCGTCGCGGTTCTGCAGCTCGTTGTTCATCTGGTACTGGGCATCGTTGTATTTCAGATCCTCCACATCTTTGATGATGTCATGGATCTGATCCATGGTGATGCGGGTGAGCCCGAAATTGCGGATGGTCATATCGGTGGAGTTGGGCGGGCAGTCGATGCTGCACAGACCCAAGGTATCCTCCGGAACGATCGGCAGCTTGGGAAAGTCCGCCGGAGCGCCTTCGAGTCTTTTGATCTCCCGGGTGGTGGCGTAGATGATGTCCTTGCGGCCGAGATAATAATCATAATCGATACTGCAGTTGGAGCCGTTGACCGGTTCATCGCCAAGTGCTCCGCGACCGAAGTTGACCACATTGAGATTGCCCAACTCGATCTGGGTCGTGGACATGGAAACCGCCGCCGAACTGCTGGCCGGTGGATTGGATGCCACGGGCTCATCCACCGCGTCATCGATATAGGAGATGGCTTCGCTGCCCAGCTCCTTGATGCGCTGAAAGTCGGTTCTGGAGCCATTGGTCGTGGCCCGGTAAACCCGGTAGCCGGTGGCACCGTTGACCGGCAGCCATGAAAGACGGTTCATCTCTCCGGCCAATGTCATTCTCGAAAGAACACTGCCGGAGTTGAATGCGGTTTCACCGGAACCGTCGAAAGCCGTCACCACATAATGATAGGTTCCAGCCGTCGGATGGGCAGTGATGCCAAACCAGCCGCCATCCACATAATCCTCGCCTTTGATCATCTGCTTGGTGTAGGTCCAGCGCACGGTATAGGTGGTTCCGATGGCCGGTTCATTGCCGGAGCCGATCCAGTCCACATGGTTACCGGACTGCTGCCAGTCGATGCCTTCCTGAAAAATGGTGGCTCCCTGACTGACCTCCAGAATATCGACGACCGGATTGGGATCGAGCAGATCCTCACCGCCGCCGACCGAACCACGGGTCACATTGGCGGTCATCTCCACAATAGCTTCCACCTGCGTGGTTTCTTTGAGCGGCGTGGAGTTGACTGGGTAACGGCGCTGGCTGATGTTGTAGGTCTTTTGTTCACCACGCACCGACTTGATGGCCACCGACTTGGGAATCAGCGTGGAGGTAGGCAGATCTCGCTGATGACGGAAACCCTGAATGTAGGCCCGGCCCGCGTTGGTGATCACCTCGACATCGGTATCATCCACCGAACCGATAAAGCTGTCGAATCCGCTGACCAGATAGCTGCCCGCCTGATCGAAGGTACGCTCGGCAAGGTTCTGCAAAAGCGAATTGAGTCCTTCGGCAGCAGCAAAAGAGAGCTGATCTTCGGTAATGGAAGAAACCGTAATCCGGCTGCCGGGAAGCGTGCCCAGCAGGTCGCGCAGATACAGATTAGATTTTTCCTGCACCGTCGCTGTAACATCCCCGGTCTCCCGGTCGAATTTGTAAAAGGGTACCACCTTGCGCTCGGTCACGTTGTTGGGAAGCGTCAGGCCGGTGGTGTCGGTGGTCTTCAGCGCCAGCACCCATTTCTCGCGCTCAGCGGTGGGTTCTCCAGTGGCCGGGTTGATCAGCGACGGGTCCTGTGTGTAGCCGTAATTGTATTTGAGCAGCTCGGCATAGACATAATCCGCTCCACTGGTGGTGGCGGGATCATAGGTCAAGGTGGCTCCGGCGACCGCTTCCACATGGCCGTCGATGTAGACCATGCCCGGCGTAAGCGTGAGCACGTTATCCTGTACCGTGACATCGAGGCCGCTCAGAATCGATCCCTCCTTGAAAAGGATATCGGCAATCTTGCGGCGCTCGAGGTTGATTAGTTCCTGCTGTTCGTTCAGTTCCGAATCAAGCAGATCCCGGTCCTGATTATAGCGGATGCGTTTGTAGTTCTTGGCGGGATCGAATGTATCTCTTGAAATACTCATCTCTTTTACCTCCGGTTATATTTTGATGATCCCGACCAGCTCCACGCGGGTATCGGAAATCTTGTTGAAATCTGGAATGTTCTTCACTTCGTACAGGTAGCCCGGAAGTAGCACCTCTCCGACGGGGTTGGTGTCCTGATGAAACACACCGCCCATGGCCAGATCACCGCTCACGCTGGCCACATATTCGACGTCGCCGCCGAAAAAGCCGTATTCCCTGATGGTGATGCCGTTGGCCTCGGCCTCATCAAAACGAAAGAAGATGCCGATGGTGTTGGTCTCTTCTCCGGTTTCCAGATAGCGGACTCCGTTGACCACCAGCGCACCTTCGCCATCCTCCTTGAGGAAGGTACGTTTGTAGAACCGCTTTCTGGCCCGCTCGTTTTTGAGGGCCGTCTGCTCGATATCCGGCGCAGGCGGATTCTGCGGTTCGGTGAATGTTTCATCTCCATCCCCGATGGCGCAGTGGGTTATACCTTCCACTGCCTGTCCCATCAGGAGCTTTGCCGTCAATACACGGCCTGATTTGACTATGAGTCCCAATGCCATGGTCTTCTCCTTATGTTTGAATCTCGTGTTCTTCGTTGATAATCACATTGAAAATGGTCAGCCCCGTGTCGGCGGAACGGCCAAATTGCTGCTCCAGATGCTGGGCGGTATCGGCCGTCAATGCCCGGAAGCCGCTGATCCTGAGAGCGGTATCCAGCATCGCCTGCCGGGGATGCGTCACCCGGACGGCAGCAAAAGCCAGCTGTTCAAATGCCTGCGGAATGATCAGCCAGGTGTCGGAATCCCGCTGGATATTGCCCGCCACAATGGCCTGACTGTCGGCCATCATTGAACGCTGGTTCGAAGCTCGGACAGAGGCATCCGCCTGAATCACGATGGTCCGTCTTTGATCCCGGGGACCGAACAGGTCGAAAAAGGCTCCCTGCACAGGCGGCAGGTTGACTTGAAATTCGGGTCTGCGAGTGCCTCGGATAATGGCAGGTCGAATGATTGCTCCCTTATGCGCGGCCACGACGAATCCTCCCGGTCATCTTGAAAGCCATTCCCTTGTTGAAATTGGCCAACGGTTGCGGAACACGCCGACCTTTCACTTGGGTTATGGTTTTGATTTGTCCTTTAACAACAGCCATGAGCCTTACTCCTTAATCGCACACCAGCCACCGCCGGAGAGGTTGAATACCCGATAAGAATCCGAGCCGATTTCGACGGTGTCCTCGGAGGCCACGTTGGCTCCGCCGGTGGCATAGATTTCGATGAGTTCCCCGCGCAGCTCCTGATAGCTGTCAGCGCCGTTCATGCTGACCAGCCATGGGAAAAGAATGGTGGTGTCGTAGCGGCGTTCCGGATCGGTATCGCTTTGCAGGTTGCCGTGTGCTGCACCGCAACGGCCACGCTGACCGCTGGCAGAATTCCAGCCGTCGAACTTGTTCAAGGCATAAAAAGTGTTCGGCATGTTGTAGTAACCGGTGATGACCGGCTGAGGGTCCTCGCCGATTTTGGCTCCGGCCGCATAATCGCTGACGAGTGTTTCGATGGTCACGGTATTGGGCGTGGCAACCGTATCGATGGCGGTAATTTTGACCCGCTCGATATTGGCGTCGTCTTTGATGATGTAATGCTGATCGGGTGTGAAGATCGAGACGTCGTTGACCTGTGCCACCACGGCGCTGCCGTTGACAATCGCTGCCTGAGTGATGGCAACCGCCGAGGACCAGAACCGTTTGATGGAACCGCTGTAATGGCCGTAATAGGTCGAGACAATCTTGCTGACGACGAATACATGGTCGAGGTCGGCATACAGCCAATAAATGAAATCGGCGTTGTCCTCCGCTCGGAGATAGGTGTACGAGCTGTAGAACGCTTCGCCTGCACCGGTCTGGGTGGTGTTGTCCCAATACTGGAAGGCGGCCACTTCAATGCGGCCGGAGCTCTGTCCGATCTGGAAGCGCAGATAGATATCCTCCGCTCCGGATTCCCCGACAGATTTAAATACGTAGTACGGCCGGGCATCGGCGGACTGATCGTCATGCAGTGTCCAGCCAACGGTGGTGACCAGAAAATCTTTGATCTTGTTCAGCAGGTCCAATCGGCCGCTGGCGGTTCCCTGAATACTTTGATAAGCCATGGTTTACTCCTTATAAAACGGGGTTCTCTGTTCCGGTGAGGCGCAGCTTGATATCGATCTTGTTCTGGACGGGTGTGCCCGAAAGCACCGTGCAGCGACGCCAGAAAGAGATGGTCTGATTGTGGGCCTTGGCTCCGAGGTTGAGCGGGGCACTCTGAGTGGCGGCATCGAGTTCGGCCTGCGTGAGGGCGAGCTTGTACCAGACCGATTCATCGGTTTCGAACTCGTCGATCGGGTCCACCACCAGCCCTGTATAGTCGTATCCGGAATAGACCGGCGCATCGGCCGCGTGAGATGCTGCCACGGTGTTGGCCACGGCACGTCTTACGGTCAGATTGATGGTTCCGCCGCCGGAAAGGATCTGCATCTGCTCGGTGCCGACCACAATGTATTCCGCATCGGCAAAGCGCGGTTCAGTCAGTTCTATGTCGGTCTGGATGTCATCGATCGGTGCGGCGAGCGTGGTCTGTTCATTGGCCACGAAAATCTGCCGGTCTTTGATTTCTCCATCCGTGCCGTTGTAGTTGTCCGCATCCGGATTGCTGAAATCGCCTTCCGAAATCTGCTGGGTCAACTGTTCATCGAGGTATAAATGAATTGCCATAATCTCTCCTTAAACAGGCCATTGGGTTACTTGGTATTTATTCACGGCGCTCTCTGTCGCGGCTTCCTGCGCCTCACTGAAATCCTGCTGACGGAACAGCCAGCGGTAGGACGGCTCGGTGAACCGGAAACCCGCCTGATTGAGTTTCATCCGGCCGATGCGGAGCGGTCGGGTCCGATCCACGGAGAGGCGTAAAGAGGTCGTGTTGAGAGCGCGTTGGTTGAGGCTCAAAGGCACAATCCGTGGGCGTTGGAGAGAACCTGTATCCACATAGACTTCAAGCGATGCCCGTTCTCCGGTGAGGTTCGCATTGGTCAAAGTCCGGTTGTTGAGGACATTCGCGTTAAGCTTGAATACAGGCCCTCTCCGATGCCAGCGGTTGATCAGATCGGATGCTTCGGTTACACCGGCTTTGCATCCGGCGGCGGCCACCAGCAGCGCACTGCTGTGTCCACCCTGAATGGCATTGATGACCACATCCCCGTTGAGCGGTGAGCGGCCCAGCTGGAAGCATTGCCGGTTTCTCGCTTCGATGTTTAAGCCGAAGGTCTGTCTGTTTTGCAGGGCTTCCGAAGCCTCTGCCTGCAGAGTTGAAAAGAGGTCTTTCTGCCTGAAGCAGCAAAGGGTTTCCGCATCGGCAAAGGACAGTTTGCGGCGGTTGAGATGATCAGCTGACAGGTTGAAGCCAGACTCGACAATATCGGCGAGGTAATCTCTGCCGGTATAGATCGGGTTGCAGAAAGACAGCCTGTCCTCGCGGATGGAGGTGTTCACCAGCCGTCTTTCGTTAAGCGGCCTGTGATTGAGGCGCATCCTGTTTTGACGGCCATGAAAGCGGGAGACCTTGTTGGCGGCCCTATCGATTTCCGGAACCATCTCCACCGTGCTGGTCAGCTGCAGGTAATCGTATATCCGCTGCTTGTTGGTCAGATGGCGACAGGAGCCAAGACGGCTTCTTCCCAGCACGAAAGTTTCATCGAGAAAAGCCAGAACCACGCTGCGGACATGGGCGGCATTCTGAAATTCCAGATCAGACCCGATCTCCAGAAAAGTGGCCAGCCACTGTAGAAAAAACGCCCGGGTGCCTGCCGGGTGATGAAATGACAATGCATCCCGTACACCTTCAGCCAGGTTGAGACTGTGAACCCGATACACTCCGAGGCTGAACACATTGCCGGGGAGTTTTGCCGAGCTCAAACGGGAGCGGGAGTTCAAACGGAGGGCGCTGCGGAAGGTTTCTTCGATCTGTCCCTCCCAGCCAATTGACGCAAGACTACGATCGATGGCCGGAATGGTCCCTTTGCGACGGTAGATTTCGACCGTCTCACGAATCAGACGACGCTGGTTTTCCGGCGTGTCCGTGCCGTCATAGCGATGACCGACCAGATTCGCGAGCAAGGGCAGAAAACGCTCGTCACAGCGCTCCACATCAAAAATGTCGGGGAACCTGTCGATGGCGTCCTTGATTTCATCGAGCGTACCTGCCGGGAGTGAAAGCAGAGAGCGAAGGTCGCCGCTTTCATCCTTGTGTTCATACAGCGGCGGCAGCAGATCGATGAGATTGTTCTGGAACCAGTCCGCCACTATTCGGCCCTCCGCATGTCGAGATTGACCGAGCCGAGAACCGGTATTTCACCGCGCCCGAGTTCCACGTCCAGCTGGGGCGTGTAAAGATGAATGTGGCTAACTCCCCGAACACCATCGATCAGGGCAATGAGATCAGAAGAATGGATGGTCTGTCCGAAGCTCACCTGATCGAAAGCAAAGAAACCCGCCAGCGCCGATTCAATTCGACTGCGCACATTTTCGAGCGCTTCGCCCGGCCATGCATAGACTTCACAATCGATATGGATGGACCGGTACACCGGATCGAACAGATTCACCTCAACGGTGATCACCTTGCGACGTTCAAGATATTCAGCCAGATCACGCTTGAGAAGCCCGGACGGCATGCCGCCACCATTGGGCGCGATGGCCAGATGGACGTTGTAATAACGGATGTTCTGGCAGTCGTTGGTATCGAGCACCTTGGCCTTGGCGACACCGGGATAGCCCTCGGCAAGCGCCTTGTAGTCCTGAAGGGTTACCGCCTTCCAGAGACTGCGCAGTTCCGCCGGGGCCTGATTGCGGGCATGCTGAATGGTTTCCCGGGATGAGCCACCTGTGGCAGCCACCGGATTGGAGATGGTCAGCGGGATTTGAGCGCCGTCTTGGTAAATGGCTGAAAGAAGCTGTGTGATGTGGCCCGGCCCGATATTTCCCTTGGCTCCGAGGCTTTCGAGCCAGCTCACGGAAATGGTCTTTCCGGCAGCAGGAACCGCTCCGGCTTGGCCGTCACCAAAGAGAATGGAGGTAATATCCAAGGCATCCGTGTCGGCCATAAAGTGAAGGCTGTCGCCATCGCTTTCCTGAAAATGGCGGACCTCACTCCAGGTATCATCATCGAGAAGAACACGGATGGTCGCCTGCGCGATGGAAACACCGCTCAAGTGAAAACGCTGCCACGGCTTTCCAGTAGCTTCCAGATCCTCAGATTTGCGGATTCCCTGCCGGGCGTAAATGTCGACGGAGAGTTCACCACGGGGAATGAAGGCATCCTCCACGGTTTCAAAGTCGGCCTTGCCATCTTCAAGCAGTGCCCGGCACTGAGTTCCCGCCGGAATCGGCAGATCAGAATCGAGCGGAGCGGCCAGTGAAAAACGGATTGTGGTTGTGGAAGAGACCGGCGTATCGAGCTGATAGCCGATGAGCTTGCAGAGGTTGATCACGTTCTGACGCTGGCGTGCTGTGGGCAGAAATGCCTCGGCAGCCTGCGCATCGAGGTAATAGGCCAGCATGTCACCGACACCACAGAACAGTTCCAGCAGAACAACTCCAAGGTCGGAGTGATTGAAATCGGTCCAGCGGTCTGTCAGCTGCGGCACTTTGGCCAGCAGCTCCTGCCGGATCGATTCATAATCCTTGTTGATATATTCAATGCTTGCGCGGCCCATTGTGCCTCCGGTTCGTTCGTCGTTTTTAAAGCGGAGCGATAAACTCCGCACACGCCGATTACTTACCGGAAGCAGTCTGGAAGTGTCGGAGGTCTAAGGAAGTTCCCGGAAGAACGGGTAAACGAGGTTTCCTTCGACCTGAGTCTGGATGACCCTATAGGAAATGATGACAGGCAGTTGATTGAGGTCTTTATTGCGGGCGGAATCGTCGAAGGACACGTCCGTAATGACCACCCGTTTTTCCCAGCGACGGATCGCGTCGATGACATGATGGCGGATGAGACCTTTGAGCACTTCATCATTCTGTTCGAACACGAGGTCTTTCAGCTTTGAGCCGAATTCCGGATTCATGAACCGCTCGCCGGGCCTTGTCCCGAGAATCTGGATGATGCTTTCCCGAATATGTTCATGCTCCCGGGAGGTCGATGTGGAGACTTCGGCTCCGCCAGATATGGATTGAAAGTTTAGAGGGAATTTTCAGCCCTGTACCGAGAAAATCGTAGTTCATAGGTCACGCTCCTCGCATTCAAGGTTGCAGAGTCCCTGACAGCCGGTGGTCCCGTCATTTGCACCCGATCCGTCACTCGGGAAACGAACAATCAAACTGGTGCCGCTTTTCATGGACAGATGTATGGTGCCGCCGCTTTCGATCAGGCCGCCATGCCCACTCTCTTCACAGGAGAAACCCTTGGCTCCATCGGCCAGAATGCGGACGGTGATGGTCTCGCCGACACCTTCAATTCGGGCAATGCCAAGGATATCGATGCTGCCTGAAGGATTGATGACGGACAGTGTTTTCAGTTGCTGGTCAAGCAGCAGCCTGTATGGGGCAAGCTCAATGCTGAAGCGATGTTCGGTCAATTGATCCACTTGGGCAGAGATCGGGAGTCCCTCGATTCCGGCCTGTTCCAGCGTAGTTTCGATCCATTCGGGCACCAGTTCATAGATGCGGCCGGGACTGACCTCCACGGAGCTTGCCGGTCCCGGAGTAACGACATGCGGCTCGCCATCGACAATGACCGATATGGTGTGATCATCGTTGGTTTTGAGGATCATGCCGTCAGACAGGGTAAACAGACGATTGCCGTCCGGCAGGTCTTTTACTTGGCATCCTTCGGGGAGCGACACGAAGGGATAGAAATCCGGTGGCGGCTCGGTCGTGACCTGATCCATATAATCCTGTGTGTTCTGAATGTGTGCTTCCAGCGCCTCCTGTGCCTGCTGTTTCAATTCTTCCGATGCATTGTGAGAGGCTTCGATAATAGCCTTCATGCCTGCGATTTCGGTTTTGATCCCCGCAAGCTGCAGCGCCAGATCTCTGAGGATGAAATGGTTTTCTCCGGAATCGGTCTGTTCGACCACGGCACCGGCCTGAGGTTCTTCTATGGATATCATGAGCGTTCTCCTAAATTCCTACGTTGCCCGGATTCGACTCAAACTCCATCTGGTTGAGGGCCGTGATCGCTCCGGTGGTTCCGTTGATTTCAAATACATTCCAGACGGTGCCGGGTTGGTTGGGCACATTGAAGGTGTATTCCCGGCCGTCGTAATAAAACACTTTCACGGTCGCGCCTGATCCGGCCAGCCCCGTGCTGGTGCTCGAGTTGCGGTTGGTGTAGTCGTGAACACTGTAGCGATAGGTTCCGGCCACCAGCCGATGCATGGTGATGGTCTCCGGCCCATAAGATGAGGTGTCATCCACATCCAATTCGCCACAATCCTGCACATAATCCGTCGAATAATAGACGTGAAATGTGCCGCCACCCGGACGGGGTCCACGCAGATGAGAATCGAGATCCCGAGGATTGAGTCCCCACTGCAAAACGATGCGTGCCACCTGTCCGTTGAGTTCCGGAGAGAGCACAATGTTCTGACCGGAGCTTCCGGATTCAAGGACGTTCAGCAGACCATGGGCATCGATATAGTTGGGTGTACTCGCCTCGTAGACATAGAGTCCTTCAAACAGCTCCATTTCATATTGCCCGGATGAATCAGTGATCTGCTGAGCCACGATCGGGCCTTCCTCACTGCGCCGTATGGTTACCAAAACGCCAGCAAGCGGCCGGGCATTGAGGGCATCCACTACAGAGCCGACAAGATGAACACTGGTGCCCAGATCGAGCAGGAAGTCGGGATGGTTGGCGAACCACGAGGGATCACGGACCTTGACATTTAAATGACGTAGGCTCTGCCGGGCATCGGAATCCCAGGCCATAATCATGGCGTTGCCAATCTGCATTCCGCTAATCAGAAAACCCTCATCATCCACATAGGCCACGGCCGGATTGGATGACATGAACTGCGGGTTCAACCCACTGCCACGAACAGAGAGCGGGATGCGCTGCTCGAAATAGGATAGCGAGAGTCGGACGCTCTGAGGGTAGATCTCCCAATAAGCCGGAATGTCGAGTTGATCGGTCATGAGGGCATTTCTCCTCCGCCCATTGGCGTGCCGTACACTTCAACCTGAACATGGCGAACACTCAGGTGATCATCTGAATGCCAGACCATGACAACGGCAGCGCCGGGCTGCATACCGCAGATCACATTTCCCGCTTCATCCACCTCGGCGACGTCGCTGTTGGACGATTCAAACACCGGTGATTCAACGGAGCCCCGAATCGAAAGCGGAATGGCTTGCGGCCATTCGGAGGTCGAAACGCGGATCAGCTTGGGGAAGACGTCCCAGTATGGATGTGTCGGTATGGTTGATTCTTCCGGCATGCAAAGCTCCTCAGTTGTCTATGGTGTTCGGGCTGCCAGCCACAATCACCGCACCGCAGGCGGCAATGTCGCCGATTCTGACGTTGGGGCTGCCTTCGGTAATGGTGGTTATGCTCCCGGTCACTATGGGGGTAACGCCGTGCCCGGGGATGGGACAGACGTGCAGGTCGCCCATGCGAGCCACCGGAATGCCGTTGACCATGGTTCGAACGGCCGATGTGATGATCACACCGCCGTGGCTGCTGACATCTCCGAGACGTGCCTGTGGTCCGCTCATGGTTTAAGCCTCAAGGTTAAATTGATCAGATAGCCGATCAGCCCGCCGACAGCGGTGCCGACTCCCAGTGTCAGCCCGATAATTTTCCACATGGTCTCCGTGCCCACCTTTTCACTGACCCGGGTGTGAAGCCGGTCAATCTCTTCGGCATGGCGGTGCAGATCGGAATTGATGCCGCGAACCAGCACCTCGACATTCTCCTTGTCGGATTTCTTTTCGATTTCCCGTTCGATCTTTTCCAGCCGGTCCTGAATTTCACGGCGGTGGTTTTCCAGAATCCCTCGAAATTCCTTACGCCATGTGTCGAAGGTTCTGGCGAGCATCTCTTCGGATGCAGTTAGCCCGGGTTGATTTGAATCACTCATGCAATGTTCCCTTATGTGTTAATCAATACTTGGTTTGTAGATTTGATGATGATGTTGCCGACAACACCATCCATGAAAATGAGGTTTCCCGCCTTGTCGGTTGCGCTGATGCTTTCCGTTCCCGGAGCCGCGTTCATTCTGACCACCTGTCCGGCTTTGTCGGTCAGACGGATCTGTTCAGCGCCCTTGGTGGAGTCGATCAGGATTTCCTGCGTGCCGTTGAGACCCCAGATGTGAACCTTTTCCCGGCCTTTGGTGGTATCGATCAGAATCTTTTGCCAGCGGGAGCGACCTTTGTCGCAGGAGAGGATGTGAATCTTTTCCTTGTCCTGCCATGCCTCCAGAAGCACCTGCTGACGGCACAGGTCGGTGAGCTGGACCCGGGCTTTCGATCCGACGATCTGTGACGCAATATCCAGCTGGTCGCCTTTTTCAGCATCCTTGGTGCCGCGTCTGAGAGCGTTGCCACTCTGCATTTCCGGTTTGACCTTGGCCTCCATGGTGAGGATCTGACCGGCCCGGTCGATCAGGCGCATCAGTTCATCGCCGTCACGGTCATCGGCCAGAATGGTGTGCCCGGTTTCCGTCTTCATCAGGACCCTGAAACGCGGACAGTAATATTCCGGGTGGCCGTGGTATTTTTGGTGTTCGAGATTGTCGTGGGGATTGCTTTGGTGCTCCAGCTTGTCCTCGCAGTCATGGCAAAAAGCATTACCGCAGGTGCGCTTGGATTCCTCCGGCTGTTCCCCGGGATTACTTCCCGCGAGCCAGACTCCGGTCCAGATCGGATATTGAACAATGCCACCTTCAAACTCGGCCCAGACCGAAGCGCCTTCTTCAGGCACAAGGAACATGCCGCAATCATCATTGCCGCCATACGAAAAACAGGGAGCTGCCCAGTCCGACCAGTTTTCACGGCCCGTACCCAGTACAGCGAGGATTTCGAGCCGAACCCTACCGAGGCGTTCCGGGTCGTTGTTGTCCCGGACAAAAGCCCGGTATTTGCCGTACCAGCGATTGCGATAGCGTTCTTCGGTCTGTTTATCGGAGGTTTCAAGCATGGCTGCTTTCCCTCCGACGACTGTCATTCCAGGCCTTCCACCCACCCACGCGGACGGCCCAATACATCAGTCGGCGTTTCCATGCCGGAACACCGAGCTTGGTCATCAGTTCGAGAAAGATGCGGTCGGCTTCTGCCCGGGTCACGATTCCGGTGTGATAGAGAAAATCATGCACAACAGCAGCCGGTGAATAGCGTCCCCATGGGGGCACAATTCGCCAGAACAGGCGCGGCACCGAGGCAAAGTCCGTTTCAAATCCGGCGGGCACGGTAATGGTGCGGCTGCCAGCAATCCTGACCTTGTAGTCTTTGATCAGACGGGCGCTGCGGCCATTGGGCAGCAGCTCAAACTGTAAAGGCCCGTTCAGCCCAATTCCCGAGCCGACGGTGGCGGTTTTCTGAAACTCAGTCATTACGCCACCTCGCTTTCCCGGTTGTCCGGACATCGAGATGGACCCATGACGGATAGATTCCGATGCCACCTTGTTGAAAGGCAGCTATGGCTTCCGCCGCCTGAGCCAGGTCTTTGGCTGTCATTCCATCCGGGCAGGCTACATCGGCCGCCATGCCCAAGGTGTGAAAACTCAGGGTAGCACCGCCAACAGACTCATTGTGCCGGTTGCAGCGAAAACCGCTGGTAATGCTCAGTGGCAGGTTCAGTTGATTGCGCAGAGCCTGAAGCGCCGATATCAGATCAGGCTGCACCGGAGCCGAATGCCCGCAGCAGTTGGTTCCTTTGCAGGCAAATTCGGAACGACTGAAATTTTTACTCAGATCTCCCATGGTTCCTCCTAAGAAACTGCACCGGAATCCGCATTGATGGTCACCATGGCCGGTGGCTCATTCTGCGAGGTTGCCGGTGCTTCTTTATCGTTTGGTTTTCCCTTGGTCTGGGCAGACTTGTCGCCAGCCCCTTTGCCAAGGGCGTTCTTTTTAAGTTTGATTTCACAGGAATAGCCGGATGAGCCGATGCTGTGGCGAACCGAGTGGCAGTAGTAAATGCCGGAAAACTTCCGGCCCACACCTTTCACTTCGAGGTTCTTCTTGGCCCTCAATGACGGAATGCCGATGGTGACGGCGGTGGCCTCCTCCTGTTTGAGCTCGGCCTCTCTGAATTTGCCTTCGGCTGTATCCTGAGCAGGCTCCTGTGCCGGTTCTTCATGAAAGGCTTCGGAACGTTCATAAGCGGGAACGACCTGACCGGTCTCCTGTTCTTTGAAGCTGCCTTCACCTGTGTTGCCATCCACCAGATAAGTCTGCTTGCCCAGCGAGGTCCGTTCGGGGGTCGTGTCGTTGTTGGCTTTGTGTTCCACCACATCCTTTTTGCGAGGATCGACACCGACTGATTTGGTTTCGACACCGGCACCTTTGGCTCCCTGTGATTGGGTCGATGGTCTGAAAGAGCGCAGAACGCCTTTTCGGTCGGTGAAATATTCCAGCGTCAAAAGCGGAGCCTGTTCCAGTTCCCGTGGATGGAAATGGAGTTCATCATCCTGAATGAAAAAGGAGTAACCGCTGACGCCCTGACCATCACGGTCACGGGCTTTGGTTGCCAGCTCTTTGAGGAAGACGGCATCGGATTGATTGCTCTGGGTAACGCGAAGATGATGGCCTTTGGTGGCCGTCACGACCGGTTTGAGGCCATTGGCCGAAGCGATCTGTTCGGCAATTTCAGAATAGAGAATGCCCGGCGCGGGTTTCTGCCAGACCTTCTGGTTTTCCTTTCCGGCCAGTTTGAAGCCTTTGTCATAGGCTTTGATACGGATGGTGGGGTCGCCGTTTTCAGGAAAGTCGTAATCGATATCCTTGATGACGGCCTTTTTACAGGGCGAGAGATTGCCCACATAACCGAACCGGGCAATGATCTCGTTGCCTTCCTGAAAAAGCGGATCGTCCACAAACTGCAGGTTGCGGTTGGTGATGGACAGCTCGAGAACATCCAGTTCCTCTTCATTGTCGGTGAAGACAAATGAAGTGATTTCCTGAGTGATATCCTTGGAGAGCGATTTGCCCTCTATCTGAATCAGAAATGTCGGTTTGAATGTATCGAGTTCCATGCACGTCTCCGGCTGTTCGCAGTCCACTGCTTACATACCGGAAGAGCCGCTGGAGTGTCGGCGCTCAGTCGAGAATGTGCATGCTGACGTGATCCATGGAAGGGATGCGAAGCACCGTGCCCGGCGTCAGTTCAAGAGGAAAGAAGATGTCGTTGTAGTCACAGATGATCCACCAGAGCTTTGCCTCTCCCAGATACCTGTGGGCCAGAAGATCCAGCCGGTCACCGTCGGTCACGGTATGAAAGCGGTCATCAAATCGCGGTGATGGATCGATCGGAAACCGCATGCCAAGGGAATCACCGTCACTGTCTCTATACCGGAGACACTTTGCGTATCTGGAATCCTTGTCGATCATGAGCGTACCTCCGACCAGTTGACCGATTGATCGACGTATTCTTCGAGGGATATATCCACCTCGGCCCGCTGTGGAGCGAGATTGGTCTGGTCGAAAAGGCCGAAAAAGCGGGCCTTCACCTGTCTGACAATGCATGTAACGCCCGGATAGAGATCACCGAAAATGAGAATGACCCGGTGCGGCGCGTTTTTGAGCATGCTGCCAGCGTGTTCCGGGTATTGCAGAGACCGCAGCTAGTCGACCTTTTGTTTGACCGGTCCTTTGAAGAATTCGATCTTGAAAACAATCCGGCGAGGTTCACCGGCCACGTACTGATAACGAGGATGGCTCATGCCGGGAATCTTGATGGCGGCATAGCTGGTCGATTTTTCATCGCTGATGTTGTTGGGATTGTATTGGAATTCCAGTCGCTCACCAGTGTCGGCATCGACCAGATATCCCTTTATCGGTTGCCGGTCCCAAGCCATCATTCGACCTCGTGGACTTCAACGATCGTCTTGCCGATCTCTCTGGCATGGGAGAGCTCCTGCTGCATCCCTTTGGAGATGCCGTTTCCGGTAAACGCCCAGACTCCAGAGCAGGTCTCCATGTAAGCAAGCCCGCAGCCGATACCGGCGGAACGCTCTTGCGGATCGTGGTCATCGACAAAGCGGGGATACAAGAGGTGCGGCGCGAATGGCGCATAGCCTTGGTCCATGGCCATGCGGCACAGCTTTTTAGCCACTTCAACGTTTCTTTCAATGTCCCCGGCAAAGGGGCTGCAAATAAATACTCTTTTCATCGGTTGCCTCACAGGGTTTCATAGTTTCTTATTTTTCGTTCCCGGAGGTCCTTGTAGACCGCCTCAGCCACCTGACGGCCATCGATATGCGTGGCCACGGAAACCTCCACCGGCCGTTCCGAAAGCGCATCGAGCTTGTTCAACAGTGCCCCCAGAAGGCTGGCCATATCGGGGCCTTCCTGCTGGCCTGCAGGCGGTGACACAAACGAATTCGTTCTTGCCGCTGCCAGCTTTTCAGGCGGATGCAGTTCCGGTTGCATTACCGGAGCGGCATTGACCTCCTGCAACATGCCGGTCCCGGCCGTATCCACCGAAGCTCTGACATCAGCCGGAATATTCAACGCGGGAATCATCCCCATTGACGGGGCGATCTGCCCGGCAATGGTCACCGGCGGAACCGAAGGAGCCGCAATGGCATCCGTGAACTGATAAGGCTTACTTACCGGAATTTTCGGTGTAATGTCGGTTGCTCCGGCTGGCCCTGCATTCACGACCGGCATTGCCGAAGCCATGACAGGCGAAAGCATCAGCACGGCGGAGAACACCGTCGGGATTAGCTTTTTATCGAGACTTGGAATCAAAGCGAATCGTCCGGCGCTTTGCTGCACAACAGCAGGTTTGGCGGAGGCGGTCTGCAATCTGGGGGCAGCTTTGGCTTCAGGTGCCGGTGAAGAGGAAAACAAGGACTTGATACCGGTCCACGCACCGCTGAGCAGTCCGGATGCGTTCTGTTTCACCGACTGAATGACGCCGCCCACTCCGGACTTAACCTGGCTCCAGAGTGCAGTTCCTTTTTCGGCTACTGCAGAGATCCCTGAGCCAATGATGTTTTTCAGCCCGCTGAAGGTGGAGATGAACGTCTGTTTAACCGCCGTGGCACCGGCAGTCAGCTTATTCCAAACGCCGCTCCATGAATCCGGCAAAGACAGTTCCGGGATGAGATTACTTAACGCGCCTTTGATCAGCCCACCGACTTTGGATACCATCGACCCGGCACCATCAACCAGTGAACCCCAGAGATTGCCTGCCGTTCTGAAAGGAGCAGCTAGCAGATTCATCGCGGTCTGGCCCGCTGATTTGAGCCCGTTCCAGACACCAGACAGTGCAGACAGAACTCCACGAGCCGCAAAGGAGAACACTTTTGCAGGCAATGCCAGTGTGGAAAGCATTCCATCCGCCAGAGTTGTGAGCAGTGCTTTACCTGATGCTGTCAGGGTCGATAGCGGACCTTCCTTGGCATCGGAGAACGGCAGCAGGCTTCGCAGCTTGCCAAGCGCACTCTTCAACATGCGGAATGGATAGGTAACCGCCGACCAGATGCCTTCACCCAGTGTGACGAGCATCTTTTTCCCGGCCTCGAAAAAAGTCATGTCGCCTGAGAAGAAGCTTCTCACTGTGGCGAACAGATTCCACAACGTGCTGACGAGCGGCAGGTTCATGAAGACACTGACGATACGCTCACCGGCCGCCACAAAGAACCATCCCGTCGAAAACCGAGGTAATGAAGTTCCAGACGCCGCTGATGACATCACGTGCCCATCTGAATGGAGTTGCCAGAAAATCAAAGACCGCTCCGCCAATGGCCTTCAAACCATCCAGCAGGGAGACATCTCCGGTCAGTATCTGCCAGACGGAATAGATAATCTTCCCGGCGGCCACAAACGCCTGAGCAATCAGCCGGACCGGAAGCAGAAATTTGTAGATGAACTTGGTGGCATAGATCAGTGAGCCGACAATCACCTTGCCGACCCAGACGACGCTTCGCACCACAATGGCGAGCGCTTTGACAACCATCGTGATATTCCAGACCACGATGCGGAGTGCATAGGCAAGTCCCTGCAGCAGAACACCGGCAACCGTTCCGACCACGGAACCGAACTTCCGCCACGCCGATCCGTCCACTGAATTGGCAGAGACACCAAATATTTCCACCACCGAGAAGATGGCTTTGTAGAGGGTGGCATAGGCTGAAGTCATCGCCTTTACGGCTGGTTCGAGAATGGCCCGGATTCGACCGAAGGCATGTGAGAAGGCTTCCCACAGCCCGGACAGGTATTCCCGCACCCGGTAATAGACCTTGAAGACGGTCACGACAAAACCGAGGAGTCCGGCCGACTTGAGCCGGTTGGCAAGCTCGGCCGACATCTGGCCGGTGGAGCCGCTCAAAGATGAGATGAGCGTCTTCACGCCCTCGAAGACCAGTTTGATCTTGTTCCACGTCCCGAGTACCACATCCTGGATTCCTCCGAAGTTTGTCTCCCATGCCCGTTTCAGCAGATAGACCGCCAGAACCACACCGGCGATGGCGGCGGTGACCGGCAGAAAATATGTGGCAATGGCAGAGCCGACACCTGCGGCCGCTGCGCTGATGGCGACGAACCCGGCCTTGATTGCCGGAAGCATGAGTCCGACCAGTCCGACGGCCGAAGTAACCGCTCCGGCAACGACCAGCACCGCTCCAAGAGCCATGGAAAGTGTCAAGACTACCCGGGTGACTCCGGGCATGGATTTGGCCAGTTTCTGCAGGAACAGAATGAAGCGGGAAATACCGTTCATCACAGGGGTGACGACCGGTAGTAACGTGCGACCCAGTATTTCGGTCAGGTTGGACATCTGCTGCCGGATCAATCCAAACTGAGCTCCGATATCCTGATTCATGGCACTGGCCATCTGATTGGTGACAGCTGTTCCCGTTTTCATGGCTGCACCGACCGACTTGATATTGCCCTCCAACGATTCCATTCCGGCGGACATCTGCAGCAGGAACTTGACCGCCTCGTCGGAGCCGAAGGCTTTCTTCAGCTTCACCTGAGCTGCTGCCTGAGACATATCCGGAAACTGCTGTTTGATTTCCTGCAGAATGGGAATGACGCCTTTGAGACGGCCGGTTGTATCGGTGAACGAGAGCCCGAGCTGGTCACCGGCCTCGGCCGCTTTCATGATAAATGCCTTGTAAAGTGTTCCGGCTTCTGAACCCGGCATGGTGGTCTGTAGCTGACCAAGGATTGCCAGCTGTTCCTGTAGAGGAATATTGTTGGCGGCAGCAACGGCACCGATGTTTTTGATTGCATCGGCCATCTGAGTTCCGTTGGTTTTGAACGACGCCACGGTTTGGGCCATGGCTCCAGAAAAGGCGGTAGCCCATTCCATATCGGTCATATCCGCCATGATGGGCTTGAAGATGCCGTAAGCTGTGGTGAAAGTCCCAACCATCTCCTGTGTGGTCGCTTTGGTGGCTTTGGCTGTGAGACCAGCCATGTTGGTGAAGACGCCGACCGCCTCATCGCTAAGATTGGATAGCGCCGATTTCACATCGTAAGTGGCCGTGATGAAGGCTGCCTTGTTGGCTCCCGACCACTGGTTTGTGAACGATTCTGCGGCATCTTCAATTGCTCCGAGATCTTTGACACCCAATGAGGCCAATTCCCCGAGGGCTTTTTGAGTGGCAGCGGTGGATGCGACCAAGGCAACGGGCGCGGCCATGAGCGCAAGACCGGCACCAACCATCATGGTGCCTTTCTGGATACGATCCAGATTTCTGGTCATGCGTTCACTGGCGGCCGCGACGGTTCCGTCAAGGCTTGTCATCGAACTTTCAATGCGCTGGGCGTTCTGCGAGAACGCATCCTTCATCGATACGACAATGCCCAGTCCAAGGTCGTTATTCATCATCGCTTATCCATTTGCTCCCGTTCAAAATCAATCTGCCGCTCCAAGGCTTCCACAAACTGCTGTCGAAGCTTGAGCGGCAGTGATCGGATTTCCTGATAACTCCAGTGGAGCCCGCCATAGGCGAGAAAGAAGCTGTCGCTTACAAGCGAACTCCTGGAAATAAAAAAGCCGGTTCGGCCTCGAGACGTGTTCTGATCCGGGTGCAGCAGCCATCGCAGTCGACTTCGACCGTTGTATCGATACCGGCATCCACCCGAGCCATTTCCTGTCGCAGGGCACTGCGGTCACGCATGGACATTTCAGCGAGGGATTTCTTGCTGGGTGCCTTTCCGTCAATCTCGATAAGTCGAATCATCATGGCCGATGAAATGTTCGGCTCGCGCAAGGCGGCCAGCCGTTTCTCCTTATGTCCGTCAAGCAGACCAAAACGGACCGCTTTCTTGGAGCCGGGCAGCTTGAATTCGAACTCACGCTCCTCGGTGTAAGGAGTGAGTTTGAGATCCTCCAGACTGACCGTCACATAGTTGGTCATGCGACACGAGGCATTGGGGCACGTCAGTTCCAGTTCCACTTCGTCTCCGAGGGAAATCTGGCGCAGCTTTACCAATGCAAAAAGGCGGTCGCCCGAGAGCAGATCGAGAATATCTTTCACCGCTGGCTTTTCATTCTCGCCAAGGCGGACGGTACAGTTTCTGAGCACCTGATTGATCGCCTCTCCATTGCGGATCAGGCGTTGATTGGTCAGGAGCTCTTCTTCGGCACCGGTCATCTCCTTGAGTTCGATCTCGATGCCACTGGGTAATTCGTAGGTATACATTGCTTCACTCCTTGTTTATCAGGTCCAGTACTGGTAGCAGATGGTCAGTTTCTCTATGGTGTTTTCGGTATTGCCGCCTTCGAGCTCGTCGTATTCCAAGGTCTTGATCCATGCGCCATGCAGCGTCCAGCGTCTGGTCTCATTCCCGCTGCGGTCATAGCGCACCACATCGATGTCCTTCAGATAATCGGCAGGCAGACCGCCGGTCACCGCATTGACATCAACCTGTTTTTTCACCCATTCCCGGGCCGCCTCGTCAGAGCCGTCCTGAAGGATTCCTTTTTCAAGGGTGATGTCCTCAAACTTCACGCGTCCGGCCACCTTCTGGTCGAACATGGAACCAGCAGGCGCAAAGGCCACTTCCTCGAATTCCGTTTTCGGCTCCTGTCCCTTGTGAAACAGGGCCACGTCAAAACCGTTCACCTCGATGGCAAACTGCCAGTTCTGGTAAAGGCTCTTGGGCATATTTCCACTTCTCATGGTTTTCTCTCCTGATTAAATGATTTCACTGAAGTCCGCGCCGGTGCCGGTCAGGATGAAATTCAGCTCGATGAATTCCGCTGTCTTGGTCGGCTTGACGAACACCCGGGCAATCATTTCATTGCGATCGATAACCGCCGGAGTGTTGGTTTCCTCATCACACTGGAAGGCGTAGCCATAGAGACCGCCTTTCTCCTTGATGTCCTGCAGGAAGGGATTGATCAGACGACCGAGCGCCCGCCATGTCTGCGGATTGTTCGGCTCGAACACCACAAAACGGGATGACTCGGAGATGGCTTCCTCCATGTACATCATCAGGCGACGGACATTGATTCGGTCCACCGCTGAAGGCTGACTCTGGAGTGTTTTCTGGCCCCAGATGTTGATACCGGTGTCCGGGAAAACGGCAATGACATTGACCCCTTCGGGATAGAGCACATCGCGTTCGCCACGGCTGGTTTTGTAGGCGACCGATACCGCGTTGAAAATGCGGCCACGGTCGATTCCGGCCGGAGCCCACCAGACGTAGGTCTTCTGGTCTCTTCGGGCACAGCACCCGGCTACAGCGCCACAGGGTGGGATGTATTTCTTGCGGGCGGTGATGGGATCGCTGCTTTCCAGCCATGGATAATAAAGAGCTGCGTAAGACGAGTTGAATGCCGCGTGGGTGTAGGTTCCCTGGCCCTTTCTGAAGTCAACGACCTCCAGCGGTTCAAGCATGAACGGCGTATCGGCAATGAATAGCAGGTCCTTGCGGTTCTCCGCATAGGTGATTCCGGCATTGATAACCGGGACGATTGTAACACCGGGGACCATGAGCAGATTCAGTGCATCGATCTCATCGAAGGCATAGAGCCCTGTATGCTGGGACGGGTCGCCGATATAATCCGAATCGGTCACACCGGTGAGGCCGTTATCGCCGCCGATAAGCTGATAGGTGCCTGCAACGGGCCTGTCTTCAGCTGTTCCGGTGCTCGGAGAAAGGTCGCTGACAGTGATGTAATCCGAGACCTCATTGATCATGAGTTCCACATGATTGGCCGACGTCTCATCCATGGAGAGGTCTTTGAATACCTCGACGATGTTGTCTTTGTATTTGACAACAAGATTGAAGGTGTTGGCCGGGTCCAGTGAACCGTCCTCGACCGTCACGGAAATACGGTCGCCCCATGTCCCGGGGTTGGCCGCATTGACCTGAAGGGCCGGTGCCGGTGTCGCATTGCGATTGGCAATGGTCATGTTTGAGTTCAATGCCGTCAGCGTGCTCTTGTCGGTGATATCGGTATAGTGGGCAACACGGCAGACATAGAGGATCGAACCGCCATTGTCGAAAAAGGCTCTGGCCGCATAAGCCAGGTGTCCTTCATTGATGTAGGAGCCGAATTTATTGATGAACTGCTCCCAGCTCGTTACCAGCACCGGTTTGTTGACCGGGCCTTTTTCGGTGATACCCACCATGGCCACCGCCGAGGTGGAGATCTGCTTTACATAAAAAATGAAGTCTGTTTCCCGGGTGTAAATGCCGGGAGATAGATAGGCAGGCATCGTTATTTCCTCCGTTTCGTGGTTTTGGGTTCAGTGGTTTCAGCCGTCTCATCTGAAACGGAGGGCTTTTTCTCTTCCGGTTTTGAAAGGCCCACCAAGCCGCGTTTTTCAGCAAGCAAGATTTCTGGTGAGATATCCTTTTGCGGAATCGAGGTGCGCTCACGCGGGCCGAGATGCAATGTTCTGTCTCCGGCCAGATTGAAGGTGAGCAGTTGAAACTGAAGGTTTCTGATTTCAATCACTGTTCATCTCCTTTGGGTTCATAGGTTCGTTCTTCATTCACGCTGCCGTGAAACTGGAAAGTTCGGTCCTTGATCAGATGGCCGTTTCTGATTTCGCCATTGTAAACAGGACAATCTTCAATGCGGATGCGTCCGGAGCTTTGCTTCAGATTGGAAAGGTTGACCCGGTTGAGGCCGCCCAGCGGAGCGATCTCCGTCAGGTTGAGTTGGCCCTGATCCGTGATGGTCAAAACGGGATTGCGCTGGATAAAGCGGGAGACCGACTCCTGGAATTCAAGGAGTTCGACCTCACGGTCCACAGTCACAATCAGGTCAAAGTCGAGATGATAGAGACGCGGAAAAGAACACTCCTCGAATGACAGAGCGTCCACGTCCTTTTCAATCAGGCGGCTTTGGCTGCGGCGCAGTTTGTTTTCGCTGACTCGCGGCCCCTGCAGAATGATGCTGGGCGTGCGCTGAACTTCAAAAACATCATCAGGCAGAACCAGCACGGCATCCGGGTGGATGTCGGCTTTGACCTGCCTGATCAGTGTTTCTGTAACGGTTCGTATTGTGCTCACGGTAGCCTCCGGATGTTTCTGCCAGATTACTTACCGGAAGCGCAGCGGATGTGTCGGGGAGTTGTTGAGATTGAAAGTTGTTTGAAGGGAGGGAATAGAAAAGTAGAATAGCCCCATTCAATATAGGGCTGATTCTCCTTTTGATTATTTCGGACCGGGAACCCGGATATCAGGTCTGATTACACTCGCATAATTGATCCGAGCAATTGTGTATCTCAATCGTTGTATGTTTCAGTTTGGAAATTTCAGAGAGACGGGAGCAATAATCTGATGGTGTTCGACTTTCTTTTGTGACGACTGTGATCGTCGCTGCAAAATCGTTTGAATTTAGAGGCCAGATGTGAAGGTCTCCAACCACACTGTCTCCGTCAGATTGAATAGCATTAACTACAGCCTCGTGGACATCTTTGTTGCCATTCCCGTCAAGTAGTATGAAAGCGCTGCTTCGAAGCAAACCCCACGCCCATTTTGCGATTAATACTCCACCAACGATCCCCATGACCGGGTCGAGGAACACCCAGCCAAAAAACTTTCCGGTCACAAGAGCCACAATTGCCAGAACCGAAGTCAACGCATCCGCGACTACATGTAAATAGGCAGCCCGAAGATTGTGGTCGTGATCGTGGTGGTGATGATCATGATGATGGCTATGGTCGTGATCGTGGTGGTGATGTTCCCCTTTTCCGTGAAGCAACCATATGCTTAGAACATTTACCGCAAGTCCCACAATTGCGACGAGAATAGCCTCATCAAAAGCGATGGGCACTGGATGAATAAAACGTCCGACCGACTCGACCATCATGTAAATTGCAGTGCCACCCAAAAACAATGCGCTGGTGTAGGCAGAGAGAATTCCAACTTTTCCGGTACCGAAACCAAACTTTGAAGAATTGGAAAACTTCCTCGCCATTACATATGCAAAATAGGTTATCCCCAGCGCAAAAGCGTGGGTTCCCATGTGCCATCCGTCTGCCAAAAGAGCCATTGATCCGGTAAGAACTCCGGCAATAATTTCACCGAACATTGTGAGTCCGGTTAGGATTATCACTTGCAGTGTTTTCTTTTCATTTTCCTGAGTAACGCCATCGAAATCATGTTCATGACGTATCTGTTTCAAAGTTTCCTCATGCATAAAACAACATCCTTAAATTTGTTATAAATCTTCACGTCATCTGATTTTTCCAAGGTGATCGACCAATTCATCGATGAGCTGATCACTGTTGCCATCCTGAATGCTTGCATTTTGTATGCAGCCTTTAATGTGGTCACCCACGATTTGTGTCCAGACACCTCTAATAGCACCTGAAACGGAAACCACCTGCCGGAGGACCTCAATGCAATCACGGTCATTTTCGATCATACCGGACAATCCCCGGATTTGACCTTCAATACGATTCAGCCGCTTAATCAAACGTTCTTTATCCTGATCTGTTCCGCAAAGAGCCATCTGTTATTCCTCTTGATAGTTAATGTATAGTATATAGTCGTCCCTGAAAAAGCCTTTTTTGAGACGAGTTAATAAACTTTCATAAGTTTTAGTTTTTTATTTTCTGATATTTTGGCATGAAAGACTAGAAAAATAACGGGCCCAAAAATGGAATTCATCCATTTTTTCATGTTATAGGCAGCAGCAGCGAGCAAAACATTGATTTGATCTCCAATGATGCCTTTCAAAAAGTTTCTTTTCATTCGATGATCAGACTTTAAACGCCCAATTATCGGTTCTATTCCTGCTCGTTTTCTAAATCGCTTTTTTTGTTTTTGCCGCTTGTAAGGACTATCTGTTTTTCGTAATACCGAAGTCGTTCTTCAGGAAGATTTCTTTGTAAATCACGAAGAAGCGAACCTGCAATAGTCTTTAACCTGCGTGCCGCTTTAAGGGCTGCTTTACGACGTTTGGGGTGGGAACGATTATGCTGAGCGTTAGTAAGTTTCGGTAAAGTTCTTTTGTAGGTTCTGCGCAACTTCACCTGTTCAATAAAAGCAATTTTTATGCACTGATCTGCTATTTTACGATGCAGCTTACTGTCTGTTGGATAAGTTATGTTCTTTTCCTGAACAGTTGTGTCAATATGGATTTCTTTTTCCACAGCTTTTTGACCATGAAGATTAACTGAAACGTGAAGGATTTTTTCACGGCCTTGTTTGCCTATGCGTTTACGAAAATAAACCAGCTCACTTGGATCAATTGAAAACTCCACTGAAATTCAATTTCTCCACAAAAGTATTGATAGTAAGGGTTTTGAACCCAACGTTCAACTACTACTTCATCGGATAGGGTTTCAATTTGTTTTAACAGTAGAAGACCAACCATCAAACGGATTGGTTTGGCAGGACGACCTTCATCAGAGTACAAACTTAAGAAGCTTTCTTCAAACTCGTCCCAGGGAATACGATTGGCGAGTTTATAAAGTTTATCTGATGGATTTAAAAGGTTTTCTAAACTCTGATGAAGAAAGCTATGATGACTGGAATGTGACGATTTTGGTTTCATTAATTTGACCGTTTTTTTAGTGTAAAGTTAATAATCATGGTCAAAAAATAACACAAAAAAGAAATTCTGTATATTCTATAGCAAAGACTTAAGTTGTTTTTCAGGGACGACTATATAGGGGTATACCCTATGTTTCAAACATATGAAAGCGCTGATTGATGTCAAACGGTTTTTCTCTTTATGAAAGAAATTTCAGGGCCTGCCTGTAATTTTGCTCAATCTCTTTGCGGTATTTCTGCATAACGGGATGAAGAAAAGGTCTGGCCGGGATGATAATGGTCGCCCCGTTCGGATGGTTGATGGAGGCTCCGTATTCCATGACAGCGCCGATATTCTCCATGCTTTCACCGTCCTTGTTGACGGTTCCCCGGAGCAGACCGACAAATGCTTTGTCCGCCATGATCTTCTGGGTGATGGAATTGATCAGAAAACCGGTGTCGATAAGCGCCTTGCTGGAGCCCTTGCGGGCGATGGTGCTATCGGCCAGCTTGGCAAAAGCCTGTCCGCCGGGGGCCTGATTGCGGATACCCCTTTGAATCTCCCGAACAAGAAACAGGGCATTGCGGATGGTGGCCTGCTGGAGAGCCATGGCGATCCGGGGTCCAAGAGTGCCATTCAGTTTGGCTTTGGCCTTGTTCCAGTCACCGGTCCGTTTAACGCCCATGAATTGTCACCAGCTTGATGGATTGGTGGGTAATGACTCCAAAGAAGTGTTCTTCTTCAAGGGTCTGTATTCTGTATGTGACTGTCTCTATCTGGAGCCTGTCCTCCGGGAGCACGTCAGCTTCCGGTAGAACGGAGACGGTGGCATCGATTTTTCCGGCGAGGTCTTCCGGAGGTGTGTGGACTATTTCAACGGGGATCGCGCTGACTGGGGTATATTCCTGATCGTCACTTCCGTACAGATTTTCACCGGGAACAATGCGCAGCACCGTGGCGGTGATGCCGGAGGAGACAATCAGTTCTCTGACATCCTTCACGGCCTGTTCTTTTTCCCGATCTGTCAAAAGCATCAGCAGTCCTCTTCAAGGCAGATTCCCTGTTCGTAAATCACCGGCTTAAGACCGCCGGGAGTAATGATGTAGCCATCCTCGTTGACCTCGGTTCCGGGCTTCAATGCGGCAAGCCTTTTGCGGTATTCATCCAGCAGATCTACTTCGAGCTTGGCCCAATGTTCAGGCTGTTTGGATTTGTCGACCCGTTTGTCGCCGCTGGAAAACGAGAAGGCATTAGCGGTGGCAGAGCGCATCACCTGACAGGCATGTATCTGCCCGAGCAGCAGAAGCAGCTCTCTGAGTTCACCGCTGATGTCCGGCAGAATCTGCTCGCCCTCGATGATCAGAGTAATCTCCGCATCCCGGGACAGCTTAAAAACAGCCTTCCGGACGCATCTCTCCAGTGTTGAATCCACAAAGAGAGACGCATCTGGATCGGACAGGTCGATACGCAGGTCGGCTATGAGCTCAGGAAGCGTCAACGTCAACCTCCGCAAGACGGTTCTTCAACGCGTCGATCACGGTTCTACGTTTTTCGCCTTCCATATAGCCTTTGAGTTTGGCCGGATCGGCTTCTTCATTGACCTTAGATATGGCATCGGTCGCATTGAGCTTGCTCAGATCACCATCCTGATCCTGCTTGCCCTGAGAGGAAGCATTGCCTGCTTTCTCCTTGTCGACCTGTATCACCACTCCGGTTTGCAGGCAGTGTTTGATCTGGTCTGTCTGCTCTTCAACAGGCGCAACCTCTCCGGGAAACAACTTAAGCCCGGCATCCGGGATGATGAGAATGCCGGGACGGACATTTTTTATCGCCAACATGATTCCTCCTTCGGCATTAAACACCAAGTTTCACTCGGGCCAGAACGTCCGGGCGGGTGATGCCCTGACCGATTTCAGACCATACCAGCCAGCCGGTTTTAAAGCGGGTCTTCTGGTCGATGGATTCGGCTTTGAGCTTCTCACGGACCGGCATTTTGCCCACTTCTTCATCCGGAATGATCAGGATTTCATCGAGGGGCATGGATGCCGTCAGCAGAATGCCGCCGGTGCCGTAGTTTTTAACCACGCCTTTCTGACGCAGCTCCAGCTTGGTCTGAGGATCGAGATCCCAGCCGCGCAGATCATTGAAGCGGCGACCACGCATGACGATATACTTCACCGACAACTCGAGGTCCTCGATGATGGAGATCGCCTCGTTAAGGGCTTCCTCGGTCAGTGTGTTTCCGGCCACTTCAACGGTATTGGCAGTCGGAACCGCAGCCGACAACACAGAGATGGTTCTGCGGTCCATCTCTTTTCGAATGGCATCCGAGGCACTGGTCTGGATATCCATCAGCGTGCCGATGTTGCCGTTCTTGAGAACGGAGATATCCACCATCGGATTGGAATGGATGCGGTTGGTCGGAAACTCGACTTCATCCTTGCCGATCTCCTGTTCCTGTGCTTCACCGTCCTTGCTGATCCAGTGGGCTTTGACGGTCGGCTTTTTCTGGTAAAGCGGACGTTCCCCCTTGGGCAGCGTGTGTTTGGTCAGCAGCAGCGAGGAGATTTCCTTGCGCCGGATTTCCTGTTCAATCGGAGCGGCAATTGCAGCAGCCAACGCCTGCATCCCTTCCGGGGACTCAAGAGCTTCACTCATGAGCCTTGCCATGGTCTCCATGTATTCCTGGCTGTGAATGTTCATTGGGTTGTTCTTCATGTGTACAGTTCCTGTGGTTAAATAAGCAGTTTGAATTTCAAAACGCCGCTCTGGACGGAAATGGCCTGAGCGATGACATGCTGCCGGTTTGTAATGCTTCCGCCTTCAAGTTTGCCGGTGGCCGAAACCTTCAGATCGTCCCCGGGATTGATTGTCCCTTCGAAGACATCTGTTTCGTACACCCCGCCGTTGCAGTAGATGCCGGGCATTTCAGCGCCTGCGTAATCCTTGATCAGGATGCCGAAAGAACGGACCTCCGGATCGGTGTTGACTGAAAACAGATCGTTTCCTGCCAGACTCACCAGATGGCCAAGCTGGCCATCGCCTTGCATATAGCCGTCACCGTAAGCGAGGCCCCTGTGACATGGATTGATAAAAGACATAGCTCTTCTCCTTGTTAGTTGATTTCCACGGTTTCGTTCGATTCGTTACCGACACGGTTGTTGTAGGCAGCCATGAAGCCGCTGCGCAGGCGATCCTCGAGGGAGAGCTTGCGATCATCCACATCGTGCGGTCTCATTCCGGCGGAACTGCGCATGGGTGTTTCGCTCGATGCTTTGGACTTCTGCTTTTCAGGCTCTTTTTCCGGTTCCGGCTGAGCCTTGGCATCCGCCTTGGAGCTTTTGGCCATCTTTTCATAGGCGGCCTCGGTGGCGGCAAAGGCGTCGTCCGACAGCTCCGCCAAACGCTTGAGTTCCGTGTCGCGATCTTCGCCGAAATCCATGCCTTGCTTTTCGAGCTTTGAAATCAACTTGTGAGCGCGGGCTTTCGAAGCGGCAGCCTTTTGTTCGGCCTCCAGCTCCTGAATGCGTTTCTGAAGTTCGGCCACCTGAGCTTTCAGCTGGCGGTTTTCCTTTTCCAGCTCGCCTCCGGGAGCCGGGTTGTCTTCCTGCCGTTCCTGTTTTTTCTTAGCGGCGTCGGCGGACGACTCATCTGGTTTCTCGGTTTTTTCGTCCATAGTTGGATCTCCTTTGGGTTGGTGTTCAACAGATGGTTCCTGAACCGACGCCACCTGCAGAATGCGGGCATTTTCATCTGCCCCTTTGCGGTCCAGCAGGCCCAGGCCCGTAAAAGTCACGCCGTGAAGAATCTCGAAGACGGGTTTCCCATCGAGTTCACGGCCCTTAAATTTTCTGAGGTGAGTGCAGTAATCGGCTTTGCTCTTGAAGCGCTTGTGGCAGACGGAGCATTCACCTTCTTCGTAATCACACTCCATCGATACCTGCGTGATGATGCCTCGCTTCATGAGCTTGTAGGCCAGCTGGGCATTGGGCGTGTCTCCGGTATAGAGTTCACCCACGCATTCGACCCGGCCGCCACAATCCCGCCGACGATGTCGACAAACTCCTGCGAGTGCTGCAGGTCGACTTTCTTGTTGATGACGGTCATGTGCCTCGTGGCCAACTCTTCAGCGGTGAAATGGTCACCATTCCGATTGGTGCCGGTTCGACAGAGGATGAAGGTAAACTGGGGATCACCCGGCAGACCTCCGCTCATCGCTTCGGTGTTCAGTCCCGCATTTTCATTGAGGCAGAGTTCCACCGGGATGGATGTATGGATATTGGCGGCGGCAGCCATCGGTACAGGCTTTGCCGCCTGCTCGGTATCCGCATGGGACTGGTTATCTTTCAGGCAAACGAAAAGACGCTCCTTGGCACTGGAAGCCTCGCCATGCTTGGAGGTGATCGAGTATTTATGGTCCTTGGTTTTCATCCGGCTCTGACGCCCCAGACCGCCGATGATCTTTTTCATCTGCTGTTCGTTCGGATAGGCATGATCTCGGTATGAAATAAGCCAGTGCGGGATATGGGTGGCGTTGCCGAGAAACTCCTGAAAGAAGTCGGAGGCGTTGCCCTTGGTGACCGTCACATGGCTGGTTTCGTAGTTTTTGACCTTGGTATCCGCCTTAATGGTCAGGCCGTCCCAATACGTCATCAGCCCTTCGACAAAGTGATAGGCTTTTTCGTAATTGGTGGTCGAAAACTCGGTGGCATACGGCGGATCAAAGTAAGCGAGGTCAGCCTTCACCTTGGGAAGGATCTCGTTAACATCCCCGCGATAGGCTTTGTTTTCCTTGCCGTTATCGAATATCAGGGCGTTGATCCGCTCGATATTCGCTTTCAGGCGTTTTTTGAATTCGTCAGGGGTGTCCTGACGCTTGCCGTAATCGGTGGAAGACGAAAAGTGGCCGAATCCGCCTTTGCCGCTCATGCAGGTTTTACCGAGGGCAAACAGCGCGATGTCCTTTTTGTATCCGGACAGATCGTCACAATTGGCTCTCAACGAGTCGATGAGTGCATGGACACCTTTGGCAAAGAAAATCCCTTTGAAATTGTCCTTAACAAAGGTTTTGGCTTTGGGATTGTCCGCCAGCAGCTTCTCGATCTCTGCCTCGGACAGCTTCGTCGAGCTGTTTTCGATAATGGCTCTGGCTGCGTGGTGACTGTAGCGAAGACGGTCATTGGCAAAAACCCGCAGCCCTTTGGATTTGTACATGTAAGCAACAACGGCCGAGCCGGAAAAGGCATCCAGAACGGAGGAAACTCTGTCCGGGGTGTTACGCCAGATCCAGTCGACCAGTTTCTGTTTGCTGCCGATGTAGTTGGTGATGTACTTGGGGCGTTTCTCCGGGGGCTGCTCTTCAGGAGCCTTCTGTTCGGCTGCATCGGTCCCGAGCTCGTCGGGATCGATTGCGAGCGCCGCATCTGCCTCAAGGAGGAACGCCAGCCTTTCCAGGTCAGTGGCAAACATTTCCATCAAATTCTCCGGTTCAATCACTGTTATTTGCCCCGATCGCACCGGGCGAGCGGGAGGTTTCAGCGATTACTTACCGGAAGGCTTTGAAATGTGTCGGAAAGGCGTCTCAAATATTTTTCAGTTTGATATCACTCAACACAGGAAGGTTGGTGCATCTGCAAAATGGATGTGCCGGTTGCCCCGGGAATTTATCAATCGGGAAGGTTTTACCATTGAGCGGACCACAGACCGGACAGGTTCGCTCGTCACCCATGGTCATCCATTCCAGCTTTTTAATTCCGACATGCTGGTGGAACTTGATTCGCCCCATGTTGTGCGCCCGCAACACCTCGGTCCGGGCGATCATTTCCATACGGTACTGCGCCTTGCTGAAGACTTTTGTTCCGGCCTGCTTGAAGGAGTCTTTGTAGATGACAACCCGTCCGAGGTCCCGGACAATTTCATCCGTACCTTTTCCTTCTATGATGCCCTGCATGATCACGCGCTTTATACCGTCAGCCAGTTCCCGATTTACATCACCGGCAAGCGTCAAGTTGTATTGCGTCATGAAGTCGAGGGCATTGGTGTCGACGATGGAGAACACTTTGGTGGCCAGTTTGTCGATACCATCTGGCTTGAGGTCGGCATAGAATGGCAGTGATGCGGATGTCAGCTCGGTAATACCCTGAGCGATGCCGCCCTTGAAAGCATCCTTGGTGCTCTTGCGGAAAACAAGTGTCTGGTCCCGCTTCAACTGGCTCTGTATCTCGTTCAACTCGCCCTGTAATTTCTCCAGACCTTTCAACGCAGCCAGCTTGTTGTCCGGCAGAGATCCAAGGCTACGGTATTTCAAAATGGCTTGAGCCACTTCCTGCTCAGCCTTGTTGAGGGACTGAGTCAGTTGGGCGGCAATGGAATCATTGTAACGGTTGCGGGATTTCAGGCTCTTGAGTATTGCCGCCTGAATGCGTTCTTTAAGGTCGGAAGGCATGGTCAGGACTCTCGGCGATCAATAAACCTGCAGGCCGGGGAATCGAAGGTGCGCTCGGTGTTGTGTACCCGGCAGCGATTGGACTCGGGGTTGAAGTGGCTGCACTCATCACACAGGGAAGTTGCCGCCGTTGCTTCCAGCTCCGCTGAACAGTGATAGTGTGCCTCGGTATCGAGATCATTGCCGTCAGCAGGAATACCGAGCATCTTTCTTGCGCTGGGCAGACTCATTATTCCGGAAACCACCATATCAACGACCGGCTTCACCTGTTTTTCATCCATCAGGTCGATGTTCTTGCGCTCAGTCTCGCGGTTGGCAGCCTCGATATCCGGGTCCAGATCCATCTTGAGCTGCAGGCTGGAGCGGCTGATCAATTTGCGGTCATACAGCTCGATGAGCAGCTTCTTGAAGTCGACGGCATCACTTGGGTCGAGGTCATTGAAGATGAATTGCAGGGATTTGTCGGCGTGGCCTTTCAGTTCCATCCAGTCATCGAAGACCCAGTCGAGTAGTTTGCGGGCGGCCTGTTTGATCTCCCGGATCATGACCATCATTTTCTGCATACTAACAGAAGCCGTGGCAAAGTTGGGACCGTCGCCGGTTACCAAGGACCGGGAAAGGCCCAGCGCCACCACAATGTCTTCTTTGACCTCCTTGACCTTGTCTTCGACGTTGAGCACCTGGCCATCGGTGCCGTGAGTTTCCACATTCACATAGAACGGGACCACAAGGCCGCTTTTCATATCCATCTTGTTGACCATGTCACGGACCTGTTCCAGCATCCGCTGGTCGGGCATCACCATTTTTTGTCCGAAGGCTCCGCCCACTTTGAGCAAGCGAAACGGAGTGGCCCAGCGCTTGGCAATAGCCTGTTCGGCTCGGCGGTAGTCACGCAGCAGTTCGATGGCCTGAAAGGCGGGCAAAACAAGTGAGTTGCCTCTTGGTGAAAAGCCCGGGGCATCCCATTTCAAGTGGATGACCTGATCCACCGGAAGGTCGATGGGGTCGCTTGCAGATCCTGAATCTTCGGCGTATTGCTTGGCTTCAATGAGATCGCCTTGGGCATACTTTACCTTCACCGAAACCGGATTGACGCATACCACTTCCTCGATGTCCTAACCGGAAGTTGCATAGCGCTTGAACCCAACGGCATCGCCTTTGACGAGCAGCTGAAGGATCATGTCCTTTATGAATTCCGAGACGTTAAGTCGCCATGCGGTGCTGACCGCATCGTCTTTCAGCGTCTCGTCATCACTGGTGATTTTGATCTCATCCCCGACTGCAAAGGTGCGCCATGAATTGACGCAGTTCTTTACCAGCGGCTCTTCGACATAGTATTCCCAAGCCTTTCTGGCTCGCTCTTCCCATGTGGCCGGAACCGCGTCCGACGCGTTTACCTTGCTGAAGGCAGATGCATCGAGGGCTGCCGCTGCAGCCATGGGCACAATGGCATATCCATTGGATTCGTTGTCAGGCTGCTCGGTATCTGGCTGGGCGTTTGTATCCACGTAATCCTCTCGGGTTATTTCCGGTTTAACGGCCGCACATCTCCCCGCTGTGGGGCGATCACGGCAACACTGGGGTTACTTACCGGATGGAGAGGAAAAACGTCGGAAAGGCGGTGGGTGCTTGTTGTAAATTTAAGAAGATGGCGAACAATCTTCTTAAATTTGTAACATTGGGGAGAGTGATATGCACGCAGTCAAAAAAGACAAAACCTCTTCACTTATTCACAAGTGCAGAGGTTTTACAAAATTGATCATGACCATGGGCCAGCCGGTTTCCAAGTGATATGATCGGATATACCTTTGATTACCGGCTCCAGAAACAGCTCGACCTCAGTCGCCATCTCTTGGAAGGATTCAGGAACATGATCCTGCTTTAATCGTTTACGGAAGGCTGCCCACATCGGTTGGCGTGATGAAATAAAATCTGCTGAAAAGGCATCGATAGGCTCATTCAATTCCGTCCCGCGTTGCTTGAAGGTAAGCCTTACAGCCTCAGCAAGACTGCTTAATTCAAACTCAAACTGACGAGACAAAAGCCAGATGTCATAAAAATCCTTCATGCGGCTATTCAATTGTCCAAGCTTTATCATTGCCTCAAATTTCTCGGCAATGGCGCTTTCCCGGCTGTAGCAAAGAAGCGATGGTGCCGGAGAGTCCAACATGCAAGGTAGTTCTGCTTTCTCAGGTCCCGGATAAACGATGTCTCCAAATCCAATATCTATCTGCATGCTGATTCTGGTAGTGCCCAGAGCACCGCGAAACCTCACTCGGATTCCTTCATAGTCGGCATCTTCGGTGATTCGCTCCATCTGAATGGAATCGGAATCAAAGGTTAAACCGTCAGGCTCAATTTCCATGGCAAGTATATCCCGGATCTGCGCGGTAATATTTTCTTCTTCGTTTCCGGTCTTTCCCAGCATATCAATGTCCATAGTCGGCCTGAACTCTGGTGACTTCCAAGCCCGGAGCATGAGTGCTCCCTTGAGGATGTAATGCTGCGCGTGATCTGACAGAGACAGACGGTATAAGAACCGCTCCATGGCATAATACTGAAGCAGCTCATTGAATGAACGGTTGTCAGCTTTCGACCGATTGAGAAGCCGTTGTCTTACCGAGGCGGAAACGTTCTGGGGCGATTTCATATGCTTGCCTCCAGATATGGGCGCACAATTTTATCAACCCGACAAATCTTGGCGTATTCCAGAATCTTTCTATGGTCAAACTTCTTCCTTCCCTTGTAAAGCTTCAGTGCCTCAAGGACGACATCCATCCCGATTTTGTTCCGGAACTTGAAGCAATCGGGCAGTGTCTTTTCCGGGCTATATACTTTTACGGTAACTCCATCAATTTGATGTTCCTCAATCCCTGCTTGGTAAGCCTGATCTGTAAATCGGTGAACAAGCAGTGGTGGATATTCGAGTGATGGCGGATGGGAGTCCCGGGGGATGGCTATTGAAACCTCATGTGGTATTTGTGTGGTAATTTCATGAAACGAGAGTGCAGAGATTAGACAGACGACGGCGTTGGGATATCGCAGGGCAACAGTAACCAGATCAGGATTACTGACAGGAGGCAGCTCAACCAGCCGATATACGCCTCTACTGATTTGCTCAATTATCCCTTTGTCTCGAAGCGAATAGAGCATGTAACGGGTAATGCCTTGTTCAATCGCCTCGCTCATGCGAAGCTGACCGCCGCATTTACGAAATATTTTAACCGGGTCTGTTTTCACTTGCGTCTCCAGACAAATAATCCACACATATAAACATCTGGTAAGAATATGTCTGATTATCGGCAAAAAATCAAGGTAAATTCTTGAAATATCAAAAAAAGACCGGCTCTGTCAGAACAGGCTTGAGCCAAACGGTCTCTTCACCAGCAAGGTCGAGGTTGCCTTGCTCCCGAATGAGCATAGCACAGCGGACCGCGTCGATGATGTGGTCGTTGCCTTTGGAGTAGATAATCTTACCGTCCCGCAGGGTGTAAGTCTGGGTGGTGAACTGATCTTCAATTTCCAGATCGTCTGACGGGAAGATGATCTGTTTGCGCTGGAGGGCACCGTTGATCAGGCTGGTCATCAGTTCCTTTGTCCGCTTTTTGATTTCCTTGCCGTCGCGGATGGTGAGCCGGGTCATGCCGCCGAAGTCAAAACCTTTCAGTCGGCCTTCCAGTTCCAGCTCTTTGTATTTGTCGAGGGTCAATAGTTCCTGCACTACGGCCAGACCGTTGCCGCCATTATCCACGCCGATTCCCGCCGGAGTGAAATAGCGTTCGAGCAGTGCGATGGTCTGGGCAATATGCGGATACGATACATGCTCCATGTGTAGGCGCAGCACCAGTTTCAGGATACTGCGATCACCCACCTCGGCTTCCTGAAAGATAACCAGCTCGGTCGGGTCGTTTGTATATCCAAGGTCACCGCCAATCCAGAACAGTCCGGTTCGGGGCGTCAGGTTAAGCAGTAGTTCAAGCCGGTCATAGGCGGCTTCCTCCGTTTCACAATCTCGCAGCTCGGTATCGGTAATGGTGACCTTCTGATATTCCAGCAATTCCTGACGGCAGAGATTGAACTGCTCCACGTTGAACGTCCCGTAGGAAGGCTTTCCGTGTTCCCCGGCAACCTCATGCTGCCAGCCCGAGGTATCTTTGCCACCGTAGAACTCCAGCAGCTCCGACTCACGTTCAGCGGTCCAGAACGGATTGAGCCACGATGCCCAGCGAAACACCCTGAACTGCTCCGACATAGTCAGTCGATAGTAGGTAGTGTTTCGCAGGCCGTTGGGCGTGGAATAGATTTTCAGACGGCCGCCTGTTTTTAGACATTGTCTGAGAGCCTTCCATGCGCGTTCGGAAAGCCACGCTCCTTCATCCACCCAGATCCGGCCGACATGAAGTGAGCGGAAAGCATCGCCATAGGCACCGGCCGGGCGGAAATAAAGAACCGATCCATTGGTAAACTCCAAACGGAAATACGGCTTCCGGGTGATTTTCGGTTTGCCGTATTTCGAGAGTGCAATGCTGTTCATCAAGTCTTCATTGTGATCCAGCTGGTATTCGATTTCCTCGATGACCGTATCGAGATGTCCCTGATGAGGAGCGGCAATCAATCCCTGTCCGCCGCGAGTCGTGAAGGCATAGTGCAGTGCATCCGTCGAAAGCACGATCGACTTACCAACGTCACGGCCATCGAGGTGGATGATGTTTTTATGGGAGCAGCGGAGATCTTCCTTCTGATGGTCCCAATACGACCGTGCCGAACCGTCCCGGTTGTAGAGATATGCTTGTCCCCACAAAACCGGGTCACGGAGTGTTGCGGCCAGCCTGCGCTCCTTATCAGAGACACCCATCAATGCATTCCTTTGCGGATGGCAATTCCAAGAACCGATGAGATCAGCTCTGTGAGGATCTGCTGGACCGCCAATGTGTTCGTCCTGTTACTGACAGCCTCCTCGATATCCAGAATGGCCTGATCGAGTTCCTGCCATTCCACGTATTTCTGCCGGGCGGCTTCCATACGTTCGAATGCGTCGTCTATGCGCCCGGCCGCCAGCTCGGAGCCGATATCGACCAGTGCCTGACCAGCCTCCCGGATCGCTTCGCTGTTTTGTTCGAGTATTTGTTTCATTGTTCACTGTCCTCCGGATTTGTGTTCGCCCAGCTATCCAGTGAATCAATGGCTTTCTGCAGACGCAGGCCGATTCCGACCAGACGTTCCGCATCCGGATGATTGGATTCAACCAGAGCCTTGTTTGCCTCCCGGACATATTCCGGGGTGTAGCGGTTCAGGGTGGATGTTGCCGACTGAATCTGCTCAGGCGGCCTGTACGTGGCGCAGCCAGCAATCATACCGGCCAGCGTCAATGGGATTACCCATTCGAGTGCTTTCTTTAACATGTTGCGCTCCTTTGTTTTAGAGTTGTTGAATTAATGCAGAAGTATCTCTGCAAACACTTGATTTCCAAGGGGATATAAGCGCCATTGGACATGACGCGGGACGGTCCCGCAGAACCATAAACCGAAGCAGGAGACGCCCCATGAAACAGGTAAAAAACAGCGACGACGCCAGAACGGCCTACCAAAAGCGCCAGGACAACATTGCCGAGTACATCCAGCGGATTCAGCAGAAGCTGGCCGCAGATGCCGGGCAATCGAATATCAACTGGGTGCATGTCGGGTCGCTCGGGCATGTCGAAGAGCTGCTCCAGCAGATCGATGAGTTTCTGGGCTAAGCCACCGGCTTCAAAAACAAAGGAGTTAATGCCATGACAGAAATGACCATTCATGAAACCACAGCCGCCTTCATCAACCATCTTCGGGAGAACGGCAAAAAGGCGCGGACGCTCTACACCTACCGGAAGGACCTCGATCTCATCGAGGGATACTTCGGCAAAGACAAGAAGCTTCAGGAGCTGCGTATCACTCAGGTTGGAAAGTTCCTCAAATGCGATGCGCTGCTGAAGCTCGGAAATGGCAATGCCCGGGCCGAGAGAACCGTCGCCAAGACCATCCGCGTGTTCCGGATGATGTTGGTCTGGGCCAAGGATACCGGACTTATCGATGAGCTCCCGCTGCCCAAGAGCACCCCGATGGGACACAGCAAGCAGACGGAGGTGACCGATGCCGAACAGCAGTGATCGACTGGAAACGGCCATAGAGCGGTTCTGTGCCCACCTGTCGGCCGAAAACAAAGCGGCCGGGACGGTGACCGCATACCGGCGGGATCTGCGACTGGTGGCCTGTGTGGCCGAATCCTTCCAGTCCGGACTCTGCTGCCAAGATGTGACTCCCGGTCTGCTGGATCGGGCTTTATCCTCGCCAGAGCTTTTGACCACAAACTCGGGAGCACGATCACCGGCATCGGTGCATCGGTTGAAGGCGGCGGTCCGCTCATTCTTCACATGGACAACCGATGCCGGGCTTACATCTGAAAACCCGGCCCGGTCGGTTCGTATGAAAAGGCTGGCGCAGAAGCCTCCGGTATTTCTTACGGCTTCAGAAAAGAAGGGATTGCTGAAAGAGGTAAAAGGCCGCACGGGCTTTGCCGGAATGCGGGACCGGGTCATGATCGAAGTCCTGCTTGGCACCGGTATCCGCATCGGTGAGCTTGAAGCGCTGGACACGGACGATATAGACCTCGATGCAAAGCATCTGAGAGTCAGAGCCAAAGGGAATGTGGTGCAGGTCAAATTCATAAAAACCGACCTCCGCATCCTGCTGAAAAGATATTTGAAAGAACGATCCCGGCAAAGCACAGCGCCATGCAGCGCACTGTTTCTGTCCAATAGAGGAACACGTCTTTGCCAGCGGCAGATAGCCAACCGAATAGCCTTCTGGCTGAGGAAGGCCGGTATTGAAAAGAACCTGACTCCGCATGGTCTGCGGCATACGTTTGCAACCCACCTATACGGAGCCACCAGTGACCTGCTTGTCGTGCAGAGGGCGCTGGGGCACCGGGATATTTCAACGACCCAGATCTACACCCACCTTGTCGATGGTCAGCTCGAGGATGCGCTCGAACGACTTTGACCGCATCCTTGACCTGAACATTCGGAGCGGCTCCTGCTGCTCCTTTTTCGTTCCCGGGGCGCATATTAAAATTGCGCCGTATGCCGTTATGTGCGCATAAGCCAATAAAGTTGATTTTCTTGTGTATGGTCTTATGCGCATAGGGTTGGAAGGAATTGATGCTGAACCAATGGTTTGCACCTTCCATTCGAGAAATTTTATTTAACTGAAATTTCCGGGAACACGTCTTATCTGAAATTCCTGCCATCGTGAGCCTCCATAACTGCCTAATCCTTCGCGCTCTTTCTTTTTGAGGCTCTGGTGTTATCTGAACTTTTTTTCGGCTTTTTCACGGAAGTGGTCTTCTGGGCGGCGGCTTCACTCACTTTTTCAAGAAGAGCGGAGGCCCATTCGGCCGGTGACGTTTGCGGACCTTTCGGCTCCTCACCCTCGCGGGCAATCTTGGTGGTCTTGAGATCCTTCATGTGACAGCGAATCATCCGGTCGAGACTCTCGGCGGCCTGTGTGTTTCCTTCGATCTGAGCACGAACCAGCTTCACCGAGTAGATGCCCACCAGCTCGACCTGAAGGAAGTCGCTGGATTTATTGAATTGAAAATCCTCATGCAGCTTTTCGATGATGCTGTCGAACATGACCTTCTCTTCCGGAGTCAGGCAGCGGTCGGCAAAGATGCCATGCTTGAGCGTCCGAAGGTTTCCTTCTTTAGCTCCCGCCTTGCTCTTTGCTTCTTCATGATCTGTTGGCCCCTGATTACGGTGCCAGCGATCCAGATTCTGTTCCTCTTTTTTTGTAACTCCCAAGGGTTATCTCCGGTTTATCAATTTTGTTTCCACAAGTCGGGGTTCGGGGCGGAAGGCAGATTTAGACCATTTTCCCGCACCTCAAGCCTTACATACCGGAAGACTCCTCAACCTGTCGGGCTTCGGTTTCTTTTCTGTGGTCCGCGAGGATCTGATTGACCCGGCGACGTGTGATACCAGCGAGGCTGGCAATTTCATCGGTTTCGATTCCCTGACTTTTCAGGGCAATGACCAGCTGCCTGCGCTCCTTGTAAAAACTGCCCGGCGCTGGAATCCAAAGAATGCCGGAATGATACTTCTGAACCTCCTTGAGCAGCTCTCTCGGGAGGATGTGTTCGGCATTGGCGTATTTCTTAATGCTCATGGTTACTCTCCACTTTCTTCAACCACGGCTGCGGAACATCCGGGTTGTGAAACCTGAGCGTGCTGGGACGCGGTGTATCCGGGCTGTGGATGATTTCGATATATCTTTCCGTCACGGCACCGATCTTCCGGTCACCGCCTACAAAGCAGACCAGCCCGTAATCCTGACCACAGGGGAAGCGGTATCGTCCCTGATTCTGGTATAACCTGGCTTCAGACCATTTCTGGGACATGGCTTCCTCCTTTATGGCATCAACCTTGGCCAATGCGTCGGAGTTGACTTGCTCTATACAATTCCAAGCTTCGTTTGGCGGATAAATCCAGTTGTTCTTGGGAGGTTCTGCAGGTTTCTCGGGTTTTACCGGAACATGGCGTGGTGCTTGGTAATTCTGTGGGCTGAACTGGCGGGATGTCTGCTGTAGAACTTCTTTGCCGAATTTCTGAACCGCGTATTCTTGAAGCGGGTTGAATCTGTTTTTCAGGCTTTCCCATGTTGATTCGGGAAGCTTACCGGCTTTGAATGCGGACTGGGCTGCCAGCATGCGTGACCGGAGCCATGCGAAATACTCCGGCTCGAGACGTCGATAGATTTTGCCGTTGTATTCCACATCGCTGGCGGACGTGACGGCCCACTCGAATTGTGCGGTATCCAGATCGGTGGATACAAAAAGATCAGGCTCCGGTACGCTGCTGTCGTTTTCAATTGGCTGCAGAGCTTGCTCGGAAGGCTCACACTCAGGGGAATCGAGATGCGTGAGCATGGTTTGTAAAAGGCTCATGGGTGACCTCCGGAAGTTCGGGTTTATTTTTCTTCCCGTTACTTACCGGAGCCGGAGCCTGAGTGTCGGATGGTAGAAAGCGTAGAAAGGGGTTTCTACGCTCAGGGACCTTTCTACACCCCCTTTCTACATCTCTTAACAGTAGTAATAGCAGTTAGTTATAGATATTTTTGTAGAAAGTGTAGAAAGGTATAGAAATATTACTCACACATAGCCCGTTTTTTTCAGGCATGCCTTCATCCCATGGTTTGAAAAAATGAACAGTAAGGGGGAGTAATCTCTGAAACCTTTCTACACTTTCTACGCTTGCCGCGTAACGCCATATATAACAGTGACTTGCGCTGTAGAAAGGTGCTCTTTGGACATTCTACATTGTAGAAAGGTCTTTCTACACCGGCGGCCTTTGTAACGATTTTATCAGCCAGATGCCGGTTTCTAATCGTTTTACGAGCGAAATAACAGTTTCGCCAGCATCTGTCGGGCGTATAAACAAAAAGCCCGCAGAGGTGAATCCACGGGCCTGACTGGGGATAGTATGAAGTGCGAAATCTATTCGACTGATTGGATGGTGTAGAGCTTGGTTCCGTACCGTTTCTGGCTGATGACAACATCGAATCCGGCCTCGCGGATGGTTTCAAGGTCGTTGGCAAAGCGCTGGGCAAACTGCCTCGATGAATCCATTTCAAAGCGCAGACCAAAATCTCTGGCCACACGCTTGAGCGCCACAAACAGCTCCCGGGACAACACCTCCTTGAGGCAGCCGTCTTCTTCAAGCTGCACCTGATAGCGGGCAAGGAACTCCTGAGTGTGATCCACCCGGCGATCGTTGTACATGTCTTTCCGGTCGGCCTCCACGGCTGTTCGCCATGCCTTGAACAAAGTCGAGAGTGCTGTTGCCGTATGGTTGGATTCCCGGGCCGTTTCACGACTGGTCTGATTGATGGTCTGGATCTGTTGTTTGAAGGCTGGGGCAAGAGTCGACATTCCCTGTTCGATCTGATCCTGAGATGACCCGGCCAGTAGCATCAGATACATCAGGCTGAGGTATTCGTTGCAGCGCCGTTTGTCATGGTTGCCAAGGGCCTCGTGCAGCAGCTTCATTGCCTGTGTCCGCATCCCGTCTTTCATCATGGCCAGCACCTCGCTGGTCCGTTTCATCAGAGCGGAAATAATCAGATCCCGGTTGCGTTGAAGAGCAGCAATCACCTCCGACTCGATGAAGCAGTCGTTGCCCTGATTGCCGATATCGAAATTGATCACAAAGCTACGGGACTGAATTTCGGATAGCTCTCCGCACAATGGTTCGATGCCGGTGGTATTCAGCAGGCACTTGGTCCGCTCGATCACGGTCTCGCTGTCTGTTCCGCTCTTGCGTTTCTCCTTGGCAATGCCGGTGATGCTGGTCAGCATGAAGGTGGTCAGATCCTCGGTCATCTGCTTGACCTCGATGTTGTCGAGGACGATAAGCGGATTCTGGGAACCGTCGGTGTAGTTGGCCGCATCGGTGGCTTTCTTGTGCTGAGGCTCACCGTAAAGCAGCGCCGAAATCAGCTTGCTGGCCGTGGTCTTGCCCGAACCTGCCGAACCTTCAAAACGGGTCATAGGCCGGGTTCCGGAAAAGTCGATCAGCAGAAAGCAGGTCAGCCACGACAGAATCAAAAAGCGGTCACCCTGCGAGCAGGTCATATTGTTGATCAGAAGATCGACCAGCAGTTTGTCGGCTTCCTCCGACGAGGCATCCTTCAGAAACTTCAATGGTTTCATTTTGCGGGAGCCGTCCAGAATAATTCCATCGGCATTCCCACCGTTCTTCAGAATCTCGATGCCGTCG
>Ga0056120_1000002_pt1 | contig 62645 bp, 59 predicted proteins | sample WorMettaBAHAMAS2_FD_71121 | JGI IMG/M metagenome (GOLD analysis project Ga0056120, IMG submission 71121) | Marine gutless worms symbiont microbial communities from Max Planck institute for Marine Microbiology, Germany - Olavius tantulus BAHAMAS.2 ...
TTGAGATCTATTTTTGCAACCAGAAGATTGCGCAACTAAATGTAAAAGAACAATGAAACACGAAAAGTGTTACCTATGTCTCCGAACACGTGTCACCCTTGTCCCCGGTCCGTACACCCCACCAGGGGAGAGGAATTTGGGTAAGAATCACTGAAGCTAGCTACCGAGAATAAGCAAGGTTCAATTTTTGGTACGTAGGAATCTTGACCTCTGCAATTTTTCGTTTTGGTCATTATGATTTCGTACTTGTTTCGGATTTCGGATTTCGAAAATAAGCTTTAGTTGCTAAGCTCGAATTCCGGGAAGACAAGTCCGAATCCATGGCGGTTGCTTCTCAGAAACCCATTAAAAGTCTGGTTCCAGCACAATCCGCTGATCCGGGGGGTGACTGTGGGCCTCCTCAAAAGCCTCCTGAATCGTGCTCATGGGGCGGGTTTGAACAAACGGCTCCAGGGCGATCTTCTTTGACAGCACCATTTCCAAAACTTTGGGGTAGTATTCAGGAAGGCATCCCCAGGTTCCGATGATCTCGGCGTCAAAGGCCATCAGTCGACTGATGGAGTACTCCACCTTGTGCATACCGAAACCCACGATGAGTAATTTTCCGGTAAAACTGAGCAAACTCAGGGCGGTTTCCTGGCCCGGCCGGGTTCCCGTGACCTCGAAAATTTTCCATCCGAACCCGGGTAGGCCCTTTTCCTTGCGGAGGGCTTTGATCTGGGCGGCAACCTCTTTGGTACTCTTGTCCGTCGCATTGATCACGGCATCGGCGCCGAAGTTCAACATTTTCTCCAGTCTTTGCTCGGAGATATCGATGGCCACGACGGTACCCGCGCCCAGCGCCTTAGCGACCTGGACCATGTACTGGCCCACACCGCCGACACCGATCACCACCACGTGGTCACCGATCTCCAGCTCCGCCCGCTTGGCGGCCTGGAAGGGTGTCGTTGCCGCATCGGCCACAACGGCCAGGTGCGCCAGCGGAAATTCGCCCCGTTCCCGAATCTCGCAAAGATCGATCGCCGGAACCGGAATATGACTGGAAAACCCGCCGTAGATGCCGATGCTGTTTCCCGGCATCTTTTGATTCAGGCACCGATTTCCACGCCCGGTTTTGCACAGAATGCATTGCCGGCAGGGCATGACTGCCGGTATCAACACTTCTTTTCCGATCCAGTAATCCATACCGGCAACCACGGTGCCGGAAATTTCATGGCCAAGGGTCAACGGGGGTTGGGAAACCGTGGGGACACCATCATAAAAGTATCCAAGATCCGTATGGCAGATTCCACATCCGGCGATTTCAACCAGCACATCTCCCTCACCCAGTTCCGGAACGGGGATCTCGGTTCTTTCGAGCTTGCCGGGAATTACCTCGCCCGTCTGCTTATCCTTATGGTACGGCTGGGTCATTTGCCAGGTCTGTATCTTGTCCGGTGCGGATGCCATGGTCATCCTCCTTGAAGCTAATCTGTGAGGTTATAGCGTGGGATAGCTGCTAAAATGAAATATGCGGCCTTGGGCTCTGGATCTGATAAATAAGTTAAAATTTAGCTATTTTGTAGTTACAAAGCCGAGCCCTTGTCAACACCAAAAATTCTCTTGACTCGGTGATGTTGTAGCTACTATATAGCTGTCGTGTTATTCCCATCCGAACCGGCAATTACTTGCCAGCCAACAATTTTATATCCCCATATCAGTAGGGAGTCGTCATGCTTCTGGAAGGTAAAAACGCAATAGTAACAGGTGGTTCTCAAGGTATCGGCACAACCGCATCCATGGAACTGGCCCGCGAAGGGGCCAACGTTTGTTTGACCTATCGAACCCATGAAGACGAGGCCCTCAAGGTGAAGGAGGACATCCTTTCCCTGGGGCGGAAGGCCATTGCCGTGCCCTGCGACATCGCTTCCTTCGCGGACGCCGAGCGGGTGGTCCAGTCGGCTCTGGACGAATTCGGCAGGCTGGACATTCTCGTCAACAATGCCGGCATGAACTGGGACGGCGTGTCCTGGAAAATGAGTGAAGAGCAATGGGACCGGGTCATCGAAGTGAACTTGAAGGGCTATTTCAATTTTACCAGACAAGCGGCCCCGCTGTTCAAGGAGCAAAAATCCGGCAAGATTGTCAATGTGACCTCCATCAACGGCCTTCGAGGCAAATTTGGCCAGACCAACTATTCCGCCTCAAAGGCCGGCATCATCGGGTTTACCAAGGCGCTGGCCAAGGAGCTTGGGGCATTTAACGTCAACGTCAATGCGGTTGCCCCCGGGCTCATCGAGACCCCGATGCTGACAGCTTCCGAAGCCCGGGATAAAATCGTCGGGCTGGCGATGAACGAAATCGTCCTTAAGCGTGTCGGATCCCCCGAGGATCTGGCCAATGTCATCGCTTTTCTGGCATCGGACAAAGCCCGGCATGTGACCGGGGAGGTGATTAAAGTGGATGGCGGCCAGTATATATAGACCTGATCTCAAAAAAGCGTCTAAGGGCCCATGGCTGTGTTGCAGGTCGGCGAAAAATGCTCACATACTACCGTGTATGCTCCGCTTTTTTACCTCCCTGCGCCTAACCCTGAACCCTGATCCACCTTTTTGAGATGGGGTCTACAAATGCCTAAAATTCAAAATGCCTTAAACGCCTTAAATGGAGATACGGTATGGGTCGTTATGGTTTTAGGCATTTCAGCGCATTTTGGGTACTTTAGGCATTCTCTACCCTGAGATAAAAACCTATCAACAGCTGCAACATTATTCGAGGAAACTATGAAACGAGTAGCGATCGTAGGAGTAGGTCAAAGCGCCTTTGTGAGGAGCTATCCGGGCTCCATACGGGAAATGGTGTTTGATGGATTTCAGGAAGCCCTGACGGATGCCGGCATGTCGGCTGCCGACATCGGGGCATCGGTGGTCTGCAGTGCACCGGAATACGACAAGCAGCGATCCCCGTCGGGAGTCTTTGCCGAGTATCTGGGGTTGAACCCCCAACCGACGCTCTATGTGGAAACGCTCTGTTCCTCCGGCAGCACCGGGGTGAGACTGGCATATTCCCTGGTTGCTTCGGGGCTGCATGATGCCGTGGCGGTGATCGGATTTCAAAAAATGTCGGAAATATCGTCCGCCGAGACCCAGGAACGAATGGGACGGGGCGGAGATATTCAGTGGGAGAGCCCTTTCGGCACCATGATGCCGGCCTATTACGCCATGTTTGCCCGTGCCCATATGGAAACGTTTGGGACCTCCCCCGAGGATCTGGCTGAAATCCGGGTCAAAGCATCCACCTATGGTCAGCTCAATGACAAAGCCGTGTATCGCAAGGCCGTCACAGCGGACATGTTTGCCGACCCCGAACACCGCATGGCCGGAACCGTGGCCAGTCCGCTGCGAGTGGGCGACTGCTGTGCCAATGCAGACGGCAGTTCCTGCATCATCGTGGCCAGTGAAGAGAAGGCCAGAGCCCTTACCCGGAAACCGGTCTGGATTCTTGGTACCGGAGCGGCCAGTGCCAGCGTGAACCTGGCCGGAAGAGACATGTTCTCCGGCCTGGCGGTGGCCCGTGATGCCGCTCGGCAGGCCTATGAAATGGCCGGCATTGGGCCAAAAGACATCGATGTGGCCGAGGTCCACGACTGCTTTACCATCGCGGAAATGATGGCTTACGAAGATCTTGGATTTGCCGAACCCGGAGGGGGCAAGGAATTGATCCGGGCAAAAGAGACCTACAAGGAGGGAAGCATCCCGGTGAACGTGGACGGCGGGCTTCTCTCCAAAGGGCATCCCATCGGAGCTACTGGAGGTTCCCAAATCCGCACCATTGTCATGCAGCTTCGGGGAGAAGCCGGCGACATTCAGGTGGACAATCCCTCTGTCGGGCTGGTGCACAATATCGGCGGTGTCGGACTCTACGGCAACGTCACTATTCTCGGAAGGTAATCAGAATGGCAAAGAAAAAAGAAGTCGACGATCGATTCAAGAAATTCGGCACGGTGAGCTTTACCGCCATTTCAAAGACCAATGATTTCATTGATTATCTCGAGCAGGGAAAAGTCATGGGGACCCGCTGCGAGACATGCGGGAAATCCTTCTTCCCGCCGCGCAGCAATTGCTATCAATGCCTCGATAGTCCAATGGAGTGGTTCGAGGTATCGGGCACCGGCAATCTGGTGACGTACAGCCGGCTCCAGTTTGCGCCCATCGGATTCGAAGCGGATCTTCCCTATTGCATCGCCCTGCTGGACTACGGCGACTATAAGGTGTTTGGGCGGATTGCAGGCGACATCCCGGAGGAAGAGTTGTCCCTCGGCATGCCCATGAAGACACGGGTGAATGAATTGCCGAATGGGCAGCTGAATTATGTCTTCGAAAAATCGGATTCATAACAACGAAAACTGCAATCAAGGGATTTCACCGCAGAGACGCTGAGCGCGCAGAGGGTATAAGTTATTTTGGCTTTCCGCTGAGAGGACGGAAAGCCAAAACCAAGTCTCTCCTATTGATCTCAATTGGGGTTGCAAAGATATTCGTTAAGGCTGGTTATTTTTGGCGAGTCCAATTCATCTGCCGTCCTCTCAGCGGCAGATGAATAAGAACCACTACTCTGCGATCTCTGCACCTCGAGCGAATCCCAGACAAGTTCTGGGTGAGCGGGCGGTGACACAACGGTAGAAAAGGAAAATGCAATGGTCGAGAGTCAAACGATACAGGTGGATATGGCCGAGGGGGTAGCTCGGATAACGTTCGACCGGCCCAAGCACAATGTGTTTAACATCGACATGATGCGGGATTTCATCAAGGCTCTGGAGGAGCTGGGGGCCGATGAAACGCTCAAATGCCTCGTGCTTCAGGGTCAGGGCCGCAGCTGGTGCGCCGGTGTCGATGTGGGGGATCACAAACCGGACATGGCACCCGAAATGATCGACACATTCAATCGCTCCCTGGAACTGATCGAGGGGATGACCGTGCCGACCATTGCCGCGGTTCATGGGGCATGTCTGGGGGGTGGTATGGAGTACGCCATTGCCTGCGATATCGTCATTGCGGGCCGAAGCGCTGCTTTCGGACAGCCGGAAATCAAATTAGGGTTTTTCCCGCCCTACGCGGCCATTCGCTTACCCCGTCTTGTCGGTCCGGCTAAAGCCATTGAGATCTGCACCACCGGCAGAATCTATACGGCCGACGAGGCCCAGTCGTCGGGATTTGTCGAGCATGTCGTTGACGACGACCAGTTCAAGGAGGCCCTGGAAAAAATGATCGCCGAAATTTCCGCCAGCAGTCCCTTGATTATCCGCCTCAACAAGCAAGCGGTCACGCGCCACCTGGGAATGCCGTTCACGGAAGCGGTCCGGCAGGTGAGCGATCTCTTTGTAAACGAGCTTATGAAGACCGCAGATACCCTGGAAGGGATTGCCAGTTTTTACGAAAAACGGAAGCCTGAGTGGAAAAATAAATAAATTTGATATCTTATGAATTTTTTCAAGCACAAGTACAAAAGAAACAATGATAAAATGTCTTGAATGTGTTGAAAGTTTCGTATGTTGCCAGTGGTTATTGGCACCAAGAGATGATCTGAAGCTTGAAAAATTTCACCCTTCGGGCCGAACGGAGGGTTTCATAGCCTTTGTTATTCGAGACTCGCGGTAGATGTACTACAGCTTCGCCTCGAATAACAAAGGCTATGAAACCCTCCATCCGGTAAGATTCAAAGAGATTCATTTTATGCCGAACCCACAAATTCCCAACTATTAAACAAATAAATGCGGAGGACACCCATGTCTCAGATCAAGAAAATTGGCGTCATCGGAGCCGGCAATATGGGCAGCGGCATTGCCCAGAAAATCGCTCAGGAAGGCATCGATGTGGTCATGGTGGATATCAAGGAAGAATTCGTTCAGCGGGGACTTGAGATCATCAAAACAATGCTTCAGGAAGGGATCGAACGAAAGATTTTCACCCCGGAGCAAGCGGAACAGACCCTCGCACGAATTAATGCCACCGCAGACATGAACGAAGTTTCCGACGCCGATCTGGTCATTGAGGCGGTGTTCGAGAACAAACAGGTAAAAGCAGACCTTTTCGAGCGTCTGGACGCTATCTGCGCGGACAAGACCATACTGGCTACAAACACCTCCAGCTTCTTTGTGCGTGACTTCGCCGAGAAGATATCCCGGCCGGACCGTTTCATCGGCTTGCATTATTTCTATCATCCCGCCAAAAACAGACTTCTGGAGGTCATTCCATGCGATGACACCAGTGCCGAAACCATCGAGAAATCCCTTCTGGCCGCGAAGCTCCACAGTAAAACATCTATCCTGGTAAAAGACGCACCGGGCTTTGCCGTGAACCGGTTTTTCGTACCCTTTCTGAATGAAGCAGCACGCCTTCTTGAAGAAGGGGTCGCCGACATTCCGACCATCGAAGAAGCCGCCAAACAGGCGTTTCGGATCGGCATGGGACCTTTCCAACTCATGAACGTCACGGGAATACCCATCGCCGTCCATGCAGCCACCACCTTAGGCGATGAACTGGGGCCCTTTTATGCGCCGGCCGAGATATTGAAAGCTCAGAAAGAGAAAGGGGAAAGCTGGAATCTCGAAGGGCCGGTGAACGAAGATAACATCCCGGAGGTTCAGGACCGCCTTTACGGCGTTTGCCTCGGGGTTGCCGGAGCTCTGGTGGATGAAGGGGTAGCGTCCATGGAGGATACCGATCGGGGTGCCAAGATCGGGCTGCGATGGGCATTGGGTCCATTCGAGCTGATGAACAAGATCGGAATCGACAGAACCATCCAGGTGGTCGAACAGATCGCAACACGGTACCCTGATTTTGACGTGCCGGAGATATTGAAACAGCAACAAGCCGCCGGAACACCCTTCGAATTCAACTTTGTCGACCTGGATATCAAAGACGACATTGCCACGATCACCCTCAACCGGCCGGAGGCCATGAATGCATTGAATGAGACCGTGGTGGGGCAACTAGCCGCGCAGTTCTCGAGAGCGGAAGCGAATCCCCAGGTAAAGGCCGTGGTGATTCAGGGAGCCGGAAAAGCCTTTGTGGCAGGAGCCGACATCCGGTATTTCGTCAAAAGCATCAAAGCCGACCGCATTCCCAATATTGTTGCGTTTACCCGAAAGGGGCATGAGCTGCTGCTGAAGATCGAAAACTCCGAAAAACCGACCATCGCCCTCCTGGACGGGCTGTCCCTGGGCGGGGGCAGCGAACTGGCTCTGGCATGCCAGGCTATCATCGCCACCCCGGCCGGATCCATGGCCTTTCCGGAAACCGGTATTGGTATCTATCCCGGGCTTGGGGGGATGCTGCGCCTGGCACGGCAGGTCGGTCCGGATCTTGCCAAATATTACGTGTTTACCGGGGCCCCCATTTCAGCGAAGGACGCCGCGGATCTGGGACTGGTCACCGACCTGGTGTCTCCGTCCGAGGTGGAATCGGCAATTCGAAACAGGATCGATCAAGGCCGGCCGGATAAATTCCGGTCCCGTGAAATTCCGGAAAAATTCAAGCCACTGGCTGAGCTTGGCAGCGAATCCAATGTGGCCCGCCTGCTATCCGGAGAATTGCCCGAGGGAGTTCCCGACGCCATGGCGGCAAAAACCCTCAAGATCCTTGGCTATAAGGCGCCGGTAGCGCTCCGGATCTCAAACGAGATCATCAATGCCCAGACGGAAAAGCCGATGCCGGACGCAGTGGTCATCGAACTGAGCCGTCTGGCTGAAATCTTCTCGACGGAGGATGCACTGGAAGGACTGTCTTCGTTGGGACGAAAGAGGCCGGAGTATAAGGGAAAATAGAAGGATCCAAGGTTTACCCGCCTTTGGCGGCGCGGAGGCGACCAGGGATTCAAGGGGTCAAGGATTCAAGTGTCACGTTTGTTCAGGGTGGATTTTCTCCTCTGGCATTTCACTCGACCCCTTGGCTCCTCGAACCCTTGAACCCTCAAACGACATACTTTCCAGACAGCACGGATAGCCTCTTTCTCATTCCATCAGAGCATATGTATCACAGCCTCCATGAGAGCCAATTTCCCTTGACTCGACAGAAACGTAGCTGTAATGTAGCTATCACATTTGAAATCATTCCGGTTTCAACAAATCCCTTTACCATCCATTAAGAAGGATAACGTCATGCACAAGCTTCTCACAGAAGAACCGGGCGGGAAAATGATGCTTCTCGGCAACGAAGCCATCGCCAGAGGCGCCCTGGAGGCCGGAATGGCCTTTGCCGCCACCTACCCCGGTACCCCCTCCTCCGAACTGTCGCTGCAATTCTTCCAGATTTCCCAGGAAAGCGATCTGTACTTTGAGTACAGCACCAATGAAAAGGTTGCTTTCGAGGTAGCGGCAGCGGCCGCCAACACGGGCGTTCGCACTATGGCCATCATGAAACATGTGGGACTGAATGTTGCCGCCGACGCATTGATGACCCTGGCCTATGTCGGTGTCAAAGGCGGGATGGTGGTGTTGACCGCCGACGATCCATTCATGTTCTCGAGCCAGAATGAACAGGACAACCGGTACTACGCAAAGCTGTCCGGTCTTCCCATGGTGGAGCCTTCTTCGGTCGGTGAAGCCAAGGAGTTGGTACCCTATGCCTTTGAGCTGTCGGAGAAGCTGCAGGAACCGGTCCTGTTTCGAACCACCACACGCATCAACCATTCCACCGGTGTGGTGGATCTCGGTAAGATACCACCACGACGCCCAAAGGGCGATTTCAAGAAGGATCCCCTGAATCTGGTGACGGTCCCGGCGGTATCCCGAAGGCTGCATGTCAAACTCCTGGAACATTACCAAGAAGCTCAGACCCTTGCTGAAAGTACCGAATACAATTTCATCGAAGGAGACGGCCGCTGGGGCATTATCTGCAACGGTGTCAGTTATAATTATGTCAGTGATGCGGTGGAAGAGTTAAATAGCAAGGATCAGATACGGGTCCTCCGGATCGGTTTCTCCCATCCCATGCCGGCCGCTCTCATCAAGGACTTTCTCAAAGGCTGTGATCAGGTGCTCATCGTTGAAGAAGGCGAACCTTACATGGAAGAAGCCGTCAAAGCCATGGCCCAGGAAGAAGGGCTGACACTTCCCATCCGCGGCAAGGCGGACGATCTGTTTCCAAGGCTGTATGAATACAATCCGGCACAGGTCCGGGGCTGCATCTCCAGATATTTCGGGATCCAGGATGACGCTCCGGAGAAGTTGGACCTGTCGGATGTCCCTGAAATACCCCAGAGACCACCGACCCTTTGTGCCGGCTGCTCTCACCGGGCGACATTCTACGAGGTCCGGAAAGCGGCCGAAGGGTTGGCCACGATCTACCCGACCGACATCGGCTGTTACACACTCGGCTTGCTGCCGCCGCTCTCGGCGGCCGACTTCCTCATCTGCATGGGATCTTCCGTCGGCACTTCCGGAGGCTTCTCAGAGACCACGGACCAAAAGGTCATTGCGTTCATCGGGGATTCCACATTCTTTCATTCCGGTATCCCCGGACTCATTAACGGGGTGTTCAACAACCATAATTTTACGCTCGTCATTCTGGACAATGGAACCACGGCAATGACCGGCCACCAGCCCCATCCGGGCGTTGATATGAGCCAGCTCAACATGGATGGGTATGGACAGGTCGATATCGAGGCCGTGGTTCGTGCCATCGGCGTCCCCCACGTCACGGTGATCAAACCATACAAGGTGCAGAAGAGCATTGACGCGATCAAAGAGTCGATTGCATTCGAGGGCGTGTCCGTCATTATTTCCAAGGAAGTGTGCTCCCTGTATGCAAATGCGCTGAAGCTGCCGAAACGCAAGCCGTTCCGGGTGGGCGAGAAATGCGTCGACCATAAAGACTGTATTACCTCTCTGGCCTGCCCGGCATTTTATATCTGGAACGACCGGGTCAAGATCGACGCGAATTTATGCACCGGCTGCGCCGTATGCGCCCAGATCTGTCCGGAGAGGGCGATTCTGCCCATCAAAAAATCCGCTTAATCGTAGTTACGAAGCGGCTGGAGCGCTTATAACGATCCAAACAGAAGCCATAAACATCGGGAAAACACCATGGAAACAAAGAGACTGATCATAGTGGCGGTTGGAGGCCAGGGGAACCTTCTGGCATCCAGTGTTCTCGCAGAAGCGGCCCTTCTGGCCGGCATTCCCATCCGGATGAGCGAAATTCACGGAATGGCACAACGGGGCGGCGTGGTTGAATCGGCCTTGGTGTTCGGTGACGCCAAAAGCACCATTATTTCAGATGGCGATGCGGACGTGCTGGTTGGATTCGAACCGGCGGAGACCCTGCGGGCTCTGGGACGATGCAATGCCGGGACGGTGGTGGTCACCAATACAGCGCCGCTCATGCCGTTTACCGTGAACATCGGTCAGGGCGTCTACCCTGACCTGGCTGAGCTTCGAAATTTAATCCGGGAAAAAACCGCGCGCCTGATCGCGTTCAATGCGGCCGCCCTGGCAAAGGAGGCCGACAATGTGCTGGGGGTAAACATGGTGCTGCTGGGCGCCTTGATACAGACGGGCGTGTTGCCGCTGACCGAAGAGCAGGTCAAAGAGGCAATGAAACGTAAAACCAAGAAGAGTTTTCTCGAGTCCAATTTGAAGGCCTTCGATCTCGGCTTTGATGCCGCTGAGCAGGCCACTTGATATCGTTCGCCTCCGGATGATGCCTTAGAATCATCAATTCCATCAGCCTTTGCGAGATGGGAGCGCGGCCTGAAAATCCCAAATCCGAAACAAACTATAAATTTCAATGACCAAAACTCCAAATAAGGCAGAAAAGACATAGCTAGCCGGTTTGTAATTTAGAGAATTGTATTTTTGATATTGTTTCGATATTCGTGCTTCGTGCTTCGAGTTTAAAATTTAGGTGATATCCAAGTGCGTCCCATATAGAACAGTTTCGTATTTTAAACCATATGAAGAACAACACTCTATAGGATCGGGGGAGGATGACCATGGCCTGGAACGACGAATTTGAATGCATGCCGGAAGAGAACCTGAAGCAATTCCAGCTTGAAAAACTCCGGGAAACAGTGGCATGGGTCAGCAACAAAATCCCTTTCTACAAAAAAAATTTGAGGAAGCCGGAATCACCGCGGAAGACCTCAGTTCCGTGGAGGACGTGGCAAAACTTCCGTTCACTGAAAAGACCGACTTGAGGGACGAATACCCCTTCGGGATGTGCGCCGTTCCCTTGGAGGAGGTCGTCCGGGTGCATGCATCCTCCGGAACCACCGGAAAACCGGTCACCGGTCCATACACGGCCGATGATCTGGACCAATGGACCGAGTGCATGGCGCGCAACTTTTATGCCGCCGGCGTGCGGGCTGAGGATGTGGTCCAGAATGCCTACGGCCATGGTCTGTTTACCGGAGGGTTGGGATTTCATCAGGGCGGATCCCGTATCGGCTGTACCATGGTGCCGACCAGCGCCGGGCTGACCGAGCGGCAGATCACCCTGATGAATGATTTCAAGGCCGACGTCCTGTGCTGCACCCCGTCCTATGCGTTGACCATTGCTGAGCGGGCAGAGGAACTGAAGGTGAGCATCCGGGACCTGCCGCTGCGGGTGGGGATTTTCGGAGTCGAGCCCTGGACCGTGCAAATGCGGGATGAAATCGAAGAGCGGATGGGCATCAAGGCCATGGAGGCGTATGGTCTGACAGAACTATGCGGCCCCGGGGTCGCCTTTGATTGTGAGGTGCAGGACGGGCTCCACATCAACGAGAATCATTTCCTGGCAGAAATTGTCGATCCGGCCAGCCTGGAGCCGGTGCCCCTGGGCGAAAAGGGAGAGCTGGTATTTACAGCCATTCAGAGACGGGCCATGCCGATGATCCGTTATCGCACCAAAGACATTACCAGCCTTCGCCGTGAAAAATGCGCTTGCGGACGGAGCCTGGTCAAAATGCAAAAAGTCTTCGGCCGAACCGATGACATGCTGATCATCAGTGGTGTGAACGTATTCCCGTCTCAGATCGAATCTCTGCTGCTGGATATCGAAGAGGTAGAACCCCAGTATCGACTGCTGGTTCGGAAAAAAGGCTATCTGGATCAGTTGATCGTCGAAGTGGAAGGGAAAAAGGAAATCTACGAAGCCGGCGAGGGACGCCGCCATGAAATCGAGGGTAAAATCACGGCCCATATTAAAGGCAACATGGGTATCAGTGTCGAAATCAATCTTGTCGAACCCAAATCCCTCGCCCGCAGTGAAGGCAAGGCCCTGCGCGTGATTGACGAAAGGCCCAAACAGTTAAGATAGCTCAAATTTTGCATGAAATCTGTTCAGGGAACGGGTAGTTTTAATAAGCAGGCGGTGTTGAAAGTCCCGACTCACCTATTCATCATGTTTCCATGTGATGCCCGCTATAGCAAATGTCAGAATTCCATTCCGATTGAGAGACGTTAACCAAATGCCAACGTACTGGAGTCATCGGAATCGGTATCGGGTTCGAAGATAACCGTCCTGTCTCGATTCCGATACCGATAGCGATCCCGACGCCGAGCATCTGTGGGAGGTATTCTCTCGACACGGTGCTGTGTTGACAGAAACACGTTTCACTTAAACGGAATATAATTATGACAACCACTATCAAGCACGTTTCTCATCCCCCTTTCCCTCCCCCGTTTCCCACTTTGCAAAAAAGATGCTATGCAAAGGTTCATGAACATCCAGCATGAGTTGGCCCCATGAGTTCCGGAAAAGTCGAAAATAACCAATCCCTGGATCCGATTGAATCCATTACCGGCGAAACAGATGCCGAGAGGCTCAAGGAGGATCGCTATCGCGTCTTTGTGGAAGACATGGCCGATGGGTATTACGAAACCAACCTTCGGGGGGACTTTGTCTTTTTCAACGATGCGTTCTGCCAAATTTTCCGCTGCAGCCGGGACGAACTTCAGGGGCGGAACTATCGGGATTTCATGGATCCGGAAAACTCCGACGCCGCATTCAAGAGCTTTAACGCGATTTTCCGCAGCGGCATCGGCCTGGTCGACATTCATTGGGAAATCATCCGAAAAGACGGTGCCACACGCATTCTGGAGAACTCGGCGAACCTCATTTTCAATGAAGCGGGGGAAAAAATCGGTTTTCGAGGAATCTCGCGGGATGTTACCGCAACCTATCGGGCCCGGGAGGATGCCATTGAGTCCGAAAGCCTGGCCCATTGCCTCTACGAAGCCAGCCGACGGGCCGAACAGCGGTACCGTGCGTTTATCCGCTTCCTTCCGGATCCGGTCCTCGTTTTGAAAATGGACAACACGGTATCCTACCTCAACCCGACGTTCGAAGACACATTCGGATGGTCCCGGAAGGAAATGGAGGGGAAGAAACTTCCCTTTGTCCCCGAAGACCTCAAAGGCGAAGCCCGCCGGGGCGTGAAGCAGCTGTTCCGGGAAAGAACGGTTCAGCATTTCGAAACAAAACGGTTGACCAAGGAGGGCCGGCAGCTGGATGTCCTCCTGAGCGCTGCGGTCTTTTATGACGAGCAGAACGCTCCCGCCGGGCAGGTCGTCATACTCCGGGACATCACCCGGGAAAAACGGACCGCTCGGAGCAATGAAGCGCTGTTCCGGATCGCAGGCGCCCTGCACCGTTTCCGCCGCCTGGATGACCGTCTCGAGTATATCACGCGCCAGGTGAAGGATCTGATGTCCGTGGGCGGTGCCTTGGTCATTCTCATAGACGAAGAGACGAATGAATTCTACTTTCGCTTGGCATCGATGGACGACACCGAAGCCGGGAAAAAAATGCAGGAGCTCCGGTACCCTCTCAGCGAAGGTGTGGCCGGAGAGGTCTATCGCACCGGCAAGCCGATTATCGTTCCGGACGCCTATCAAAGCCCCTATTTCATCAAAGAAGTCGACCAGAAAGCCGGATACAATACCCGCAACATGCTCGACGTCCCGATTCAACTCGAGAATAAAATGATCAGTGTCCTCGGTGCCGTGAACAAGAAAGAAGGTGAATTTGACGAGGCCGATGTCACGCTGCTCAGTACGGTCGCCAGCATGGTCGCACTGCCGATTGAGAATGCCCGGATCAACGAGGCCCTTCGGCGTTCCTACGATGACGTCCGGAGTCTAAACCGGGCCAAGGATCGGGTCATTCACCACCTCTCCCATGAATTAAAAACCCCCCTGTCGGTGCTTTCCGCCTCACTGGAATTGTTACGAAAAAAAGTCGGCGATGATACGGACCCAGCGACCCACCGCATCCTGAAACGCGCGGATCGAAACCTTCAGCGCATCCTCGACATGCAGTATCAGATCCAGGATATCCTTAGAGAGCGGCATTATCAAACCTATCTCTTCATCTCGGACCTGCTGGACAGTGCCACCGACGTTATCGAATCGTTCGCCGAGGCTGAGCCCGGCGGAGAAAAATTGGCGGCCTCGCTTCGACGCCGCATTGAATCGGTGTTTGGGCCCGTGGAAGCGCCTTCCGAAGAAATCCATCTGGACTGGTTCGCAGCAGAACTGATCGATAATCTGCGATCCAAATTCAGCCACCGGACCTGTCGATTGGAAACCCATTTTGAGAAAGTTCATCCGATTCTTATTCCGGTGGATGTGCTATCCAAAATCATCATCGGCCTGGTTCGGAATGCCGTCGAAAACACCCCTGACGGCGGCTTGATCCAGGTATTCGTGCGCAACCATGCTTCCGGAACCCAGTTCGTGGTGAAAGACTACGGCGTCGGGATCACTGAAGAAAACCGGCATCTCATATTTGAAAATTACTTTACCTCCTATGACACCATGACCTATGCGTCCCGACAGCCATATGATTTCAATGCGGGAGGAAAAGGGTTCGATCTGCTCCGCATGAAAATCTTTTCCGAACGATACCATTTCAAGATTGAGATGGATTCAAAACGATGTCCGCACATTCCCGAAAGCTTCGAGCGTGGTCCCGGGGATATCGATGCGTGCGAACATTGCGATAGCGAAGCCGATTGTCTGGAGAACGGCGGAACCACCATAACCGTCACCTTTCCCGCGGTATCGGAGTTGCCCGAACAGAACTAACTCGGAGGTCGCTGTAATGACTATATCCTCGGATAAACCCATAGATCAGCATTCGGGTGAAAAAGGCCCCGACCCGTCCGTGGGTCGGTCGACGAGAGGCCGACAATCCAGAGAACAGGGCCGGGGATTTTTCGACGGACTTTCGGTCGAATTTCTCATTCACGAGCTCAAAGATCCGATTTCGATCATCGAAACCGGAGCGAGAGCCATGCTGGAACGACAGGATAAATATGGAGCGCTGACCCCGAAGCAGGAGAAGACACTGAAGCGCATGTTAAGAAATACACGAAAAACAAGGTCCATGTTATACGACATGCTGGAAGTGGGCCGATCTGAATCAGGGGTATGCCTGACATGCCGCTTTCAACCGGTGGCGGCCCTCCAGACCGCTCTGATGGACGCCCTGGACACCCTGCCCGTCGGTGTTCCGGAGACGGTTCGGAACTCGGACCGGTCTGCGGAAATCGTCGGATTTTTCGCGGATATGGGGATTCGATTGGATGTTTCCGATGATGTGCACCATCTCGAAATATTAGAAGATGAAATCAAATTTCGGCAGATTGTGGGGAACTTGATCAAAAACGCGCTTCATCACCGAAAAAAAACAGCTCGATATCCACATGGCCTATGACGACGGATTTCTGTGCATCGATGTGTCGGACGACGGCCCGGGGGTAGATCCAAAAAACCACAATTTGATATTCGAACGGTATGCCCAGGTCGACGAATGTGCTATCCTGGAACGTAAAGGGCATGGGCTCGGCCTGGCAGGTGCGCTGAGAATCGCCCGGTGCCTTGGCGGCGACATTCACATCACCAGCAAAAAGGGAACCGGAGCGACCTTCCATCTGAAATTCCCCTGCTCCGGGCAAGGCATCGGCGATAAGATAAAATAAATATTATTAGCCGCAGACAGGGCTTCGCTCTTCGAGCTACGACCCTGCAAGCAGACGCAGACAAACACAGAACAACCATTCGGGCAAAGCGCCCCTTTTGTCATGCCGGCGAATGCCGGCATCCAGGTCACATGGCCCTATTTGAAATTTGGAATAAGCAGAGGCACCTCGTTTCAAAAGGGCGGGGCATAGTACCCGCCATATTGGACCCGCCGCGGCGGGATGAGCCCCCCATGGCGGGATGCAAGCACGGGCGGCCAATAAGCGATACATAGGAGATCATCTAATGAGCAGCACATATCCATATCTTGAGGGAAAGCACATCCTGGCGGTAGACGATGAAGAGGACATCCTGGAGACCATAGAAGACATCCTGGAAGACGCCACCGTCGACACGGCGACCACCTATGAAAGCGCATCTCAGAAGATAAAGGAAAACAAATATGACCTGGTCATTCTCGACATCATGGGGGTGGACGGGCTGAAACTCCTGGAAGAATCCGTCGCACGCAACATTCCCACGGTGATGCTGACTGCCCATGCCATCAACCCGGAAACGTTGATGGCTTCCATCCAGAAAGGGGCCATATCATACCTGCCCAAGGAAACCCTGGCGGAGTTGGATGAACTCCTCAACAGCCTGATCGCCGACCATGAATCCGGAAAACCGCCATGGCGACTGCTGTTCGAACGATTGGGAGACTACTTCGATGACCGGTTTGGGCCGGATTGGCGAGAAAAAGAAAAGGAGTTCTGGTCGGAATTCAGCCGGAATTATCAGATTGGGAAAGGGATCCAGCAACAGTTGTCCCATGACCGGCGGATATTGGACAAAGGCATATAGATTTTGGAGTTTGGATTGCGGATTTTGGAATGTTTTTCCTTTATACCCTTCTATTATGCGATCTGCTCCAAATGTGACCACGCAGAACGTCTCCCCCTTTACCCATGCAAGGCCCCAAAATGAAGATGTTATCAGAGTACCAATGAATCCATGATAGAATTAAATTCGCTTTCCGTTAAGGTGATATGGATCGCCTTGGCTGTTCTTTTGCCGAATCCCCTTTCAGCCGATGAGACGAAAACAGTGACGGAACAGCACGTTATATTCTATACCACTTGTGGATACATAGAGGGGCATCATTGGATAATTCCCATGCGTTTGTGGGTACGGGAGAAAGCCAATGAGATTCGGCGTTTGGCGGCTAAGGGTGCCAGAAGGATCATCCGAAAAAGAGCCGGATTGGAACATCTGGATGATACTCAAAAGCGAATCTTTATGTCGCGGGCAGAGGATTTTGTCGCGGACAGTCAGTCCAGAGAGGTGGTTGTGTTCGAATTTGAAAATGATCCGGACAACGAACCATTTCATCTAACGGATATGCAGGGGCGCGCCATCAAAACTGACCACAATGGGCTTGCCCACGGCACCCTAACCCTTTCAGATCACAAGGCAAAAAGGCTCCTTGACGCCCAGGGGTCCCGATCTGGGTGGCTGACCTATCGGGCGGTATCCGAGGACCACGCGGGTACAGGCAACGTCAGGTTGATCCAACCGGCGGGCGTTTCGGTTATCTCGGACATTGACGACACCATCAAGGTCACCAACATCCCGGCCGGTGAACCGGAAGTATTAAGAAATACCTTTTTCCGCGAATTCGTTCCGGCCCCATGCATGGCTGAAATGTACCGGGCATTTGATAGGAACGTAGCGTTTCACTACGTATCCGGCGGGCCTTGGCAACTATATGAGTCGCTTGCTAATTTTATGTTTAGCGATTCCGTTGGATTTCCGTGGGGCAGTTTTCACATGAAGAACGTCAGAACCAATCCCTTTGAATCCGAGTCCTATCAAGATCTCTGGAAGCTCGTTCGGGACGGTTCCCAACGGACAACGTTCCAACAGAAATTAGAGCAAATAAGTACGATTATAAACCGTTACTCAGGGCGGAAGTTCATTTTAATTGGTGATTCCGGAGAGCAAGACCCGGAAGTGTTCCAAGCGATCAAAGCACGGTTTCCGGGTCAGATCATAGAGGTCCGCATTCGCGATGTAATTAATGATCAGGTAAATAATCCAGGTCGGGTGGATACGATTCGGATTATACCACCGGTGTTTAGCGACGCTGACACGTGCCGTGATTATCTCCAGGATCACACATTTTAGCGGATTTGAAGATCCAAACTCCGTGTGGGGATAATTGCCGGGTATTCTGGGATCGAGCCACCGGGCTGAGTAAACATCTTTAAAAAGGAGAAATGAGATGACGAACGATCAAATCGATTTCACTGTCAACAGAGACAACCTGTATCGCGAGGAAAATATTATCGATATGCAAGCCGCTTCAATCCGATGCTTCACACCCATAAACCCGGACGGCTCTATAGATGAACGCCGTGAAAAAATTTTTTTCGGTCATACCCAGCTCATGTCGCCGCAGGGCCCAGTGCCGCTTCTCGCCCCTTTGAACGCTTCAACGCTCGAAGAAGCCATGGAAAACTTTCCCGCCGCCATGAAGCAGGCGATGGGAGAAATGATTGAAGAAATAAAGAAAATGCAACAAGAACAGGAAAGGTCACGGCAATCAGAAGACTCGCGCATTATCGTACCCGGAGAGATAATTCCGATGAGGGGCCTCCTCGATTTTGAGAGGCCGCTCCAGCCCCTATTCCCATTCCTATTTAGGCTGTTCATCCATAGACGAAACAAGAATCTCGCTCTTCCGATGTGATTGTTCCGGACACTATAGAGGTGTTGCTTCACTCAGATGTGACGCGCACCTCAACCCATATAGGTGAATGACTTTTGTTGGATTAGCGGCTGGATGGTATAATGGACAGTGAAATTAATTCGATACCATCTGCACAGGTATGGCCCTTGCCGGCAACACATTTGACCCCGGATTAATGCTCCTTTTGACGCGTCTGTAACACATTGTATGATAAATTCTACATCCCATTGGATTACAGTATCGATTTAGAAAAAGAGAACTATACAAATGGAAGAACATGAGAAATATATTCAGGCACTTATAATGTTACATCTCGGTCTATAGAGAAAAGGCCCAGGCGATACAACCTATTCGAATTATCTACTTTCGCTGATTACAGAGTTACCCGCAAATCCACGCATAGCCGATATCGGTTGCGGTTCTGGTGCGGGAACACTAATTTTGGCGGACAGATTTAAATCAAAGGTATGGGCAGTAGACTTCTCGCGAGAATTTCTGGATGAGCTGGTAAATCGAGCAAAACAGCGAAAACTGGAACATTTAGTAGAAACGATCGAGTGCGACATGGGAAGTCTATATTGGAAACCAAATACCATTGACCTGCTTTGGTCCGAGGGAGCCGCGTATAACTTGACATTCGAAGGTGCATTGAAAACTTGGAGACCATTGATGGCAGATAATGGAATTGCTGTCATTTCGGAAATGAACTATTTTACAAGTGAAGCGCCGGAATCTGTACGAGTTTATATGCAAAATGCCTATCCTACCATGGGTACTGAATCAGAAAATTCAGATCGTGCTAATTCGTCAGGTTTTGAAATATTAGGAATTCATCGTTTGCCAGCGAAGGCTTGGTGGGATAATTACTATGGACCACTTAGAGAAAACATGAACTTTTTCAAGCACTCGGAAGACCGTATCATGCAATCTGTCATTAAGGAAACAGAAGAAGAAATGAAGCTCTTTGACGCGCATGAGAAACATTACGGATATTCTTTTTATATTATGAGAGCGGCATGGTGATATGACGCTAACCCGCCACGGGTGCGGATGTAAAAGCCGCGCCGCACAGTTCCATCGTTTAGAAACAGATTATGAAATACTCGAAATACCATGCCATCGGCAATGACTACATCGTAATTCGCCCCACTGCGATTCAAGGTGAATTGAATCCCGATGTCATCCGCATGATCTGCCATAGGAATTACGGTGTAGGATCAGACGGGGTTCTTCTCGGTCCTTTGGATAGCAAACAGTGCGATTTCAGGCTCAGGATCCTCAATCCAGATGGAAGTGATGCGGAAAAAAGTGGAAACGGCCTTCGCATCTTCGCGCGGTTTCTCTGGGACCAGCGCCTTATTGGTTCCCAGCGTTTCACTGTCGAGACCCTCGGGGGCGTGGTGTCATGCGAGGTCGGCGGAGATGGCAGGAGCGTAGAAGTTGAGATGGGTGAAGTATGCTTTGATAGCAGCAAGATTCCGGTTGCGGGAGAACCTCGTAATGTTCTGAACGAAGAGATTGAGGTCGATGGTGAGATCTTGAGGTTCTGCGCGGTTACTGTCGGGAACCCGCACTGCGTCGTTTTCTCAGACGATCCAACACGGGAAGAGGCCAACCGTTTTGGTCCTCTGCTCGAGGTCGACCCTCGCTTCCCAAATCGTACCAATGTCCAGTTCATGAAAGTGGTGGATCGTAGCAATCTACAGATCGAGATTTGGGAACGCGGAGCCGGATATACGCTCGCATCGGGCAGCAGCACGGCAGCCGCAGCCGTTGCCCATAAGCTTGGACTATGCGATTCAGATATCGATGTTCATATGCCTGGCGGAGAAATACATATTCAGTTTACCAAGGGATTCTTTGCCATCATGACCGGTCCCGTGACAAAGATATGCGATGGAGTAATGACGGACGAGATGTTCAAGGAGAGCTTCTAAGCAGCTGAATACAGGCGACGGCTTACAGCCGCACCTGGATCCGCAACGTTAGATTATTTAGCACCGCATACCGAACGATCTGGATCTCTCCAGAACAGTTGGGGAATTCACTACTCAGTTCCGTGTCGGGCAGTTCGATGTTCGATTCACTCTCGGTGCGGTCAACTTCCTGATGCAGTCGTCAGTCAGTTTAATACGAAACGTTAAACAGTTGATAGCAATTTATGAGCTCACTTTTTGAACGCATTCCAGCTGAATTACCCGACGAACTGTTCGAGACGATATGCGCTTCGGACCATTTGAAGATAGAGCGAATCGTATCGAAAGGTCACGCCTCGCCCGAAGGACTTTGGTACGATCAAGAAAGGCATGAATTTGTTTTGGTGCTGCAGGGAATTGCCCACCTGAAGATCGAAGGCAAGGAGGATATCGTTTCTCTGAAAGCGGGTGATTATTTGAATATCGCTTCTCATGTGAAGCATCGTGTGGAATGGACAGATCCTTCATGCGAGACCATCTGACTTGCTGTGCACTATTGAAGTAGGTATCCATCAACACGATAGGATGAACGGAATATAGATTGTATTCTTATGGGCGCTTGACCTCCCCGCCGGCATTTAGACCCAATTCCCATTGAAGTCTGAGAAATAGACCTAATCGAATGCTTAGCAAAACACTTCTGTGTTCTTATTTTTGATCGGTTAATTTTACATAATCCTGAATAATTGATAAAATTATAGAAAAATTCAAATGCCATTCCGCTTTATAAGGACAGCCCCTGCTCTCGATCAGGAGAACAGGGGTCTTCTCCTTAGGACGAAGAAATGAGCAAAGAATACACACAGGCCGAAGCCGACCAACACAACGCCCTCACTGAAGCAGGCTGGGCCATTCTGAACGACTACATTCTGCTTCATGAGAGAGAAGATGTGAGGATTGGTTTCTTCGCAAAACGTCGCTTACAGAAAGCGGTAGGGTTTTTTCAAGAAGCGCTACGCATTTCGCCAGACAACTATTCGTCCAAATGGGCCTTGGATAAAATCTATCAAGTATTAGAAAATCATAAACTTTCACTCAAGTGGTTTGAGGAAGCATGGGCACTCGAACGAGACAATATCGACGTTTGCCGTGAAGCCAGCCTTGCCGCTTTGGAATGCGGCCGGTTTTCCAAAGCTCTGTTTTTCAGCGATAAGGCAGTGGAGGTCAATCCTGGTGACGCAGGGATCCATTGCAACAGAGCTCTTGTTCTCATGTTTCTGAATCGGGATGCCGACGCGATAGAGGCGGTGGACACCGCTCTGAAAATCGATCCGGAGGATCAAATTTCTGTAAACGTAAAAGATATCCTACACTCCGTTGCAAATGGCAAAAGACCCCGACCAAGAACGATTGAAGACATTTGAACAGAATCCAACCTTGCATATAAAAAGTAGTGAGATAGAGCGGCTCCAACAACGGGCATCCCGCTTAACTCTTTTATGTGTAATTTCCTTTATTGTGTTCGGTGGGATAGCCTTGATCATTCTAAAAAGAGGCGGTCCCGAGGCTTTGGGTGCTATCATTCCAATGATGATCTTAGGAGCGATTCATTTAATTGTAGGGCCTATTGCCGTTTTCCATGCCTACAAAACCCATAAGTACAATAAAAATTGGTCTATTTTTTTTATTTTCTTTTTTTTATTGGTTTCTCATTTTTGGTGATCGGGCCTGAGGCCGTTTTTTATTATGTGTTGTTCGTTGGCCTGTCTGTGGTTCCGGTCCTGATTTCGATTACGGTGTCGCTCGTAAGAAGACCGAATAACTAAAGCATGAATTGTATTCATAGGAAAGGAGTTGGAACATATCTGGATTTAGAGGATCACTTGTTTTCGTTTTAACGATGACATTGTTGTTAACCGTTTCTGCCAGTGAGGCATCCCAAAAGGCGAACAATGCATTAATTAATGGTGCTTTGACTGGAAATACCAAACTTGTTTCCAAAGCCATAAAGAGCGGAGCGAATGTGGACGCCAAAGAGCCGGCCAAGGGCAACACGGCATTGATGCTGGCCGCATATTATAAGCATCACAAGATTGTGGATATGCTGATCAAATCCAAAGCGGATGTTGATGCGAGAGATTCAGATGAGAATACCGCATTAATGAAAACGGCCTGGACAGGAAGTACTAAATCCGCAAAATCGCTATTAAAAGCCAAATGCGATGTCAATGCGAGAGAAGTTAATGGAATGACGGCCTTGATGATCGCATCTTTTTATGGGCATTTGGACATTGTTAAACTCCTGGTTCAGGCAGACTGTGACATTTCAATAAAAGATAATGATGGATATACTGCATTAATGAATGCCCAGGATCAAAAACATCAGCACATTGTCGAATACCTAAAAAAGGTTAGTAGCTCTAACTAACATATCATGGATCTTCTTGATATCCAGGTTGATCGTTCACAGACCCATACCGCCGAGAGTTGGATGTGATGTTATGGTGAATTCGTCACTGGGTGGGTTAAAGCGGATGATTTCGCAATATAGAGGCGACTATGAAAATCTTACTTAGTTTCATGTTTTTTTTGCTTTTTTATCTTCCAAGCGCATCTGCGGCCACCTCTAAAGATGAATTCTTAAAATTCTTCAAAGAATACGATCATCGAGGTAAGATTTTTGATGCATCAATGGGAGACATGTACTCCGATGATGCAAAAATTCATGTGGTGCGGAAAATGTCGGATGGTAACGTTAAGCGAATGGAGCTATCGGGCGCCGAGTTGAAACAAATGATAAAGGATGTAATGCCCTATGCGAAACAGATGAACGATATAAGTACTTATAAAAAGATCAAGATTAAAGTAGATGGCTATAAGGCCAAAATTACGGCGTCGCGGTATTCAAACCTCAAATGTTATACGGATGACAGTTATTACATGATTGTCGAAAAATCAGATAACAAAATGTATATCATAGAAGAATTCACCGAATCATTGGAAGACTCTTTGTGCAAAACTGAAACACCCAACAGGTTGGAATTATTGTTGGCAGCCGCGGCCAAAACCATGAATCACCAATTGCCCATCATGGTCGATTCAGACACAAGGCTCGACAAAACGGTATCTAAGGGAAAGACCCTACAGTATCAATTCACCATCGTGAACTATAATTCCATTGAACTTGATGCAACCACGTTAAAGAACATCCTTCAAGAATCTTTGCTTAAAAAAACGTGTTCTTCACCAAACTTGAAGCCTTTATTAAGAAAAGGCGCCACCGTTTCATACGCCTATTCGGGGAAGGATGACATTAACATGCTGTCGATAGATATTCAGCCCGGTCAATGCAAAAAATAAAACCTCATTCAAAGATGCGTGCAAGGATCCGGGGCGGTGCGGCACTGCCTCGTTGTGGTCCTAATTCAACGAGACCAAAACCGTAGAATAGATTTCGATAAAGATATTCTGGCAAGGGCCAACCGGGGAAGCTAATCCATGAATCATCAACAGCATCAATTGGGGGGGACAAGAAAGTCGGGCGTTCGTTGTTAAGCCGGCCTGAAAATTACTTGAAGAACTGGGCTGTTCCGAAAATACCAGAGGGTATCGAGACCTATCATTTGACGATGATGACGCTGGCTTGGAGCCTGATGAACGTGATAATGGGATTTTTTGCCAAGGATAATCTTCAGGTTCTCTGGCTGGTTTCATTGATGATTCTGTTCCAATATCCGACCGATTTGTTTGATGGGGAACTGGGAAGGCAGAGGGACACCGGCCTTATAAAATGGGGATTCTATATGGACCACCTCCTGGACTACATTTTTCTCTGTTCACTTGTCTTCGTCGGATATATGATCTCTCCCCCTGGGCTGGAGATATGGTATTTTGGGTTGTTAGTGATACTGGGCGCTTACATGGTCAGTTCGTTTCTGTCTTTTGCCGCCACCAATGAGTTCCAAATATATTATTACGGTATCGGTCCTACCGAAATGCGTCTGGTGTTCATTCTGATCAACACATATGTCATTTATTTCGGTACAAAACATGTTAACATCTTGCTTCCGTCGGTGGTAATTCTGTGCCTTTTCGGTCTGGTTTTTCATACCTATCAAGTTCAGACAAAGCTTTGGCGTCGAGACATGCAGGCCAAGCAGGTGGATAAAAAAGCTTCTTCTCCCAATTAGTGGGAGAAGAGGGGCTCAACGCATAGGGAGACCCATCGGGATCCAGTCACATCTGCTTAAGGCGTTATTCGGGGGTTCGTCCCCCATTTCGAAAAGCCTCGTCGACATCTATCTGGAAACCGTTGGCCAAGGCGTTGGTCTGATTCGCCATGGCGACAACCGCCATCAATTCGGCCAGCATTTCCTCGCTCATCCCCTTTTTTCTCGCTGCCGCCGTGTGGCTGTTTATGCAGTATTTGCAGGCATTGCTTACACTTACGGCAACGTATAGCATTTCCTTGGTCAGGGCATCGATGGCCCCGGGTGCCATAACCTCCTTTACTCCGTTCCAGGTGCGCCTCAACAGTTCAGGCTGCACCGCCAGCACCTTCCAAAAGTGGTTGACCCAATCTATGTTCCGTGTCGCCATAATGTCATCATAAACTTCACGTACCTCGGGGCTTGCGTCTTCATATTCGACCAATTCAACTGTCTCCATAATGGAACTCCTTTCCATATTTGAAAAAACAACCTGAAAAGTTTCGTGCAATATCCGGGTTAGGGAATCCGATGGGGGTTGTAGATTGAGAAGATCGCGTTTGGAGTGAATCCGCTAGCGTTTGAACAGACGGCTCATGATCCCCTTTTTGGTGACCTCGGGCTCCGGAAGCCCCAGGTGCCGGCAGATGGCTGCCTCCAGATCTTGCTCGGATATGTCGGTGCCTTCGACCAGAATTTCATCTCCCACCATAACGGCCGGGGCCACCGGCAAATCCAGTTCAAAGTATTCATCCGTCATGTATTCGGCCTTGGGCCTGGAGGTGGTTTCGATCTGAACGTCATACGTTTTACCCAGCCTGGGTATGATCTTTTTAAAATGCTTTCAAGGCTTGCCATTGGGTTCGTTCATAAAGAATCGGACGAGTAACATGGTATGTCTCCTATGTTATGGTGAATCATGGCTGTTTAACGCAAAGAAACCATCCGATTTAATAATTTATCCGGTTCTACAAAATCAATAAATCGCAAATCCGTTCGTTCATTTCCTGCCGCGTCTATAAAAACGATTGTCGGAACTCCTTTAACGTCGTATTCCGTTAACAGATGGTCGTACTTTTCGGCGTCTTTCCGGGTAAGGTCCACCTTCACCATGACGAAATCGTCCTGGGAAAGCCTAACGATATCAGGATCATGGAAAGTAATTTGATCCAATTTGCGGCAGGGTGCACACCAATTGGCGTAAAAATCGATGATCACCGGTTTTTGCTTCTCTTCCGAGTCGGCCAGGAGTTGGGTTGAATAAGGATGCCACCGGACCGATGGCCCCTTGAAAACCTGGTTGCCGATCAATAGGGCGGCGAACACGAGACACAACGTGCCCGCCACGGTCTTCACCCATGGAAACAAACGAAACGTAGCGGCGGTTTGGTCCAGCCAGCCCAAATGGATCCCGGCGGCAATCGCAACGACGGCAAGAAGGTACGGCTGAATGGCGATGGGGAATACCGGCTTTACAAAATAGGCGGCCATTCCCACCAGGACCCAGCCCATGAGCCGCCTTACCCAGTTCATCCATTCACCGGATTTCGGCAGTTTGGCCAGCTGGCCGGAGAAAATCGCTAGAATAAACAGAGGGGTACCCAAACCCAGGCTCAACGTGAAAAAGACCAAAAACCCGATCAGCGGGTCTCCCAGCGTCGCAACCCAGGTCAGAAGGCCCAGAACAAAGGGGCCGATGCACGGCGCGGCAACGATGCCCAGGGTGACCCCCATGAAAAACGAGCCGAAAAATCCCGAGTATGATGTGGAGGCCGCCCGGGTGAGCCAAAAGGGGACCCGGAGTTCCCAGAACCCGAACAGGCTCAAGGCAAACCCAACCAGTACAGCGGCGATGATCATCAGCACCAGCGGGCTTTGAAGCAACGCGCCGATCAAACTTCCGGTCAGGGCGGCCACCACTCCCAGCATGGAGTTGGTCAACGCCAGGCCGCCGATGTAGCAGACGCCGTGGCCAAAAAGTCCGCTCTTGCCTCGGTGGCTTCTACCGCTGAAATACGAAACGGTAATGGGAATCAGAGGATAGACGCAAGGGGTGAGGTTCAGGGCCAGGCCACCGACAAACACGCCAAAAAGCGTCCACAGCATGGCCCAGCCGGCAACGGATCGGGTGACACCGGATGGGTCGGGAATTGCCTGGGGCGTTAATTTCGCATGGGCTACGGGAAACCCTTTCGATTCCCATTGGGGATATCCTTCCGGATACCGGAAGACATTTTGATAACCCAATTGGACGGCCACCCGAGCCGCCTGGTCGCTTCGGACTCACGCCAGGCCCGCTCAGTAGAAAACAATCGTCTTTTGCGTATCCGGCCCCAGAAATTCGTTTAAGTCCACTTTTCGCAGACATCGAGACGTCCAGGAGGGCTCAAAGTGGAAATTCACGCTTCCATCGATGTGACCGGCGCGGTGTTCCCATTCCTGCCGGGTGTCCACCAGAAGGATCTTGTCTCGATGGGATCGGTACAATCCCCAGAGCGTATCCACATCCATGAGCTGATAACCGCCCCGCTCCGCCTCCTGACGAACTTGGGCCATGCTCGATGGCTTAACCGGAGCCGGCCGCTGGAGGAATCCAACGATACCAAAGGTAAGCGCCACGGCGACTGCCGGCAGTATGAACGTTCGAACTGACTTCATGGGTCCGTGCCCTGATTCAGTCTTAGCGTTTATTATCTGAATCAAATGAAATGCCCATACCCGGGACGCTTGCAAGTATCAATGATCCAACTCTATACGTTGATGGGGTCATTTATCAAGGGCTCAGGTCTGGCCCTGGTGATGAATTTGAGGAGGGGTTCAATCGAAACGTATCCAGACGATACATCCAGAGCGGGACAGCTTCTTGAGATGCTTACTTCAAACCCGCGCTGCGCATGGCCTTAATCGCACTGTTTAGATAATCTTTATCCCTGTAAGGCAATACCTTTGCAAATTTATGCAAAGAAAACTCTGGGTGAATCCTCAGCACCTCTGTTGCTGCGGCACGGGCCTCATCCTCGCGTCCGGCTAAATAATACGTGGCCGCCAGAAACGCATATGCGGGCGGGTAGTCCGGGTGACGGTCCAACGCCCTCCTATATGCTGCTATTGCGTCATCGTATTGCTTCAGGCCGCGATACGCGTGGCCCAGCGCGATAAAATAGAACGGCGGGCCCTTTGGGTCGCGACGTATGCTCCTTCTGAACGCGTGGAGGGCCTCCTCATACCTACCCGTAAAGATGAAAACGAAACCCAAATAACTTAGATTCCTGCCGGGATTTATTTCGATAGCCCGCCGGGCTTGGGTGGACGCCTTTTCGTATTGTTTTCGGCAGCCATAAACAAAAGCCAGAGCGCTGTTTGCGAAAGGGTGTGACGGGTCCATGGCGAGCGCCCTTTGATACGATCGAATCGCTGCCTCCCAGGACTTTCGAGGAGACGTTGTCGCACCGAGGAAGGGTTCCATGTGGTGGGTGGCACCCCGAAGAACGTAGGCGTCCGGAAATTGCAGATCGAGGGCAATCGCCTCCTCCGCAAGCTTGCGCGCCTGAAGATTCGTCTCTCTTCCTAGCCGGTACCAATACTGATATCCGTGCATCACTTTTAAATAAGCATCGACGTTGCGTGTTCCCTTTGAAAGGATGCGGCCCCTATCCCCGTCCCCCACTTCGATCCCGACGGCACTGAGTGTTTTCAGCGTGATCTCATCCTGGAGTGCGAAAAGGTCTATCAGTGGCCTATCATATCTCTGCGCCCACAGATGCTGTCCGGTGACCGCATCGATAAGCCGGGCGTTGATGTGAATGGTTCCTTTTGACCTGCGGAGATCGCCCTCCAGAACGTACCGCACCCCCAGTTCTTCAGCAACCTGCCGCACTGTGACCGCCTTGCCTTTAAAACTGAACGATGAGTGACGGTCAACCACAAAAAGTCGGGGGACCCTGGTGAGAATGGTGATGAGTTGATCGGTGAATCCATCTCCGACAACGTCCTGTTCCGGATCTCCGCTCAAGTTGTCAAACGGTAAGACGGTGATGGAGGGTTCATCCGGCAGCGGATACGCCATCTTCTCAATCGACGCAGGCGCTATGCTACCGGATCGAAAATGGTAGATATTGTATGAAATCAATCCCACGGCGACGATCGCTAAAACCAGGATCGCCACAATGGCTACCCTGCGGGACATCCGCCCGAAAAACCGCTTCTCTCCGATCACTTTTCCGGCCTCTTCCGGCTCGGTCAATACCTTATAGACGCGCACCGGTTGTGCGATATTTTTTTCCATCTGTTCTCCCGAATACTGGTATCCATAGCCAAGCTTATTTCGAACGCTGTCAAACGCGGTTCCTGAAATGGACACCCCGCCGGGGACCGCAAGACCCTCGATCCTGGCGGCGATATTGACCCCGTCTCCATGGATGCGATGTCCGTCCTGAACTACATCTCCGAGATTAACGCCGATCCTGAACGCCATTCTCCGGATTTCTGGTAGATCTTTGTTCTGCTCCTCAAGGGCTTCCTGGATCTGTACGGCACAGGAGACCGCATCCACAATGCTGCTAAACTCGGCCAGGACATTATCGCCTGGTGAGTCCATGAGCCGACCATCGAATGCTTCGATTTTTTCGGTAAATCGTTGGCGATGTGATTTCAGGGTACCGACGGTGGCGAATGCGTCTTCGCCCATGAGGCGGCTGTAACCAACCACGTCCGCACTGAGAATGGCGGTGAGTCTGCGTTTGTAGTCGTCGTCGGCCATGGGGACCTCCGTTTGGTTCGATGATCCTTCAACAGCCTGCTATATTCGACGTCTTTATGTGTCTTGTTTGGTGAAGTGCTTCAGATGGGGTGCGCGCTAAAATAAAGCCAGGTCAGCTTCAGCTTTCCCCCAAACTGAACAGATTAATAATGAGGCATAGTTTAATTTGTCAAGATTTATGGAGATGAGAAGTGGGGGATAGATGGCCGTGGGAGATAGGAGACTCCGTCCCATAGCACGCATCGGATGGAATATCGGTGGTTTCCGATATACAAGAGATTCTCAGTTAATATGCGGTATTAAGCAGCGGTCCTAAATATGCTTCTATGTTTCCGGATTTTCGAGATCATCCTGGGGTTGGTCTGAATCGTCGATGTGATCCCGGGATTGATCTGCATTTTCTTCGAGCGCCAAGGCTTCCTGCTCCAGTTTTCGTTGTTTCTTCTCCAGTTTTCGCTGTCTCTTTTCCTCTTGTTTTTTCTTCTTGGCCAGTTCTTTCTGACGCTTTTTGAATGAATAAAATGATTTCGCCAAATTGGTCTCCTCTCTGCCCGATGGATAAAAAGAAAAGGGCATCCCTCAAAACATGAAGGATGCCCTTTATTTTCGGAAAAAACTTAGATCACAGTGACATTGGCAGCAGCCGGACCTTTTTGTCCCTGCTCGATGTCAAAGGTAACCCGGTCACCTTCATTGAGGGATCGAAAACCGACTGCATTGATTGCTGAATGGTGCACAAATACATCCGGTCCATCTTCCTGCTCAATGAAACCGAAACCCTTGCTGTCGTTAAACCACTTAACAGTTCCATTTGCCATGGGTACATCCTCCTCTCTTAATATTTTCAACTTCTCATACTGGAGGATACTGCACCACAAATGGACTGTTCCCTCAGAAAGAAGTCGCCCCGCCTAGTGAGGCAGGGCTTTGTTGAATGTATCTACAATAATCTGTCCTAAACTTAAAATCAAGAGCAAACTAAAAATTTTTAACATGCGACATCGCGGGAGCGTCTCATGGATGGTCTTTGAGCTGCTAGCGGTAAGGATGTCACAAAACAGGGCCGAGGACGGTGCAGGGCACTAACATAATAAGATAGGGTCAAGACAGCTGGATATCTTCGTCGGGATCGCCCACAAATACACTGCTCCAGTCCGTCACACGAATCCATTTGTGCCGACGTTCGGGATTTCTCCGTCGGTCTCCATAGCGTCTACGTCGCTCGACACCGCCTTTTGAAAAATAGTCCAGGCTATAGCTGTCTCGGCGATCCCCGCCTGACCGCCGGTCGAGGGGGATCCGTTGCGCCCGGCGCCTCATGTCGGCGGTTTGGCGCTTGCCGGTCGCACGGTACATGCCCATGTCAATGACGGGGCGGCGTTTTTTCATTGTCCGTTCCCTTCGTAGTGTTCTGCGCCCGATTCGGACAATGGATCGAAATCCGAGCGTAACGCAAACAGGATAATACTAACCATACAACATTCGAACCATATATGCCAGTTTTGATGCTGAATCCCGCAACAACCTGGCCCGGATCGGCTACTGTTCTCGATGGAGCACCATCGGCCCCAATGCCTGACACACCGGCATGACTTCGATCCGGTTGATGTTCACATGGGGTGGAAGCACGGCCGCCCAGAATATGATATCGGCAATGTCGGCAGCGCTGAGCGGCTGGAGATTTTCATAGACTGTCGCTGCAGTATCGCGATCCCCCTTAAAACGGACCAGGGAAAACTCCGTTTCCGCCAAACCCGGCTCGATATTGGTTACCCGGATACGGGTAGCCACCAGATCGGCCCGGAGGGTCAATGAAAACTGTTTCACGAAAGCCTTCGTCGCACAATAAACATTTCCGTTGGGGTACGGCCAATCTCCGGCCACCGAGCCCAGATTAAATATGTGCCCCCGATTCCGTTCCACCATGCCCGGCAGCAAGGCATGGGTGCAATACATCATGCCTTTGATATTGGTATCGACCATGGTGTCCCAGTCATCCAGATCGACCTTGTGAGCCGGTGCCAGACCCAGCGCCAGCCCGGCGTTATTTAGGAGTAAATCGACATCGGCAAATTTAGCCGGCAGACCGGCAACCGCATCCTTTACCGCTGAACGTTCACGGACATCCAGCGTCATGGTATGCACCGCGATATCGCCTTCCAATTGCGCCTTTAGTTCTTCCAATCGATCCGTGCGTCGCGCCACCAGAACCAGGTTCCAGCCGTCTTGAGCGAAGAGCTCGGCACAAGCCTTTCCGAATCCTGACGTCGCCCCCGTGATGAATGCCGTCCCTTTCATTGGTAATCACCTTCCATTCAGTAAACGTTTTTAGCCAATGCGTCAGTCACTTGAAGGATACCGTCAATCGGTATTAGATCATTTGAGAATCGCACTCCCTCGTCCCCGGTGCCGGGCCGCACAAACAGTTGTTAGAGCTACAATTTCAGCACCAGACACAATCCGTCCTGTTCCGGGGAGTGCAATGGTAGAAACGCAAAAATGGAAACGCTGCGCCAGTCTTTGCTCGATCTCACGGCCTGGTTGAATTCATCGGCATCCTTAAACCCGACATTATCTGCCACCAGCAGTCCCCCAGGGCGCAGCAACCGGTGGCAGGGTGCCAGTGCTCGGATGTAATCCAGTTTTTCAATATCCATGAACACCATATCAAAGGGGCCTTCAAGCTGGTCCAGCATTTCAATGGCCTCACCGGTATCCACAGTGATCGTTGCCTCCAACCCCGCACTCTCGAAATATCGGCGCGCCCTGCGTGCCATGTCGGGGTCAATTTCCAGTGTCACAACGCTGCCATCGGTCTCAGTGCACGCTTGACCCAAAAAAAGCGAAGAATACCCGGTGGCGGTTCCAAGCTCCAGAATCCGTTTCGCGTTGATCACTCGGGCCAGGATAAACAGCAATTCTCCCACCACCGGACCGACGATTTTAATTTCTTCGTCATGGGCCTCCTGTTCCATGGCCCGAAGCTGCTCACTCCTCTCCGGGATCAGTCGGCGGAAATAGGATGTAGGGTTGTCGACAATGTTGGACATGGTTTTTTTGCCCGCTTACTGAATGGTTGCAGATCTTAAGAAACTCTCATAATCCCGCCTGTCTCTGTATCAATGAGGGTTCAAGGATTCGAGGGGTCAAAAGGGGTCGAGGGGGCAAGTGTTTAACCGCCTCGTGCGGCGCTAACGACGATAGGCGATTGCTTTTTAACGATTTAAAGAACGCGCTCCGTTCACCATCTTGCATGGTTTCATTTCATAATTTCTCGTAAAGAGCAGGTATGATATTTGCCAAACATTCAACTTCAGATATTCTTTATTATATCACTCGAACCCTTGAATCCCTGGTCGCCTCCGGCGCCGCCAGAGGCGGGTAAACCTGGAACCCTTGAATCCTGTATCATCGCAAGGGAGCACGATCGATGGGCCTACCAGCCTCACTAAAAACCCGGAGCCATCGGGCCTTGAACTTCTATTTTTTATCCCAGCGCCAGTTTTCATAGTATTCCCAGTTGACCAGGGAACTGAGTTTTTCCAATTCCTCTGTTTTCTCCACCAGGGCCGCCCTGACCGCATCACCAGAGGACACCATTCCGATGTATTTTCCATCTTTCTTGATTAGCAAATGGCGGAGGCGGAGCCCCAGATACATATCCAAAAGTTCATAAATCCCGGCCGTGTGGGGTGCAGCGATCAAACCGGTGGTCATGTAATCCTTCAATTGGGCCGTTTCGATGCTAAAGTTCGGAAGAATCGAGTTTCTCAAATGATCCCGTTCCGTCCAGACGCCAACGATATCTCCATTGTCTTCAATGAAAAGGGCTCCGATGTTGTGCTTTGCCATCACCCGGAGCGCATCCTTGACGGTCGTTTCCGGGCTCGCGGTAATCAATTCGCTGATCCTGCACGTGAGAATGTCGACTGCGGTTTTCATTTTCGTCTCCTTTTCATGTCACGCCGGCGTAAACTCCATTCAAGCCGGGACCCCGGGTGCTTCGGAAGACACCATGATCTCCTCAAGCTCGCTGCCTTCTATTTTCTCCTTGTCCAGAAGAAGCGCCGCCGCTTTTTCGAGGACCTGCCGTTTGCTGTTCAGGATATCGAGCGCTTTTTCATATTGCTTTTGAATGATTTGACGGACCTCCGTGTCGATCAATTCGGCTGTGGCTTCGCTATATTCCTTGGCTCCCTGTATCACGGTATCCAAGAAATGGCTTTGCTTCTCTCGGGCAAAGTAGACCTGACCGACGGCATTGCTCATACCATACTCTTTGACCATGCTTCGGGCGATGTCCGTTGCCCTCGCCAAATCATTATGGGCACCGGTTGAAATATCATCGAAGATGATTTCTTCGGCAGCCCTACCGCCGAGAAGCGTGGCGATCCGATTCAGCAGCTCTGTTTTCTTCATGAGAAATCGATCCTCAGTGGGGACCTGCAGGGTATACCCGAGAGCGGCGATACCCCTGGGAATAATCGATATTTTCCGCACCGGGTCAGTACCCGGTAACGACAAAGCCACCATGGCATGGCCCATCTCATGGTACGCCACAATTTCCCGCTCACGAGGGTTTATCAATCGATTCTTCTTTTCAAGTCCGGCCACTATCCGTTCGACCGCCTCTTCGAAGTCGACCATTTCAACCTGATTCTTACCTTTCCGCACCGCCAAAAGGGCCACTTCGTTGACCAGGTTGGCCAGATCGGCCCCCACCATGCCGGGTGTCATGGCAGCCAGTTTCTCCAGGTCAACGCCATCGTCCGCCTCGATGTCTTTAATGTGCACGCGGAGAATCGCCTCCCGCCCGGGTTTATCGGGTCTGTCGACAAGGATCTGGCGATCGAACCGACCTGGGCGCAGCAAAGCTGGATCCAGAATTTCCGGACGGTTCATGGCCGCCATCAGGATAACGCCCACTTGGGGGTCGAATCCGTCCATTTCAACGAGCAACTGATTAAGGGTCTGTTCTCGTTCATCATGGCCGCCGGCGCCGCCAACCCCTCGCGCTTTTCCCAATGCGTCCAGCTCGTCTATAAATATGATGCAAGGCGCTTTTTCCTTGGCCTGGGTGAATAGATCCCTAACCCTTGCAGCCCCCAGCCCCACGAACATTTCCACGAACTCGCTACCGCTTAGACTGAAGAATGGCACATGGCTCTCCCCGGCGACGGCTTTGGCCAGAAGGGTCTTTCCGGTTCCCGGAGGCCCGACCAGCAAGATGCCTCGCGGCATCTTGCCACCCAGCTTGGTGAACCGCTCCGGTTCTTTCATAAACTCGATGACTTCAACCAGCTCCTGTTTGGCCTCATCCACCCCGGCAGCATCCTCAAAGGTAACATTCAGGTCTTCTTCCACATAAATCTTTGCCTTGTTTTTGCCGAGGGACATGAATCCGGCTTGCTGTCCTGTCATGCGGCGCATCATGATCATCCAAACGCCTATGAAAATAGCGATAGGCACGATCCATGACAACAAGTCCCGGAAAAATGTGGATTCAATTTCTCCTTTGAACGTGATCTGATGTTCCTCGAGGAGATCCGAAATATCCGGATCAACGCGGACCGTACGAAACAGTTGTCCGGACTCATTGCCTTCTTCGACCATCCTTCCCTGGATCCGATTCGAGGTGATGGCCACTTCGGAAACTTTCTTGGATTTCACCAGCTCCAGAAATTCGCTGTAAGGAATGACCTTAATGGCCAGTGCAGAAAAAATGATATTGTGGAGAATGAGTACGACCCACACCCCGATCAACATATACCAAATTGAAAACCTATGATGCTTTTCCATCAGATACCCTCTGGAATAACGAGGTATTTGCGCTCCCGGACAAGTTCTATTCGGAATAGATTCGGAAAGGCAGGCAACCTTGAATATTAATGAGATCATTTCAGCAATAAAAATGGCTTAACTACTGCTAAAACATAGAAACTCGGCCCTCGGGTGTCAAGAAATACAGAAGCCGTTTCCATCGTGTTCTGCAGACCGGAAGGATTTCATGAATGCAGTTCTCTATGAAGCTCAAGTTCCATGTTTTTTGAGTCGCGCCCAGCTGTGCCATCGGGGTCGGTATAGCTATCGGAATCGGGATCGAATCGCTTACATGCCCGTTTTGTCGATACCGATTCCGAATCCGATCCCGACGCCGAGAATAGGAAATATCTTCCAACTTGGGCTTACCGGATATCCGCATTCATGAAATGTACATGCAAATCCGAATTTTTCACCAAATGGAGGTATTCATGACCAAGGCACTTCGAGGTGATGCTGTCGTCCATCTGCCGAGAACCTCGAACCCGTCGTCGCTCTTCGAGCTATGCCGCGCCATTTAAATGCCATCGGGCGCAACTTAAACTCATGAAGTACCACTTAGCCGGATCGTAGCCGAAGGCGAAGCCTGGTAACGAAGGCCATGAATACCTCCGTTTGGCCGGACCTGTAGGGTCGGAGCTTGAAGAGCGAAGCCCCAAGGGTGCGATCTTTTCAGTTCAATTTATATGACCCGGAAATCAATGGCTGGAAAGAAGCTGATTTAGGAAGTCTGTGAGATAAGGTTATCGAATGTTTGTTCTAACCTCTCTCTGAAAAGATCGCCTGAAAATTTTGGACTAGGAGAGGTAGAGCGCCAACATCTGTTCGATCTCGTCCATACACTTCTGCCGAAGTTCCGGCTCGTCGGGAGGACCTTCAATATTAATCACGTGGGTGTCAAAATTGATTTCGACGATCGTGCAGCGGTGTTTGTCGCAAATTTCTTTCGCGATTTGCAGAATTTGCAGCTTATCCATAGTGACCATGAGCGCTCCAAGGTGGGCCCCGAGTGTTCGATGCGGCCATCAGTTGGCTACCTTATGTAGCGCATTCATATCTGAGTCCTGCCCACCGGTCAACCCGACGGATGTCCGTATCATCTCCAGAACGTCTAAAAAATCATTCGTTTTTCGATCCGCCTGTCCGATTCCGCATCCTATCAAGGAGCATTCCCGTGTAGATGGGAGAATACAGCCCGTTGCCAGAAGTCGATCAATCTACTATAGTCCCGGCATTCCATGGTCGGATGGTAACCTCTGGTTATCCCTCATCGGTTTCAACCCCCAATAAGGAGAGCTAAATGCTAGACTTTCAACTAACACCAGAGCAGATAGAGCTTCGGGACAACGCCCGCCAATTCGCCATAGCCGAGATCCTTCCGGTAGCTTGGCATTACGATCATCTCGATGAAACCCCGGTCCATATTCTCCGCAAAGCCTATGAAGCAGGATTTACGAATACCGACGTCCCCAAGCAATACGGGGAAAAGGATTTGGACTCCTCGAGTCGGCCATTATGACGGAGGAGTTTGCCGCTGCCTGCCCGGGGCTGGCGACCTCTATTTTCGACAATTCCTTAGGTATGGAACCCCTGGTTCTTTCGCTTAATGAGGAAGTAAAGCAAAAATACCTGCCTATCATTCTCAATGACTTTAAACTGATTTGTTTTGGCACCTCCGAACCGACATTGGGATCAGACGTCTCGGGAATCCGTTGCAATGCGACGCCGGATGGAGAAGATTACGTTTTAAACGGCACAAAGTATTGGATTACCAACGGAGGTCTGGCGGATTATATGTCGGTGTTTGCGACGGTGGATCCGAACTCCGGCCATGAGGGCATTTGTGCGTTTCTTGTGGAATTGAACTGGGAGGGCGTTACCGTGGGCCGCGCCATCCCTAAAATGGGACAACGATGCTCCAATACGGTGGGAATCAAGTTTAACAACGTGAGGGTCCCGAAGGAGAACGTTCTGGCGCCCCCCGGTAAAGGCTTTGTCCTGGCCATGGAAACATTTTCCCGAACACGCCCCATCATCGGCGCCTTTGCAACGGGTGCCGCCAGATCTGCGATGGAATTCAGCATCGACTATGCCAAAAAGCGCCGGGCTTTCGGCATGAAAATCAAGGATTTTCAGGCGATCCAGTTCAAACTGGCGGAAATGTACCAAAAGGTTGAAACATCGCGGATCCTGACGTGGAAAGGGGCATGGGAGGCGGATCAGGGAAGAGATCCGACCATCAGCGCTTCCATCGCAAAATTCTACGCCAGCGAGGTGGCTCTGGAGGTGGTCAACGATGCACTTCAGGTCTTTGCCGGATACGGGTACACCAAGATGTTCCCCATTGAAAAACTCTTGCGGGATGTCCGGTTACTGCGGATTTATGAAGGAACCAGCGAAATTCAGCGCCTGATCGTCGGGGGACATCTGCTGGGCAATTATCAACCGACCATGCCATCCCTGGAGGATCTGCCGCTCCACCTATACCAGGACCCGGATCAACTCGATCCCGGCCAGAGCGTCTGGCGATGCCGCATGTGCGGATATGTCCACTACGGCAACGAAGCCCCGGAGGAATGCCCCTACTGCTTCTTTCCGAAGGAATCATTTAAACAGACAGAGAGTTGAGGGCGTTCTTGGAATAACTTTGGTGTGGCTGGATTACGTGAGGAAATCCGCAACGCAGAGATTTATCTGCCTCAGGAAGATTCGGGGCGAAATGAGGGTTTGAAACAACTTATAGGCGATTTTACGCTCTCCCTTTGCCCCCCTCTCTCCCATCTTACCGGCATTCGCCTCCTGAAATCGCCGGAAGCCGTCTTTTCCCATATATCGGATCTTCAGGCGCTCGTCGGTTTCAAACAGATCCACCATGAACAATCCATCCACGACATCCGAGAAGGCTTTGTCAACATTAAAGGAGAGCAGACTGCCGTTCAGCTTCAGGTATTGTCTCAGCAGGATTGGGATCCCCTTGCCATCTTTTTCTATCTCGGACACCAAAAGAGAAACATCATCGAGATCCTGAATGGATGTCTTCAATGTTTGTGCACTGATCCCGGAAAGACGTCGAGGCCGATAGGGCTTTCGAGGCGATACCAACCGGGAAAGAAAGTCATTGGTTTTTCTTTCTTTTAGAAATCGAACAATCAGATTTTTGGAGACTTTGTGGTAATCCTTGCTGATGCTCACGGCACCGAAGAGAATATGGTAGCGGGGGTGGCGGACCACAAATTTAACAATCCCTTTCCAGAGAAGCATGAGGCTGTTGAACTTTTTCTGATACTCGATGCGGATAAACGACCGCCCCAGTTCGATGGCATGGGTCAGCCGCTGAACAAATTCGGGTTTATACTTAAATAACGAGCTGGTATATAAGCCGCTTATCCCGCGGGATTCAATAATCTGATCGGCCAGACCGAGCCGGTAGGCACCGACCAATTCTTTACTCCGGTGATTCCACAGAAACAGATGCATGTAATACGCATCGTATTGATCAATATCCATGGCCTCCCCGGTACCCTCCTCGACCTCTCGAAACGTAATTTCCCGAAGACGGCCTATTTCCGTCAAAACGTTGGGAATCTGTCCCGATTCAGCGATGTAAACCGCCATGTCGCTGTTTTCCACCAGCAATTGATCACCGGATAGATTCTGAACGTCCCTTTCGAGCAGTGAGGGTTCCACCGGTGGGATAATTGGAAGTTTCTGCCGACTGCCGGCTTTGGGGAGGACCTTCGTGGAGAGCCGTTTCAATGGGTGCTTGCGGCGATTTCTAAGGATATCGGTATTGAGTCTCAGGAAGTGAATCAGATCCGTGTCGTCTTCAAAACGCGTTAGTTTTTGCCGAGGGATCGCCCGCCCGATGTAAACGGGGATCTCTTTGTGCATCTTGTTCATGAACTCCCGGGCGAGAAGAGCCGTTCTCAACCTGGGATGGATCAGGCCCATGCTCTGAAAAAACCAGCCGTTTTTCCCCGGAAAATAGACCGGCAGCACAGCGGCCCTGGCTCGCCGAACGATGCCTGCCACATGGGAACTCCACGCCGGATCAATCACACGGCGCCGGCGGACATTGAAACTGGCGACCTCTCCAGCCGGAAAAGTTGCCAGGACCCCGCCGTCTTTGAGCCAACGCAGGGCCTCCTTTAAACCCTTCAGGTTTCCCCGTGCCGTTTGACGTTCTTCGAAAGGATCTACGGGAATGATAAAATCCCCGATACCACCGACGCGCTTTAACAGATAATTGGCCAGAATACGAACATCCGATCGGGCTTGAAGCAGAATCTTTCCCAGGATGACCCCCTCGATGCCGCCAAATGGATGATTGGAAACGACCACCAGAGGCCCTTTTTTGGGTATTCGATCCAAATCCCGGGGATCGATCCGGATCCGAACATTCAAAACTTCCAGAGCCTCCTGGAAGCAAAGGTCGGGATTGTCTCTGGTCTGCTCCAACCGTCGAAGATAGTCCGGATAATAGCGATTGAGAAGATCAATGGAGAGCGCTTTTCCGATCGGTCCACGGAAAAAGGAAATCAGCGGGCCAGCGGAATTTTGGAGATCAATCAGTTTTTGGGGAGTCGAACCGTTACGAACCGTTTTATGGCCGGCATCGTTCATATAGCCCCTATTCGCTCTTAAGGTTCACCGGGAATTTAACCACATAAAAAAATCATTTTCAACGATAACCGATATCATGAAATTGTTGGCACCCGATTAAATACTGTTTCAAGATATCATCTATAGGTCCCCATTGCCAGTAACAGTGAGATTATGAATCCGGTGCGGACCTATCCACCATCATCAGCGCCACGCCTCCTGCCACAAAAAGGATAATGATACTCAAAATGCCATATCGGGAATCTCCGGTCATCCGGCTGATTATTCCCATGAGAAAAGGACCGATAATCGTCGCGAACTTCCCGAAAATATTATAAAAACCAAAGAACTCAGCGCTACGCTCCGGCGGGATCAGCCGGCCGAAGAAAGATCGACTCAGCGCCTGGATTCCCCCCATGGACGTTGTCACCAGAAAGGCCAGAGCCCAAAACGCTGCCACCCGGAGCTCCATCGACGGCAAGTCCGGCATTAAGAAACTGCCCAGTGTAATGACCACATATACGGCTATTCCGACAAACAGCATGTTACGGGTACCGAACACACCTGCCAGCCGCCCGTAAACCAGGGCAAAGGGAAAGGCGGCAATCTGAATCATGAGCACGACACCGATGAGGGTGGCCACCCCGAATCCGAGATCCCGCCCGTAGGACGTGGCCATAGTAATTACGGTGTCGACGCCATCAATATAAAAAAGTAGGCAATCAAAAAAATAAAGGCCCTTCGATGGTGCCGAATTTCCCGGAACGTATCGAAAAGTCTATGGAAACTGCTGTGAATCGGACGGGGCTCGGTCGGGATGAAATGACGCTGACGGACCTTCCGCAACAGGGGGATCGAGAATACCAGCCACCATAGAGCGACAATCCCAAAGCCGATCTTCGCAGACAGCTCCGGCAGGGTTCCGTTGTTTTGGGCATTCATGCCGACCATAATCAGGCCGATCACCGCCAGAAACGGAACCACGCTGCCGATATATCCCCAGGCATAGCCGTTGGCAGACACCCAGTCCATGCGCTCCGCATCCGTCACGTCAACCAGAAAGGCATCGTAAAATAGATTCGCGCCGGCAAATCCCATACGGGCCACCACAAATATGACCAGACAATACAACCAGCGGCCTGGACCGACCGTGGTCAGCATCAAGGTGAAGGAAACCCCGAGAATCAGAAAAAAAACCAGAAACTTCTTTTTCATCCCCTCGTAGTCCGCAATGGTGCCCAACACCGGCGCCAGCACCGCCAGGAGTAGGGATGCCGCCGCATTTGCAAAGCCCCAGTTGGCCGTAGCAACGGCATTCTCCATCCCTTTTGCCGCAAAATCCTTGAAAAACAACGGCATGACCGTTGTCACAACAATCAGGATGAAGGCCGAATTGGCCACATCGTAGAGCACCCAGCTTTTTTCCAGACCGGTCAGTTTTCGTTGGCTTGCCATGTGTCCTGTGCCTCCGCCGGACTTAGCCCGAACATTGCATCACGGTTTCAACTTACAAGCGCTACTATCCGCATCATGCTGAAAATGCAAATTTTATCATCAAGAATACAATTTGCACGTTTCAACCCATGCAAAACACCTCGAAAAGATTTCATGCAACATCCGGGTTAGGTCAATTTCGATTCTAAAGACGTCACTTTAGAATCGAGTCGCCCCACCGGCCCTTCTCGATAGTCCGCTTTGAGTGTCATGTAAACACGATTTCCGGTGGCTGTCATTTTTTGAAAACAGCGGCGAACCAGCACCATAACCCCGTCCAGATCCCCCTCGATCAGGGTGCCCATGGCATGGGTTCGGTGCTTCAGTCCGCTCTCCCGAATCAGTTGAACCGCTCGGGCCACATCCTTGCTGACGCTTTCGCTCTTACCCACTGGGAAGAGCGATAAATCTACGATAACACTCATAAAAACCTCTCTTTCAGAAAATGGGATACCGTCTCTGACGGGTGAGTCGCCAATGGGACGCAAGACATGCAGAAACCCACTCCGGGCAGGCCAAGACGGGGGTTCGTTTATGCCAGTCTTTATAATCCTACTTTTTTGTCGGAAAACAAGGTTCAAGCCGGTCCTGATCTCCATGATCTCGGATCCAGACCTTCCTCAAACCATCGGGATCATGCCGAAAATTGGATAATATCCGATACAGATCGGTTCTGGCATTCATCTTGCTTTGTACTGGTAACGGAAACCGAGATGCACCATCATAAAACCAACAAACAAATGGAGGCAACCGTGAATCCCATCGTTCCTGTCACATTCGAAGATACCAATGTGGAAGTCCTGGCCCGCATCGTGAAAGCAACGTCTCGAAAATTTGATTGTTCCATGGAGATCGATTTTAAAGATGGAAAGCGGAAGACGGAATTCGTCGGAGACGACACCTTAAAAGCGTTCATTGCAGAAGAAGTCGAGGACATGTTCCGCCGGGGAAAGGAATAGCTGCCCGTGTCATCCATATCTCCTTCCCTTCCCCGTGTCGATGCACCGGCAGGTGGCATCGCCCAGTCAGACCTTAACACCCCGATGTCGGTTGGTTGTGTTCACCGACTGTCCCCTTAAGTGATCCATCTCACAGATGTGTTCCGAACCCGAGGGTTCCAAAACGGAACGATTCCCATATGTTGTGTTGCGATATTCCTAAGTTCTGTATATAATAGGAAATACGTTCTCCGCTGAATCAGATTTGAACTTCTTTCCTCGATCCGGCCGAAACCTGATTCGCGTGTAATGAGAGTTCCTTCTCCTTCGACTTTTTAATAGATGCTCCTCATCAGCGGTAAACCCGAACCTTGCGTGATACGCTTTTGGACCGTGGCGAAAGGGAAGCAAAACCGTTGTGTTTTGAACAGGTCAAGGCAATCCATGCGCATCCGCTGGTAATGTATTAAGGTATTTAACGGTATAAATGCCTATGTGGAGGAAAAAATGGCTGGCAATGAAAACAATTCGCTGCAGCATCATCTGACATCGGTCAAAGAGGGGAATCGCGGGTTCGAAAACGCGTTTACCAGCGTCGCCCGAATGATTCTGGAAGACGACATCGAAAAGGTCATTGTCAACGGAAAAACGGCGTACGACTTCAAGATCTTTCGACGTGGGAAGAAGCACATCATTGGAATGTACGAAGAGATCAACAGCTTTGTCTCCTATGTCAAGGATGCTGCCGAAGGCGGGTCGTCGAAGGAAATGGCGTTTGTGCTAGTTGGGGAGCCGGGCAACGGTAAAACCTTTTTCGTGGAATATCTTTGCAATTTGTACCGGCGATTTCTCTCGAACGACGGAAATCGAAAGTATACATTCCGGTTCAGCAAATTGGACCTGCTGGGCAGCTACGGACGCATCAACGCCATCGAGTCCCAGACCTACGAAGACCCGATGATTCTTGCCATGAACCTGTTCGACGATCCGGATGAAACCAAGACCTTTTTAGCAGAACAAATTGGCTTCTCGGACTCGGAGATCGAGACATTTTACGAGGAGTACCGCCCCCTGGGAGCCTGCAGCGGGTATATCTGGAACGACATTCGCAGCCACACCGGAGGCGGTATTCAGGAGATGTTGTCTTTTATTGAAATTATCCCCGTTCCTTTGACGGAAAGCTTGGGGACGGTGACGGGCAAATATCCGGCGAAGGACAAATCACTTCTTCTGCCGTGGATCTGTTGGGCGAAGAATCGATCCAGCGCCTGCTCCATATCAGCGACACCAACAACCCCTACCGATTCGACCTACGCCGCGGTGCATTGGCCCGGGTCGCCGGAGGCGGAATTCACTTCAGCGATGAAATCTATAAGAACAAGAAAGATCTGGTTCAAGTCTACCTCGGTGTTATTCAAAACCGTAACATCGAGATCGATGGATATAAATGGCCCATCGACACCTTGATCCTGGCCACCAGCAACAATTCTGAGTTCAACCGATTTCTTGCTGAAGAAGAAGCTCCCATCGTGGATCGGTGTCGGATCTGCTATGTGGCCCACAACACCAATTACAAACTTCAGAAGTCGCTAACCGGGTATGCCATCGGCAGCGAGGCGAAAACGACCTATACCAAGGAAAATCTGCACCAGGACCCCAATCTGAATTACGCTTCCTCCATATCGGCGATTCTTAGCCGGCTGCCGCGATCGGAGAAACTGACCCCCATTGAAACCATGAAGCTGGCCGCCGGCGAAGTGGCAGGTGAAAAAAGCATTAAAACGCTCTCCGAGGTCATCGACGATCTCAATCAGGATCCGGACATCACAAAGCGCTTTGGTCAAAAGGGTCTGGGCCAGAGAAACCTGGGCCGGGCCCTGCAGCTTCTGGTGGAAAGTTCGGAAACCAACGAGGGAGAGTGCATGTTCGCGTATGACATTTTTCACGCTACCGAACGGGTGATCCTCGATTATGTCACCGACGCGAACGACCGGGCCAAATATCTGGAGGATCTAAAAATCGCCAAGGGGCTCTACCGCGAACGGATCATGACCGAAATGTTCAATGCGTACATGGATGAACCCTATGCCATCCGAAAGGATGTCATGAATTATGTCAACATGATCATCGGGATCGACGCCGAAAATCTGGGCGCCGATAAAATGTGGAAGTATAAAGATCCGCAAACCGGTGAGCTCAAGGCTCTGAAGATCGATGAGCGATTCATCAACAGTGTTGAAGAGCGGCTTCAGCTCAAAACCGATGAACAACGGGAAACATTTCGAACCTCCATCCGCAAGATCTATGGCCAGAAAATATCCGTCGATCCAAACTATGATTTCATGGACAACCTGGAACTGGTTAAGGCGGTTACCGATGTGCGGCTGAAATCGGACATCGCCGGGGCCGGGAGTCTGATCGGCGCCTTGGCCAACCGGACCAACGAGGAGAATCAGAAGCTTTACGATCGGATGATCGACACCATGCTGAACAAGCTGGGTTACTGTCAGACCTGCGCCCAGAAAACCATAGAGTATTTCTGTACCCAGGAGGACGAAAGCTAATTGCATGAAATCTTTTCAGCGATGGTTTTAAAAGGCAGAAATAGGTTATCCAGGGTGATAGAAAGTTTGAGGACACTGCGTGTTATGTGTTCGGCTTGAAAAAATAAACTGAAAAGATTTCACCCAACGAGCCAATGGAGACTTCCATGGCCGGCGTTATTCGGGGCTCGCGGTAGCAGACTACAGCATCGCCCCGTAGTAAGCAGCGCATCGCGAAGCGAGGCGCCTTGCAGGCTCCGCGTAGCGGAAGGACGGCAAGGGGTACGTCAGTACTTGTGCAACCCCGTCAGGAACCGCCTTGGCCATGAAATCCTCCATTGGTGCAATTCCAGCGATCGGAGACGGAGTTATTTCTGACACAGACCGAGTAGCACTGAGCACATATCACCAAATAAACAGAGAATTTTTCAATGACGGATGATCGGGAAACATTGCGGGAGCTGATCCGGCAACTCAACCTGCCGCCGGAAAAAGAAGAGCGATGCCTGGCGGAGTTGGAGGGATTTCTCTCCCACGCCCTCCCCCAAGCAGCAAACGATCGCGAATCGGTGGGGAGACGGGGAGACGCATCGATTTATGGCCTTCACGACCTTTTGTTTCTGCAGGCGATAACCGAACCCCATGGTTCGCCGACGACCCATCTCAGCTCCATCGACGAATTGCTGGAGCGGGACAAGCAGCGCGAAGAAGACGGATTTCCGAGAAAAATCCGGGTGGGGCGTTTGATCAAACCCGGAAGAGGCGGAAATGACAAAGTGGTCGTCGTTCCCACAACGGTAGAAGAAAAATTTCTACACGACTCTTCCCCGGAGTCCGAACAGGGAGAAGGCTCTGCCGGGGGGTCCGGAGACGGGGAAGAAGGAGAAGTGATCGGTGAACAGCCGATTCGGGAGCAGGATGCGGGCCCGGGTTCCGGCCCGGGGGAAGGCGAAGCCGGTGCCCATGAAATTGAATCGAGCGCATACGATCTGGGAAAAATCCTGACCGAACAGTTCGAGCTGCCCAACTTGAAAGACAAGGGAAAGAAACGTTCCCTCACCCGATATACGTACGATTTGACGGATCGTCATCCGGGCTTCGGGCAATTTCTGGATAAAAAAGCGACTCTGCGACAAATCCTGGAAACGAACATTGCCCTGGGAAACGTTCCGGACGTGAATGACATTGATCCTACCGGATTTCTAATCGCCCCCCAGGACAAAATCTACCGAATCTTATCCCGGGAAAAGGATTACGAGTCACAGGCGATGGTGTTTTTCATCCGCGATTACTCCGGGTCGATGCATGGCAAACCCACCGAGTTGGTGGTCACTCAGCATGTCCTGATTTATAGTTGGTTGTTGTATCAATACGCCCGGCAGGTAGAGACCCGGTTTGTTCTCCATGACACCGCGGCCAAGGAGGTCAAAGATTTCTACACCTATTACAATCTGAGGGTCGCCGGGGGCACTCAGGTGTTTTCCGCCTATCAAATGGTCAATGAAATCGTGACGACGGAAAACCTGGACCAGGATTATAATATTTACGTGTTTCACGGGACCGACGGGGATGATTGGGATACGGACGGGAGCAAGGCCCTGCCGGAACTCAGCCAAATGATGACATACGCCAGCCGGGTCGGAATTACGGTTGCCGAACATCCCAGCGATGCCGCCAACAGCACGGAAGTTGAGAGATATTTAAAGAAATCCGAATTGCTTGACCGGCACCCGAGCCTGATCCGGCTCGATGTCATGGATCTGGAAGCGGATGAACCGCGTCTCATTGAGGGAATCAAATCGCTGATTTCGGAATAAGAAATGGATACCAGGTACTGGGTATTGGGTATTCGCCGTGGATGACAGTTTCCGGAATAGTGGAAGGACGTTCCGGATACCGAGTACCAAATACCTGATACCGAATACCTAAAGACCGGGCAAACGGGCCAACGGACGAACGGACATCATGGATCTGGTCAACCAGCATACAAAGCGGATCATGGAGGGCTGCAAAGAGCGGGCCCGAGACGCCGGGCTCCGATTTGAGGACGAAACCCTGGAGTATATCGTCACAAACCGGGATCTGCTGGAGCTGTCACCCAAAATGATGATCCCGACCCTTTACGACTACTGGGTCCACGACGTAGAGGTGCTTAAAGAAAAGGGCAAGTACGAGTTATACCCCAGCAACCCCTACGAAACGGTCATCAACACACGTCCGGCGATATCATTCTATAACGATAACAATCCCGACTGGATGAACGTGATGATCTTTTATCACGTGCTGGCCCACATCGACTTCTTCCAGAACAATCTCTACTTCCGGCACACCTGGGATTACGATTTTACCGGTCAGGCTCTTTCCGATAAACGCATGATCGCCGGCCTTCGAGCGGAAAAAGGGCGGTGGGTCGATTATGTCATCGAGTTCGCCCGGGGTATCGACAATCTGGTCGGGTACTTCACCGAACTGTCGACCCTGCACCGTCGCCCCCCACCGAACCAGTCGCCTCGCCTGAATTATTACTTCGATGTCTTTCTCCAGGAGATAAAAAAAGCCAAGGCCAATGACTATCTGAAAGAAATTCAACGTTACAATGATTGCATTAGAGACTCCGAAGACCAAGGTGAACGGGCCTTTTTTTCCGAAACCGCCCGGAAATTTCCGGAATTTGAAGCGCTGTTTCAAAAGAGTCTCGAGGCGAAGGCGAAGCCTGCCTTGGACCTGCTTCAATTTCTGTGGGAGCACTCCGAAGCCTTGAACAAAGACGAAAATCTGTGGATGAAATCGGTACTTCAGATGGTGCGCAGCACCTCTCTCTTTTTTCAGCCCCAGATTCGAACCAAGATCATGAACGAAGGTTGGGCCAGCTACTGGCATGAAACACTGTTTTTATTGGATGATCGCATCCACGGCCACGAGGTGGATTGCGCCCGTGTCAATTCCGGAGTGACGGCCATGCCCCGGGTAGGATTAAATCCGTATGCGCTGGGCATGAGATTGTTTCAATATATCGAGGAAATGGCCGACAAGGGCCGATTCAGTTTTGAGTACCGCTCCTTGCTCGATGTGGATCAGCGGAATCGGTACGATACCGGAGCGGGTGGGGGGAAACAAGCGATCTTCGGCATCAGGGAAAACTTTGGCGACTTCACATTCATCCAGACGTTTCTGGATCAGGATTTTGTGGATCGTAACAATCTGTTCGTGGCCGGTCGCCGAATGAACCAGGATCGGATGGTCTGGGAATACTATGTCAGGAGCAGAAAGGCCACCGACTATCGAAACATGGTCATCGATTCACTGTATCACCCTCCCCGCATCGACATTTCCACCGAAAATGACGGTTCCAAAACCCTTTACCTGAACCACCGATTTGAAGGGAAGCCTCTGGTTCGAGATTTCATTCAGAATACCATGATCGGCATCGAGTTTCTCTGGGGAAAACCGGTGAAATTGGAAACCAGCGAACGGAAAGCATCTGCGCCCTCCACTGAAGCAAGTACGCCCGGAGCTCCTCCCGGGTCGGACACGGATGCGGCCTGGGAACGCGTGGTGTATACCGTAACAGATAAGAAGCTGACGCGAGAGGTGATTGCGGGGTAACATGGGTATTAGGAATTGGGGATTGGGTACTGGGTATTAGGGATTGGGGATTGTTGATTGGGTAATGGGTTCTAACAAAAGATATAGTTAGGAGCGAGTACCAAGTATCCAATACCGAATACCTAACGTGGGAAAAACGGGTTACCATCATGCTGAATATAAAACGCGCACTCGATCATCTGGACGAACGGTTAAACCACTTCGAGCAGCGACGCATGGTCGACTTCGAGACGTTTCTGACGTTGCTGGTGCTTCATCCGGATATCATCATCCGGAATGTCTTCCAAGTGTTTCATGACATGTTCGAGACGTACGTGGGCCACGGCGAGGATGAGTATCCGGACGATCCGGAGTCGATTCAATTTGTGAAGTACGACACCGGACAGCTCTTTGTTGAGGGGGCGGACAACCCATTCTTTGCAGACCGTTTATTTGCCAACCGGCTCATCAAACACGTTGAGGCCCTGAAACGGGGAGCGCAACAGAACAAGATCTATATTTTCGACGGCCCCCCCGGCTGCGGGAAAAGCACGTTTCTGAATAATTTGCTGAAAAAGTTTGAAGAATACGCCAACTCCAAGGAGGGAACCCGCTTCGAAACCGTCTGGCGGATCGAGAAGAGCGCCATCACCGATGGGACCGGCAAGGATAATGCCCCCTGGTTTGAAAAACTTGCAAAGATGCTGGAAAAACCGGAAACCCCTGAAGAGGGGTATGTCAAGGAGGGGGACGGCAGTGACACGGAAGACAGCGCGGGCGACTTTCAACTGGAGAATCTGGACCGCCCATTTGCCGCCGGCTCCATTGAAGTCCCCTGCCCGAGCCACGACCATCCCATCCTCATGATTCCAAAGAGCTACCGCCGGGAGTTTTTCGACGACCTTCTGGAAAACCATGAGTTTAAATGGAAGCTGTTCACGGAAAAGGAATACGATTGGGTATTCAAGGACAACCCGTGCACCATCTGCGCCTCCCTGTGTGACTCGCTTCTTGACAAATTGAAAAGTCCCCGTCGGGTGTATCACCGAATCATGGCTAGGCCCTATCAGTTCAAGCGACGTCTCGGGGAAGGCATCAGCGTCTTTAATCCCGGTGACCGGCCTCCTAAACAGTATGTATTGAGCAACCCGATGCTCCAGGGGCGGATCAATGCGGCCCTGGAGGACAGTAATCTGGTCCGGTATGTGTTTTCCCGTTATGCCCGTACCAACAACGGCATTTATGCCCTGATGGATATCAAATCCCACAATACCGAACGTTTAATCGAGCTTCACAATATTATCAGCGAAGGGGTTCACAAAGTAGAAGACATCGAAGAGAACGTCGATTCCCTGTTCCTGGCCCTGATGAATCCGGAAGATAAAAAGAACATTCAGAACATCCAATCTTTTTCCGACCGGATCGAATACATTCGAATACCGTACGTTCTGGATCTCAACACGGAAGTTGAAATTTATCGAAATGTCTTCGGCAGACGCATTGATGATCACTTTCTGCCCCGGGTCCTTCACAACTTCGCGCGGGTGATCATCTCCTCACGCCTCAGAATAAAGTCCAACGCCATGCTCGAGTGGATTGAATTGCCCGAAAAATATCGCCTGTACTGCGATGAAAACCTGCAACTCCTGAAAATGGAAATCTATACCGGCTATATTCCGGAATGGCTTGGGGAGGATGACCGGAAACGATTCACCGCAAAGCGTCGGCGCAAAATCATCGCCGAGTCTGAATTTGAAGGAGATAAGGGATTCTCGGGTCGGGATTCCATCAAAATATTCAACGATTTCTTTTCAGCCTACGCCTCCGAGGACCGATTGATCAACATGTCCACCCTGTGCAATTTTTTTAGCAAGGTTCGCAAGGATCTGAACGAGATGATCCCCGACAACTTTCTCGAATCGCTCCACCGGATGTACGATTACAGCATTCTACAGGAAGTCAAAGAAGCCCTCTATTACTTCAATGAGGAACAAATCGCCCGGGATCTTAAAAACTATTTGTTTGCCCTGAACTTCGAAATCGGATCCGAGGAAAAATGCACCTTCACGGGCGACCGACTGGAAATCACCGAAGAGTTCCTATCCGGGATTGAAAACCGTCTCCTTGGAGCCTCTGCTGATGATGCCTCCCGGGCAGCGTTTCGAAAAGACACCCAGAGGGCGTACACCACCAAAACCCTGACCCAGGAAATCATGATTGACGGACGAGACATTGGGGAAACGGAGCTATACGGCCAGCTTCACGAGCGATATGCACACAATATCAAGGAAAAGGCCCTGGATCCGTTCCTGGAAAACGAAAACTTCCGGAGGGCCATCAAAGACTACACCACCGATGAATTCAAAACATACGACCGCCGCATCCGGGACGACGTCACGTTTCTGATCAACAACCTCATTGAGAAATACCGATATACCGAACAGGGGGCCCGGGAGGTGTGTATCTACGTCATTGATCAGGATTTGGCCCGAAGATATGAAAAAACATAACAGCGGTTCATGGATCAGGCCTAACTTTTGTGCATGACTTGACCTCGTAAGTCTGCCTGTTTTTTTTGACCGCCCCGCACCTTGATGAGTGTTAACCGATACGCCAGGTAATATTTGTAAATATTCCCCACATACTGAACCGTCTCCCGGCCAATTCTTTTAGCAGCCACAATCTCTACGTTCCCAAACCAGACATTCGGATCCAGACCCATCGTTTCCGCCTCGGCTCTCAGCTGGCGGATCCTTGCCGGCCCGGCGTTGTAGGCCGCGAAGGCAAACAGATTCTGATTCAGCGGATCAATGGCCGGATCGCTGAAATAGCGATCGCGCAGGAAGCGCAGATATTTGACTCCGGCGTGGATATTATTCTCCAACACTTCGATGTCCGGGATGCCCACGTTTTTATCCGCCGCCGTGCTGGGCAGCATCTGCATGATCCCGATAGCACCCGCATGGCTTCGCTTGCTGTGATCCAGTTGGGACTCCTGATACGCCAGAGCCGCCATCATCAGAAAATCGAAATTATACCGTTCGGAATAGGTTTTGAACAACGTCACCAGGTTCTGTAATTTTTCCAATTCCTCTGAACTCAGAGAATTTCGGGCCCATTTGTTTGACTCGAGATAGCGCTTGAACAGAACATTGCCCAGCAGGGTGCCCTTTTTATGTTTTTTGATGAACTCATTGGCGATCTGCTTGAGTTTCGGGCTGCCCTTGCGAAAGGCCCACGCGATCTTTCCGCCGGTGTTCACGGTAACGTCCGGATGCAGCGTGATTTGGTCGAAAATCTGAGCCCAGAACCGGGCTTTGTGATCGTCCACGACAACCATCGGAATCAAACCCGCGTTGACCATTTCCAGCAGATCCGCGTCTTCCATATATTCACTCGCCGCTAATATCTTCACCGGCGGTTTGCCCCGTTTTTCCAATGAGGCGTTGAGCCGATTCAGATGCTCGAAATAGCTGCTGGACCGGCGAGAATAAATTACCTTACCGGAAAGCTGCTCCACCGAATCGACTGGTGGCGCCTCCGGCCCGGTGACCAAAATTTCCTTAACGCCAGTAAATCCTGGGCGGCTGAAATCGACAATTTTTCCGTTCTTCGGTGACGGTCAGGTTGGCGGAGACAATGTCACCCCGGCCTTCGATCAGCCAGGGAAAGAGGCGATCACGGGGAACCGGTAAAAAGACCACTTTGATTTTTCGGGTCCCGGTCTTGAGTTTTTCGTTGATGTACGTTTCAAATGCCCGGAAGGCTTCATAGGTCACGCCCCGGATGCGACCCTTGTCAAAGAAAAACATCATTTTATTGTGCACCACGAGCACCCGGATCAGCCGGCGCTCTACCATGCCGTCAAAATCACCGATCCATTGCCTGTCAATCTGCCACCGCTGAATGACATCCTGATCTTCGCTGGCCAAAGCCCCTGCGGGACGTATCGTGGTCACTGCCGCCAGCAGGAGCCACAGCGTCCATTGCATGCTCCGTTGCACCGGATTACGATATGATTTTTTTATAGACGACCCCATCGCGTTCGGTTGATCCTGATGTTACAACCTAAACCGAAAGACGATAATTTCAACATTTGCACCAATCGTCAATCCGGTCCGCTGTTTCCGGTTTGACTTGAATCGGGCGCCACTGCAATATCCCGCCATTCCCGCACATCCGCATCCGAAGAGCACATGGAGAAACAAAACAAACCTACCGCTATCCGGCATCGACGTTGGGTCGTCATCATTTGCCTGGCCGTTTTCCTCGTGGGCATGTGGCAGCTGTTTGCGGGCCATTACGGTGAAGAAGAAACAGAATTGCGCCGTCAACTCCGGGAAACCGTCAAGAAAACTTTTCCGGAGCAGACCGCTAAATTTTCCGCCTCATTTGGATTATCCTTTGTTGAAGGGGACGGCGCCGAACCCCGCGCCCTGTCATTGGATCGGAACACCGTCGTATTGATCCACGGCCTCGACGATCCCGGGCTGGTGTGGCGAAATCTGGCACCGGCATTGGTTGAAGCCGATGTGAATGTCTATCAGCTGGAATATCCAAACGACCAGCCCGTCGTGGAATCGGCTTGGTTTTTCTTCGAGGAAGTCAAAACGTTAAAACAACTTGGCATTAATCGCGTATATATTGTGGGCCACAGCATGGGCGGCCTGGTATCGCGGGAAATGCTGACCCGCCCGGACATCGGGTATGCGGCCGCTGCGCGAAAGGGTGAAGTTCCGGGGGTGACGTCTCTGGTTATGGTCGGCACCCCAAATCACGGATCCCAGATGGCCCGATTTCGGGTGTTCAGCGAAATGCGGGATCAATTGGCCCGGATGGCCAAAGGGGAAGCCACCTGGCTAGGTGGTTTCTTAGATGGGGCCGGTGAGGCCAAAATCGACCTGTTGCCGGGAAGTCGATTTTTAACTGAGCTGAACGCCCGCCCCCATCCTGATGGGCTCGATATGCTGGTGATCGCCGGCATCACCAGCCCCTGGAAAGAACAGGACATCAGACGCTGGATCAGCAACATGCAGCATAAACTGCCGGAAGACGTTCACAATCAGGTCAATGAACTCGGTACGAACATGATTGCCATGACCCATGGTTTGGGGGACGGGCTGGTGACAGTGGATTCCGCCCGACTGGAAGGGGTTCCCCTTCGAACCGTGGACGGGACGCATCTTTCAATCATCCGGAACATCACCAAAGACAGCCCCCGTATCCCGCCGGCGATTCCGATCATCCTATCCCATTTAAACGGGGTTAAGTGAGGTAGATCTATCGTAGAATAACAAAGAGATTTATCCGCCTCTGGCGGATTTACGCCCTACCGGCGTGTTCGGGGTTTTTTTTGCTTTTTTGGAACCACTTCTATCGGATGATCCCGATTTACCGGCTAGGCCCTCTATGCGCTGGCTGTTCCCTGTCATACCCGGTCGTCCCGGGCACTTCGTCAACCTCAGCCGCCTCTGCCAACTCACCTCCAGACTCGAATACATCCTCCGCGACTTGACAGGCATCCCTTTTGCCGACGGATACATCAGTAAAAAAGGCGGCCCAGCCGACCGGGCCGAAGAGCCCGAAACCAAGGGCCTTTCCGATGGTGGCGAACGTCCCTCCCGCAGCGACGGCTAAGGAAGGATTGGCCAGGGGCCCCCGCAATCGAACCGACTGGGACAGCCGCCGCAGACTGATGGATACCCCATATGATCTTTTCGGGTTCGGCCGTATACCCATATTCACTTGTTCTGTTTTCAGATTAATGTCGCCGGCGCTGATGATGGTGGTTTGATCGGTGTCGAGCAGTACCTTTACATCGGCCAGTCCGTCCTTGACGTTGATGGTGGTCACCCAGCAGTTGATGGGAGTATATTCCGTTTTGGCTTGAAAGGGGTTAAACAGTTGGAGGACGTCACCCATGTAACGTTGAAGCTGTTCAAAGTATCGGCTGACGATCCGACCGTCTTTCATCGAGGTACGGATGTCCCCGTTGAGTCCGGCCATCAGAGCGGCCATCGAGTCCCCGGATCCCTCGACGCTGAGATTTATATCCAGATTGCCTTCGAGATTTGCTCTACTTTCGAGTTGGTCGAGCTTGGCCCCAAGCTCAAGCTGCTTCACATTGATCACCGTAACCCACTGCCGAGGTGATGCTGTGGATTTCAGATCGAACAGTATATCCGCGTTACCCTCTCCGATACGAAAGGTAAACGGTGTAATCCGCAGGTGCCCATTTTCAAGACGGAGATGCATCACAACGTCGTCCATCACCGTCCGAGGGAGCAGAACTTGCTGATTTCGCAAATGAAGGTCTGCATCGATCCGTGACAACCCTTTGAAATTTATCGGTTCACTGGAGAACACCCGGTTGTTTTCCTTGTCGGAGGTTGGGTTAATTGGTCCGGTGTTGTCTTTCTGGGTTTCCCGTGCCAGCACTTGCCGGAGGTCCCATTTGCTCGATGACAGGTCGGCACGCACCTTGGGGATCTCACCGGAGAGTTCCAGCTCCACCCACCCGTTGTGTTCGCTCTCCCCCCAAACTGCGGTTAGAGAGGAAGTTCGGTAGACGTTCGGGGCAATATCGGTAAAATGCCCGGACATGGTTAAAGCCCCCTGAAGGGAAAGATTTCTTCCTCCTAACTTTTCGAAATTGGCCAGGTCACTGGATCGGACGACGAAATCAAGGTCCATGCCTTTTGGCATCGAGGGGTCTTTAATGGTCCCGTTCACGACGACCGATACCAGCTCGTCTTTTCCAAAATTCAGATCCAGATCTTTAAAGGTATATGTATCACCCCGGCCGACCACCCGGACGGCAAGTTTCAGGGGACCCAGGTCCGGTATTCCGCGAAACGATTGCACGGATTCGTGGGTCACGGGTGCCAGGGTGGTTCTGGCGGATTCCAATTCGAGAGCAACCATCGGAGAGCTCTTTGTGAGATCAAGATCCACCCGGCCGTGCAGATCATTTTCCCCGATGACGATGTTGAGATCCTCCATGCGGTACGTCTGGACCGAAGGATCCGTAAGCCGGCCCGAAAGTTTATACAATCCCTCCAGGGGAACGGGCTGCCCCATTAACTGTTCGATTTGTGTTGCATCCTCTCCCTGAATTGAAAACCGCAGATCCAGACCGCGTCCAGCGTTAAGATCTTTTAAAGAACCCTTAAGCGAGATCTTGGCGAGCTGCTCACGTCCCACTTCAAGCTCCACCCGTTCCAGCGCGATACGGTCACTCAGACCCGACATTTGGGCCTTGAGCGCGAGCGGTCCGAAATCGGTGATCTTCCGGAGAGGGGTCATCCACGTCTTGTCCGGTAGAGACACGGATTCCAGGCTGATCTGCCGGCTGGACAATTCAGCGGACAGACGCGGCGGGTTACCGGCCAGATTGAGTGTTACCCGACCGGCCAACTTATTCGGTCCGACGTGGATCCCCAGATCGGCAATCTCATAGGTGCTCCCTGCCGGGTTAGCGATACGCCCGGAGACATCAAATGTCCCCTGGGCGGGCATGTCGCCACCATACAGCTGCCCCAGTTGACCGACGTCCTGCCCGTTGGCTTGAAAGGTTACGTCGATACCCTGAAGACCTTTCACCTCCCGAATGGACCCTGACATGTCAAGTTTAACAAACCGGCTGTTTCCCGAGCTCAATTCAAACATTTCAATAGAGCGTTCTCCGGAAAAACCGGCCATGTGAAACTGGATCCGAAACGGATCCATTCTGTCCAGTGCGTTGACCCAAGGTTGTCCGACGTGTTACTGGGGAATAATGCTGGAGGCATCCAGATCCCTGGAAGATAGTGTTGCTTTCCATTGAGGGGCGTCTCCACGAAGATCCCAATCCACCGTCCCGTCGAAGTGATTCTTTCCGATGGACACCTGGAGTTTGGGTATCTGGAACAGCTTCGGCTCCGTGATGATGGCCTTGCCGCTGGCTTGAAAGGCCCCTCGCAATGGTAGTTTCCGGTCAAAGATCTGTGACGCATTGGATAGATCCCGGCCACGCATCTGAAACCCCAAATCCACGCCGCTCAGTTTCCGCAGGTTGCCGACAGATCCATTCAGAGCCACCTTGACCACATCCTCGGTCCCAAAGGTGACATCAATTTGGGGCAATGCCAGCTTCTCGACAGGTCCGGTTAACACAGCATCCAGCATGAACGGCCATAATCCGAATTTTTCGGAAGACAGTTTGGCGGTCAACATCGGATTGGGCTCAGCCATGCTAAATTGCATCCGACCGGTGATGAGATGGTCTCCAATGGCGACGCGCATGTCGTCGGCGTTGTATACTTTGGGTTTCGGATCCGACATGCCGGTCGTGAGCCGGAAGGGGCCGTGCAAGGGAATTGGCGGGATGCCGATCTTAACCAAATTCGCCGTGTCCTGGCCGGTTGCCGTGACATCCAGCGCGACGCCCCGCATTGCCACCACATCATCTATTTTGCCGGACACCGCAAGCTTGACGAGTTCCTCTCCACCGACAGCCGCATTCAGGATGTGCAGGGCCGGTGTCCCATCCGCATCGCTGACCTTGGCTGTAATTGTAAAGAGGCCGAACTTCGGAACTTTGGGTTGTTCTGCGTAACGGGCGATTTCCCTGGTCGATGCGCCGCTGGAAACGATGTCGAAGGAAAAGTCCTTAAATTCAATCGGGTCGCGGACACGTCCTCGAATCGTTGCCGACGTCCCGCCCGATATCAGGGCGAGGTCCGCCGACAACGCCATGTCGGGATCGAGCCATGCCCAGATTGGGCCGAAGTTTCCTTTAACGGACAGTGGAATGTCCTCCACCGCCCCGCTTGCCTTCAATCGGATCGGTTCATCCCATCCCGGTATTTTGGCGTTGCCTCCGTCAATTCTGGTGCTGAGAGTTACATTCCATTCCTTATCAATGTAATTGAATCGACCGTTTTCGATGGTCAGATCGTTTACGACGAACACCGGCCACGTCGACAGGTCGGGTGGGCGCCCCTAGGGAGCCGCCGGTGGGATGGTGTCAAAATGGAGATTTACATCGCCGGATTCGTTGAACTCCAGGAGAAAATCAGGCTCGATGAGGTGGATCCGCTTGAACACCAAGTCGCCCAGAACCAGGGCCCACAATTTCACCCGAAGCTCGATGCGGGTGGCGATCAAAAGGTCGGGCCGGGATCCCCAGGGAGCATTCTGAAACCGGACGTTATGAATTGAGATGGTCGGAGATAAACCGAGGCGTACATCCAAATCGCCGCCAATCACCAGTTCGCGACCGGTGGCTTCCTTTGCCAGCTCTTCGACCCTGGGTTTGAGTGTGTTGAAATCGTACGCTGCCACGAAGATGAAGGTCGCCAGAATCAACCCGGCGATCAGCAATGCAGCAACAGCGATGGCTTTTTTCCAGCGCATAAAGAATTCTTCGATAGTCGAGAGAAAGGTTAGCGGAACATCATCCGGAAATCAGCAGATGCCTTAGGGCAAAATATACCGGGGGAATAAAAATGGCCGGCAACATGTTGCCGATTCTCAATTTCTGGAGGTCCAATATATTGATACCGATGGCCATGATCAATACGCCCCCCACAGCCGACATTTCATTGATCATGGGTGGGGTCAGAAACTGCTTGAAAAACGATGCCCCTAAGGTGATGGCCCCCTGGTACAGCAGCACCGAGAGGGAGGAAAACAGTACCCCCACACCCAGCGTGGAAGCGAAAATCACTGACGTGACGCCGTCCAGAACCGACTTGGCGAACAGGGTCTGATGATTGCCGACAAGCCCGCTCTCAAGGGAGCCGACAATGGCCATGGCCCCGACACAGTAAACCAGACTGGCCGTGACGAACCCATGGGTAAATCCATCGCCCCCCAGTTTGAACATCCCTCCCAACCGATTGCCAAGGCTTTCGAGCCGATCTTCGATCCGGAGCAGCTCTCCGATCAGGCTGCCGATCGCCAGGCTGATGATCAAAAGCAACAGCTCCTGGGTTTTCAAACCTCCCGTCAGGCCGATGAGTACCACTGCCAGACCGATGGCCTGCATGATGGTCCGATTGGTCTTTTCGGGAATTCCGCCCCTGAACATAAGACCGATGAGGCTGCCGGCAATGATCGCTGCTGTGTTCACAAATGTACCCAGCATCGTTTTTCCTCAAGGAAAAATCCGAAATCCGAAACTCGGAACTCGAAACAAACTCACAATACCGAATGACCGAAAACTACGATCCTCACAAGAAGTGGTGTTTAAAATGTCCCCTCGCGCCCAATCTCTTTGTTGGGCAGAAGGGGCCAACCGGAGGAATATATGTAATATTTCGAGGATTGGACCCTTCTGCCCAACAAAGAGATTGGGCGCGAGGGGAGGTTTTAAAGACCACTTGGTCGATAGACCTCTTCAGTCATCAAATCCCGCTTCATAGAACCGCCGCTGCGCTCCATCTCGGTGATCCATTCCAGTACGCGTTCGCGGCCATAGGCCGTTTCCCAGGCGGCCACAATCCGATCCACGGGAATGTCCGCAAAGGTGCCGTGGTCCTCAAGGTATTCCATGAAGGGCGACTGGTCCGAATTGTAGGGCTGCAACAGGGCATCCTGCCTCCCATCGAACTCCAGCGGGTCCGCCCCAAATCTCCGGCAAAGCTCCGCGTTGAACGCCGGAGTGGCCTTGACCCAGCGCCCCTCAAGAGACAGCTCCGTGTACCCGTGATATGCAAACCGGTCCGACCCCAGAAACTCGATGAGCTGTCGGGATGCCAAAAGATTGCGGACCGTGGCAAATCCGATTCGGGCAGGAATACGAGAGGCTCGAGCCAGTGCGCACAACAGGCCGGCTTTGCTGATGCAGAACCCGCGCCCGCTGTCCATCACACCACTGGATCGATAGTGCTCCGGTCGATAAAACGGAACATAGGTATCGTAGCGGATGTCATCCCGCACCGCATAAAAAAGCCGTACCGCAGCTTCTACCGGACTCGGGTTGCTGCCGATAATGGTTTGGGCGTATCCGACGCCTTCGGATGGTCGCTGTCAAGAATAGATGTCGGCGACAGGTATGTGTGATTGGAAGCCAGCATCGTCTGTCCCATGTCTTTCAAACGTATTGTTGGTGGATTGCTTATAGCAACACCCCGGGGAGTCGTTAAAAACATCCTGAAACCCTTTCAAAAGGTATCCATTACTGCTTCCACCACCGGGGGTATAATTCTTGACACTTTTGGGATGAAACGCTATAGTTACTTGATTTCAAATGATTTTTTCAATGTCTTGAAATACCACCCATGCAAAAAGCGCTCTCGTCATTCAACCCGCTGGCGGCCCTTGGCCGCCTGACCATTTCATTGGTCCAGGAAATCGGCCGTATCGGGCTGTTTTTTATCCGAGGATGCTTCCATATCTTTTCACTCCCCCTGCAGTTCGGAAAAATCATCCATCAAGTCTATTTCATCGGGGTCAAATCCGTTCTGGTGATCTGTCTGACCGGTGCGTTCACCGGTATGGTTCTATGGCTTCAAGGATATTACACCCTCACGAAATTCGGATCCGAAGGGTTCCTGGGAGCGGCCGTGGCGCTGTCACTGATCCGGGAATTGGGCCCGGTACTCACGGCCATCATGGTCATTGCCCGGGCGGGGTCGGCCATGACCGCCGAAATCGGGATCATGCGCATCTCCGAACAAATCGATGCGTTGAAAACAATGGATATCAATCCGGTTCGTTTTTAGTGAGTCCCCGCCTGTCCGGCGGCCTGATATCTTTTCCGCTGCTGACCGCACTCTTTGATGTGATCGGGATCTTCGGCGGTTATGTCACCGGATCGATTTTGCTGGGTATCAATTCAGGCATTTATTTTTCCCGGGTGGAATCCAGTGTCCAGATGGAGGATGTCACCGGTGGATTCATAAAAGCCATCGTATTTAGCGTGGTGGTGATTACCATATGCTGCTTTCAGGGGTACTATACCCATACCCGCAGAGAAGGATTCGGCGCCAAGGGGGTGAGTCTGTCGACCACCTCGGTAGTGGTGCTATCCTGCGTGCTCGTGCTGATTGTCGATTACGTCTTAACCTCATTTTTACTGTGAAGGAATGGCTCTAGCACTCATAGAATTCGATAATGTGACCAAACGCTTCGGGGATAACCAGGTGCTCAGGGGCGTTTCACTGCGTGTATTCCAGGGGGAAGTGACCACCATCATTGGAAAGAGCGGCGTTGGTAAAAGTGTGCTTCTCAAGCATATCATCGGGCTGATGGAGCCGGATTCCGGACAGATTCTATTCAACGGCGAATCCATGGATACCATGAAACGGGAAGAACGGAGACGTCTCAGACGAAAATTCAGTTACATGTTCCAGGGTTCGGCGCTGTTTGATTCCATGACGGTCTATGAAAATGTAGCCCTTCCCCTCAAGGAGAAAACCCGTCTTAAGGAACCGGAGATTCGAGATAAGGTCCGTGATAAAATGGAGGCATTGGATCTACACGATATCGATGACAAATATCCGTCCCAGCTTTCCGGTGGCATGAATAAACGGGTCGCCCTGGCACGGGCGTTGGTCACCGAGCCGCAGATCGTGCTGTTCGATGAACCCACCACGGGCTTAGACCCCATTCGGAAAAATGCGGTGCATGGCATGATTTCCGAATACCAGAAAAAATTCGGTTTTACCGGTGTCGTCGTGAGTCATGAGATTCCCGATATATTCTATATTTCACAAAGAGTGGCCATGCTCGAAGAAGGAAGCATTTTTGCAGAGGGGACCCCGGAGGAGATCCAAAACTCCCCACACCCGGTGGTGCAGAACTTTATCCATGGCCTCACCGGAACGGATGGAAAAACGACAGGAAAGGGCTCCCGGAATGGGTAACCGGTTAACATTCTTTTGGAAACCAACCGGTTTTGGCATCGACCGGTTTTGCTGTATACTATCCGTTATCATAAATACCGATTACCCGGTACCGGGAGGATGAGGACCTCATGAATCGAACCTCCATAGAAACAGCGGTCGGCATCTTTATGCTGATTGGTATCGCTTGCGTTGGTTATCTCACCATCAAGCTCGGAAAGATGGAGCTCATCGGAGGGGACCATTATAAGGTCAGCGCCCACTTCTAGTCTGTATCTGGATTGCGCGTCGGCGCGTCCGTGGAAATGGCCGGGGTACCGGTCGGACGGGTAGAGAGCTTCACGTTGGATCAGGATCGGGAAGATGCCAAGGTGGTTCTGAAAATAGAGAACCACATCGAATTGACGGACGATGTGCTGGCATCGGTGAAGACCGCTGGTCTCATCGGAGACAAATTTATTCTGCTGACCCTGGGCAGTTCGGATGTCCTGCTTTCCGAAGGTGATGAAATCACCGAGACAGAGTCGGCGGTTGATATTCAGGGGTTGATCGGAAAGTACGCGTTTGGCGGCGTAGAGTAGGAGAAACATCCATGATTCGGACGACATTGGTCATCATTTTAGCGGTGGGCATCATGGCTCCGGCAGCCCGGGCGGTTACGGAGGCCCCGGGGCCGATGCAATCGCTTCAGAAACCCGTGGAACAGTTCTTACATATCCTGACGGACCCCCGATACAAGAGTGGCGACCATATAAAGGAGCAACGAGAGAAATTGTGGGCTATCGCCGGTGATGTATTTGATTTCGAGGCCATCGCCCGGGGAACATTGAAGCGGAACCGTTGGAAAAGTTGGACCCCCGAACAACGAAGGGAATTTACGGACGTTTTTACCGAGTTTCTTGGGAAGGATTATTTCAATCAGATCCAGGGAAAATTCCAGAACGAGCGGATCATATTTCTATCGGAAGTTATGAAGACCGAAAAAAAGGCGCTGGTGAAAACGAAGATTATTCGAAAGGCCGTTGAAATTCCGGTAGATTACAGCATGTGGAAGCGCAAGGGGAGATGGCGCGTCTATAATGTCCATGTCGAAGGCACCAGCCTCCTGGGAAATTACCGAAACGAGTTCGAACGGGTGTTACGGCAGGAGCCGCCGGAGCACCTGATTAAACTGTTGAAAGAAAAAGTCAAGACGCTGACAGCAGAACCCGCCGAGGGCAAGTAACGGATGATGCCCGACCGTCTTCGACTCCTGCGGATTCATCTTGCAGTG
>Ga0056120_1000003_pt1 | contig 44879 bp, 42 predicted proteins | sample WorMettaBAHAMAS2_FD_71121 | JGI IMG/M metagenome (GOLD analysis project Ga0056120, IMG submission 71121) | Marine gutless worms symbiont microbial communities from Max Planck institute for Marine Microbiology, Germany - Olavius tantulus BAHAMAS.2 ...
AATTATCGATGGCCATGGTCAATCGATCGCCATGGGCCGTTTCCGACATCCCGAGAAAGAACCCCATGGATAGAACACATGCCATAACCCAGCATCTCCAGGGGTGACCGAAGAGATTCTTGGGGGCTATGGTCATGGGTCCATCTCCGTAGGAAGATGTCGGTTGGTAAATCCGTCGGGCATGTACAGCCGTTTCCGGACTTCGCATCAACAATTCAGATCGTGGTAAGATAGCCTGCTCGCCCGCCGTGACCGCATCGAGGTAACACGGTTAACCCCCTTAATAGGGGCGGATGGACCGAGCGTCGAAGGATCCGTCTTCGCCGGATAGGGGTTGAGATGTCTTCTAGGCTAACAGCCGCCGTTGAATCTCCTGTTTCATGGCCTCCACGGCCGGCGCCGCCTGATCAATCACTTCTTCGATTTTGCCGAACTCCAGCATGCGGACATCGCGAATCTCGGGATGGATGAATAGATCCGGTTTCCGACGTTCCATCCGTTCGTCCAGGGCGGCCTTCTGCATGATGTTGAAGGTCCCCAGTACACATTCCAGGGCATTTGGGATCTCGTCTTCGCCCGGACCGGGACCCCGTACCCGGCTTACGTCCACCGCGATGGTATATTCGGACTTGTCGAACAGGAGATCGTATGGCACCAGGTTTACGACGCCTCCGTCCACAAGCACCCGGTCACCGATGGATACGGGAGCGAACACGCCCGGCACGGCCATGCTGGCCATGATTGCCGGCAGCAGTTCCCCGGTTTCGAAGATCACCTCCTCGGCTTTCCAGTAATCCGCAGCCACCACCAGTAGGGGTATTTCCAGATCTTCGAAACGGCTGGCCTTGACGACCTGGAGAAGGGATTCTAGAAATCCCCGAGCGCTGATGACGCCGCCCCGGAAAAAATTCAGTGAGAATCCTTCGACCCATTTCCAGAGGTGCCCGCGTTTTTCGATGATATTATGCCAGTCGTCTTTGTCCAGGATGATGTGTTTTCCAATCTCATCCCGGATCTCTTTTGCTGACATACCGCTGGCATACAAGGCCCCGACAATGGAACCAATGCTGGTCCCGGCGATGATGCTCGGACGAAGGCCGAGTTCATCCAGGGCTTCCAGAACCGCCACATGGGCAAGTCCTCGAACACCACCGCCGCCCAACGCCAATCCAATCTTCATAAGGGTATCTCCAGAGTCACATGGGGATAAGAGGTCGCGCCGAACCCCGTCCGGAAGCGGCGGTCGCCCCGCTGAAAACGTGTCGTGCCATGGTTGAGTTGTTCCTGCTCGAGGATGCCCCTGAGAGAGTGGATGGCGGAGAGCGCATCCACCCCGGAAACCGGTTCCATCGGTTCAAAATCATTGGTCTCGGAATCCGCGCTTTCCATCATCCCCCGTTCTGTAACGACCATAACGGCATTGAAGTAGGAAAGATCGTTTCTGAGATCCGGGAAGGGCGAGGGGGTCCCAACGAACCGGGTGGCCAGTTGTTCATCCTGTCTGACCCGGATGAGCAAGTCTTCGATGACCAGGGCAAAGCCGGCCCGGGTCATGGGCTGGTCCGGCCGGAAAGAATTGTCGGGGTACGGCTTGAACCCGTTGAGATCCAGGGCAAGGACCGCATGGATCTCTGCCGCGAAGGGATGATTGGAGATGTCTTTGGCCGGGGCACGCGGTGGCTTGCGATCGGCCGAATCGGAAGCCTGCCGTCGAAACTGTTCATCGAACGGGAGTTCCGCCATGATCAACGCGGCTGCTTCGGCCCGGGTGATGGTTCGCTCAATCGCAATTTGTTTTCCCAGTTCCGTCCACGGCCCGGCGGCTTCGATACGTTTAAGGGTCTCGAATTCGGCTTTCGCATCCTCCCGGTATCTCTGGTTGAGATCGATCACCCGCGAGAATTCGCCCAATGTGGATGGAAAGTCCAGGTCGGCTTTGTAGGCCAGTCCCATGTAGAAATAGGGCCGGGGAGATTTCCCATCGATGGCGAGCGCTTCCTGGTAGTTTCGGCGAACAATCTTGAGCCAGTCGGGATCGATGAGGTCCTGCCCGGCAATATAAAATCTCATATATCCCACATGGACATCGATCTTGTGCTCATCCGTACGGGCATAGCGGCTGGCCGGCGCCATGGCGCTAAGGCCTTTGTCGTACTTGCCCTCGAGTCCGTACACCAGTCCCATACCCATATAGGCGGGGGCATAGGTCGGGTCCAGTCCCTTCGCCCATTTGAATTCGCCATAGGCGCCGTGGAACTTGCCGGCTTTTAGCAGCGTATGTCCGTTCCGGACATGATGCTCCGGCGAGTTGAGCTGCGCAGGGGCCATCACTTTGGGTCCGCACCCCGGGACAAGTGCCAGGCACATCAGGGCAAAAGCAAGGACAGAAATCTTACGCGCCATAATCCCTCCGGAAACGATCGCTCGGTATCGGGATATCGGTCATCCCGGTCGTCTCGCGATCTTGGGTCAACTATTATCTTATCCACTTTTCAGCCATGGGTGCAACCCCTTTCGGGGAGACTCAACAGGGCTCGGAGGGCAAGCTCCGTCCACCCGCGCCGGGGCGGCGGAGACGCGTCACAACGGAGGTTTCCCCGGTCCGTTTTTTCGGTCAACATTGAAACGCCGTCGGTTGAAGAAACGCCCGATTTGAAAGAACTATGAGGATGGTCATCGACGACCGGGAGCCCGGGTGGGGTCCATAGGGTCCCTTCGGAAAGGGTGTGACGGCCCGGTTCCGACTATTTGGTGGTCATGGAGAATGACCCGTCCCAGTCCGACGGCGGGGGATCAGTCTGGTAGACGTGGCATCGATCCAGCATGGTCCGGCTCGGAGTGTCCTCCGGTCGCACGCTCAGGGCCGCTTCGAAAAATTGGCGCGCCGATTCCCATTGGCGCGCGCGATAGGCCTGGAGCCCCCGGCGGTAGGTTTCGGCAGCCTGGATCATCGGATCATCCAGATCGGCCGGGTACCCGAGCAATTCATATATTTTAACGGGCTCGGCTTTTCCCACCACCTTGATGGCGTCCAATTCCCGCGCTCGAATCCATTCTCCGGCAGCTTGAAAGGTGGAATCGGAGATCATGGTGTAGGTGCCGTATACTTTGTTGACGCCTTCGAGCCGGGCGGCCGTATTGACGGTATCTCCCATCATGGTGTAGTCCATCCGGTTCTTGGAGCCCATGTTGCCAACAACGGCCGGACCGGTGCACAGACCGATACGCATGTTTAGCTCCGGTATGCCCGCCTTGCGCCATTTATCTCGAAGTTCGACAAGCCGTTTCTGCATGTCGATGCAGGCCATGCAGGCCACTTCCTCCTGGTTTTCCAGATCATTGGGGGCACCGAAAAAAGCGATGATCGCATCCCCCTCGAACTTGTCGACGGTTCCCTCATGGTTGAGAATGATATCTGTCATTTCCGTGAGAAATTCATTCAACAGCTCGACAAGTTCTCGTGCTGTCAGTCTTTCGGAAATGCTGGTAAACCCCTCAACGTCGGAGAAAAACGCCGTGATGACCCGCTCTTCTCCGCCCAGCATGAGCCGTTCCGGGGATTCGAGCAGATCCTTGACCACCGATGGCGCCAGATACGTGGAAAACGCGTCTTTGACAAATTTCTTTTGCCGGGTTTCCACCAGATAACGGTACCCGGTAATGGCGATGTAAACCGCCAGAATGACGGAAAGGGGATAGGCCAGATTCAGCACCCACCCGTTGAAGCTGAACAACATCTGGCAAAGGACGATATAGCTGACGAACATCGCGGCCCCGGCGATCGCTCCGGATATCACCCCGACCCGGGCGAGGACAAACCCCAGACAGGATCCTAACAGAAGAATCGCCATGACGTCGAAAATCGCCGCCCATGCCGGTTGGTACAGATAGTCTCCCCTCAGGAGGCTGTCGATGATATTTGCATGTATTTCCATTCCCGGAAAAACAGATCCAAACGGCGTCACACGCAGGTCGTATATCCCCACGGCGGTGGCACCGACAATGACGATTTTATCCCGGATGGCCTCTTCCGGAATATTTTGGTTCAAAATATCGGTGATGGACAGGTGGGGGAAGGACTCCATTTGACCTCGGTAGTTGATCAGAATCCGGCCATACTCGTCGGTGGGAATCTGCAACGCTCCGACCCGGATACTGGACACGCCAAGATCGGCGACCTCCAATTCAACGGGTTCATCCAAATAGGCACTGACCGCCAGCAGGGACAGCGGAGCATAGAGAATTTCGTTAAATTCCAGTACTGCCGGCATCCATCGAACGACACCGTCCGGATCCGGGTACATGTTGAAAAACCCGCTCTTCTCGGTGGCCTTGGATAGCAGAGGGATGTTCGACTGGGGGGGCAACGGCAGAGATCAACGCGGCTTGCTGGGCCTCCGGGGATGACCATCGGACCCTCTTGTAGGCCGACCCATCGATGTTCTCCTGGTGGCGGAGAATTTCTTCTTCGGTCATGTGTTCCAGCACCTTCGGGTCCATCTGGAAGAAATATCCGAGAACCACCCGGGCCCTGGATTCGATGATGGCCTGGGCCAGCAAACGGTCGTTGTCGGACACTTGCTTGAGCTCGGAAAGGTAGGTGTAGATATCGGTATCGGAAATCCGGCGCCGCTTGGCTTCCGCCACAATCTGGTCTATGGCGCGGATGACCCGCTGGTCATCCGGTTCGAGAAACCCGATATCAAAGGCAATCACCCCGGCGCCGGCATCGGACAGATTGCGGATCAGATCGGCGATCTTGGTTCGAGGCCAAACCCTTTTGCCCTCTCTGGCAACACTTTTTTCATCGATCACCGCCAGAACGACCTCAGGCCCCGGTGTGATGTGACCCCGGGTCTGAAACCGTAGATCGATCGTTTTCAGCTCGATCAGGTTCAAAAAGGGGATTCCGATCTGGTAGGCCAGCACACCGACTAAAATGATCGCGCCCGAAATGAGCGCGGAGTGGACTTTGACATTCTTTTTTTGAAAGGTCTTCATCGACGGCACCCGGCAGCTTCAGTTGGTTTTCCGAGCCTCATTCTGTCCATAGTTGCCTAATTTTGTTCCCCTTTTTAAAATTTATAGTGTAAGGGTACTGAAATGTCAACTGCACCACCCTCCGTTTCGGAGCAGGCGTGGCTTGGACTTCCGGATTTTCGGTTTCAGTGGAATCCACGTTTCCTCCCATAGAGCCGATCCCCGGTTTACATTTCTATCTGTAGTAATACGTCTTTAGAAGTAATCGAATACTTCTGGAGAGAAACTTGCGGCGTGGAGAATGTGGGGGGCACATGGCTCATATGGAAGAGCAATGCCCCATATGTCAGTCCGAAAAAAGGAGGGCCGATCCCAAGGCTGTCAGACAAGGCCGGCCCTCGACCGATTCGACAGGCTCACGGTATGCATGCTCGGGATCTTCTTCAGGCGTTTGGAGACCGGAGGCGTAGTTGAACTACGTCAAGGATCGCCAAACGCCGAGAACGCCCTATGGCGGCTTAACAATTGATTTTGATCCCAGTTGAAGCGGGTTTAGCGCGTTAGCTCAGGCTGGAACTGGGTATAGAAGAGGGATCGTGAGATTGTCAGACAAGGCCGCAGGGGTTTGGGGGCCGGAGGCGTAGTCGAACTACGTCGAGGATCGCCAAACGCCGCGCCGTATGGCGGTCTGACAAGCGCGCCTCTAAATGCGGCCTCCCGACCAAGAGAGTTTGGCTTTGAGCACATCATAATACTTCTGCCCCGGAAGTGTAATCATCTGCAATGGATGCTCGCTTTTGCAGACCCGAATGATGGTCTGCTCAGTGATGGCAAATCCGGATTGGCCGTCCATGGTCAGCATGACGTCCTCGAATCGCTGGTCGAGCTTCAATTCAATGCAAACCGAATCGGGAACAATCAGCGGCCGGTTGGTCAGAGTAAAGGGGCAAATGGGAGTCAGGAGGATACCCGGCACGGCCGGATGAATGACCGGCCCGCCGGCCGCCAGAGAATAGGCGGTCGATCCGGTGGGTGTGGCGACAATCAGTCCATCGGCGCTATAGGTGGTCAGGTAATGATCATCGATGGACGTAACGATATGAGCGAGTCGGGCCAGGGCCCCTTTGTTGATGACCACATCGTTGAGCACCGTCTCACGGAGAATGACATCACCATTTTGGATGACCTCCACTTCGAGGCGCATCCGCGGTTCGGTCTTTAGGGGTCGGCTGAGCACGGCCTCCGCAGCCGCGATGACTTGATCCCCGGTGGTGGCGGAAAGAAACCCGACCTCGCCGAATTTGATTCCGAGAATCGGGATCTCCTGATCCCCGATCCAACGGGCGGCGCTTAACAGGGTCCCGTCACCGCCCAGGACAATGACGCAATCGACATTCGGCGGCGCCGATGGAAGATCATTGGAGGGCCGGCGGTGTCCCGGAAGCAGACTCTCCTTTTGCACCACCGAAATCCCCTTAGAGCCCAGCCACTTCGCCAGGGTGTCGGCGGTAGCCTTTGCTTCGGCATCATCTTTAACGACCAAACCGATGATTTTCAAAACAGCCAATTGCTCCCTTCGTCATCCAAAAGGTCCCGATTTCCGCCCGGACGTCCCGAACATCATTCCCAGAATCGTTCAAAGTTTATTTTTATCTTTTGTTATAAGTATATTATCTGAACGGCAAGGCATTTTTAAAGCTTGACTCGACAAACCCAACTTAGTTATATAAACTGACTTTTTCAAATGTGAATTCGTATCTAAACTTACGCGAAATAGGGGAGGGACAGGCTATGCAGATTCATCATTCTCGGAAAAAGCGTCTTATGGCATGGATGGTCGTACTGACCCTGGTATTTGCAGGTGGTTTGTTGATGTCCTGCGGGGAAGCTGAAAAACCCGCGGAAACCGCCAAAGAGGCCCCGGCAACGCCGCCGATGAAATCGGAGGAGCCCATCCGCATGGGCGTGGCCGGCCCCCATAGCGGCGACCTTGCCTCATACGGGATTCCCTCGGTGAAAGCGGCGGAACTGGTGGTCGAGCATCGCAATGCCTCCGGTGGAGTTGCCGGCCGAATGATCGAACTGATTGTCGAAGACGATGTGTGTAAACCTGAGATTGCCACCAATACCGCCACCAAACTGGTGGCCGATAATGTCGATGTGGTCCTCGGCCACATCTGCAGCGGCGCTACAAAAGCGGCCCTGGGGATCTATAAGGATTCTAAAATTCCGGTCATGTCGCCCTCTGCCACCAATCCGGCACTGACCCAAAGCGGGGACTATCCCAACTTCTTCCGGACCATTGCATCCGACGACGCCCAAGCGCGCCTGGAAGTCGACTTTGCCCTCACGAACCTGAACCTGAAGAAAATCGCCGTCCTGCATGACAAAGGGGACTACGGCAAGGGACTTGCTGAGTTTGCCAAGGGCTTCCTGGAAGAGGATGCCCGAGCGGAAGTTGTCCTTTATGAAGGCATCACGCCCGGCGCGGTGGACTATTCGGCAGTGGTTCAAAAGATCAAGAATTCCGGTGCCGACGGGGTGATTTTCGGCGGCTACCATCCGGAGGCCTCCAAGATCGTCACCCAAATGCGAAAGAAAGGGATGGACACCTATTTTATTTCCGATGACGGCGTCAAAGATGACACCTTTATCAAAGTCGCCAAAGAATACGCCGAAGGCGTCTATGCCACCGGGCCCGTGGACACCACACAGAATCCCATGGCCATCGAGGCCATCGAGCGGCATCGGAAAAAATATGGGGAAGACCCGGGCGCGTTTTTCCTGAACGCCTATGCCGCAGCCCTGGCGCTGCTCAATGCCATCGAAAAAAGCAATTCCACCGATTTCGACAAAATCACCAACGCCCTGCGTACCGAATATGTCGGCACGCCGCTGGGAATCATCCGTTTCGATGAGCGGGGAGATGCCATTGGCGTCGGCTTTGCCATGTACCAGGTCCAGAAGGGTGTGTATGTCGAGATCAAAGAATAACAAACCAGCCGACAAAGAAAATCGGATCACATGATTCGGCCAGGGGGCAGGCAACCGTTGCCGGCCCCCTGTTTTATTCATAGCCCGGGACCTTTAGTGGGCCTGGCAAACCACGATGTGTCACCCACATGGAATACTTTCTTGAACTCTTCCTCGGGGGGTTGACCCGGGGCAGCATTTACGCCCTGATTGCCCTCGGCTACACCATGGTCTATGGGATCATCGAGCTGATCAATTTCGCCCATGGGGAAATCTTCATGATCGGAGCGTTTACCGCCCTGATCGTGTCCGGCGTATTGACCCTGCTGGGATGGAACACCTTGGCCATCATCGTCATCGCCTCGATTGTCGCGGTGATCTATTCAGCCGCATACGGTTTCACCATCGAAAAAATCGCCTATAAGCCGTTGCGGAATGCGCCCCGGCTGTCGGCATTGATCAGTGCCATCGGCATGTCCCTGTTTCTGCAAAACTATGTGCTCCTGGCCCAGACGTCCGACTTTCTCCCCTTTCCAAACCTGATCCCAGAATTCGCATTCCTGGAACCATACACCCACATCATCCGCTCATCGGAACTTGTCATCTTCATCGTCACGGCGGCGGTCATGGTGGCCTTGACGATTCTGATCAAATTCACCCGGATCGGAAAAGCCATGCGGGCCACCGCCCAGGACAAGATGATGGCATCACTGGTGGGAATCGATGTCAACCGGGTTATTTCGGTAACGTTTATTGTCGGGTCCGCCACGGCGGCCATCGGCGGGGTGCTCATCGCATCGCATATTGGACAGTTGAATTACTACATCGGATTCATCGCCGGTATCAAAGCGTTTGTCGCGGCCGTCCTCGGCGGTATCGGTAGCATTCCCGGGGCGGTGCTGGGCAGCCTGGTCCTGGGATGGACCGAGTCCTTTTTTACCGGGTATGTATCCAGTGATTACGAAGATGTGTTTGCGTTCCTGTTTCTGGTCCTGATTCTGATCTTCCGCCCGGCCGGAATTTTGGGCCGCAGTGAAACAGAGAAAGTATAAAGAAAATCGTATCCCGATTTGAGAACAAATTAAGCTAACTCGGCGGTCATGGTTCCTTTTGAAGAAGTAAAAAAGTCCTTTCTGGTTTCGATCTGGTTCATGTTTCTGACCTTTCCGATTATGGTCATCCGCGTGAACACCATCCACAAGATCGTCGAATGGCGATGGGAGCGGATGTTTTATGTCGGGATCGGGACTTTTTTCATTTCCTTTATCTGGCGGTATCTCATGCGCCGGAAGGAGATGGGAGCCAAGCGGAAGGAGATCGGAGAAGACAGGCAGCCGCTGGTTCAGCGGCTGCTCCAGAACCGTCGGGTTACCTACCCGGCCTTTGCCGCAATTGCCATTTTTGGCCTTGTCTACCCCTTTGCATTCTCCCTGTATCAGACCAACATCATGATCACGGCGCTGATCTATGTGGTCATCGCGCTGGGGCTGAACATCGTGGTCGGCCTCGCCGGACTCCTGGACCTGGGGTACGTGGCCTTTTATGCGGTGGGCGCCTATGCGTATGCCCTGCTCAACTACCATTTCGGACTGAGTTTCTGGGTGGTGCTGCCCATCGGCGCGGCCCTCGGGTTGCTTTTTGGCATCCTGCTGGGTTTTCCGGTGCTTCGGCTCCGAGGAGACTATCTGGCCATCGTCACCCTCGGCTTCGGCGAGATTATCCGTCTGATTCTTGAAAACTGGAATGAGTTTTCGTTTGGTCCGAGCGGCATCGCCAATATCCCGCGTCCGTCCTTTTTCGGGATGGACCTGTCCTTGACGGACACCACGCGGTTTGTCTACTTCATCATGATCGGTTTGACCCTGTTTACCATCTTCGTGGTCAATCGCCTGGAGAACTCCAGGTTGGGCAGGGCCTGGATCGCCCTCCGTGAGGACGAGGTCGCCTGCCAGGCCATGGGCATCGACAAAACCAAGACCAAGCTCACCGCCTTTGCCCTGGGAGCCACCTGGGCCGGGATGGGCGGGGTGGTGTTCGCTGCGCAAACCACCTTCATCAACCCGGCCAGTTTCACCATCTGGGAATCGGTCATTATCTTGTGCTGCGTGGTTCTGGGAGGTATGGGATCGATCGTCGGGGTAATCATCGGTGCCCTGGTCATCAAACTGCTTCCCGAGTACCTGCGCGAATTTTCTCAATATCGGATGTTGCTGTTCGGCGCCATTCTGGTGATCATGATGGTGTTCCGACCCGGCGGCATCATTACATCGGTGCACCGGAGCTACCAGTTCAAAGGAAAATCGGACGGCCATGCCTAAGTTCGGAAAACAGATCTTGACCGTCAGCGGGTTGAGCATGGTGTTTGGAGGGCTGAAGGCCCTCGATCAGATCGATCTGGATGTCCGCCAGGCGGAGGTCGTTGCACTGATCGGACCCAACGGCGCCGGCAAGACCACCTTTTTCAACTGCATCACCGGCATCTATGCCCCCACGGAAGGCGATATGACGATCTCGCCGCCGGGGAAGGACGAAAGCATCCGGCTCAATGGCCTCAAACCGAATCTGGTTACCGAAAAGGGACTGGCCCGAACCTTCCAGAACATCCGCCTCTTTCAGAATATGACCGTACTCGAGAACGTGATGATCGGCCGCCACTGCCGTATGTCCGCGGGTGTGGCGGGAGCGGTATTCCGCAACCGTGCCACCCTGGATGAAGAGCAGCGCGTGGTGGACGAGAGCTATGCCATCCTTGAAAAAATCGGACTCGCTCAATATGTCAACGACTACGCCAAGAACCTGCCATACGGTGCCCAGCGACGGTTGGAGATCGCCAGAGCCATGGCCACCGAGCCGTTCGTCCTGCTGCTGGATGAACCGGCGGCCGGTATGAATACCCGTGAGACAAAAGAACTGGATGATCTCATCGAACAGATCCGCGACCGGGAGGGAATCTCCATTCTGCTCATCGAACATGACATGAAACTGGTCATGAGCTTGTCCGACCGGATCTTTGTGGTGGATTACGGGAAGAAGATTGCCGAGGGCACACCCGAAGAGATTAAATCCGATCCGGCCGTCATCAAGGCATACCTTGGAGAAGAAGCGGATGCTTGAACTCCGAAACATCACATCCTACTACGGCAATATCCAGGCCCTCAAGGGCATCGACATCCGGGTCTCCGAAGGAGAAATTATTACGCTGATCGGGGCAAATGGAGCCGGCAAAACGACCACGCTGATGTCCATCTGCGGAGTGGTCCCCCCCAGGTCCGGAGAAATTCTCTTTATGGGCGAACCGATACACGACAGGACACCGAATCAGATTGTCGCCCTCGGCATCAGTCAAGTCCCGGAAGGCCGTCGTATTTTTCCCTACTTGACCGTGATGGAGAATCTCGACATGGGTGCATTTTTGAGGACCGATCGGGAAGGTATCCGTCAGGACCTGGAGTATATCTTCGAGCTGTTTCCGATTCTGGCCGAACGCCGGAATCAGGCCGGTGGGACTCTCAGCGGCGGCGAGCAGCAGATGCTGGCCATATCCCGGGCCATCATGGCAAAACCGCGTCTTCTGCTCATGGATGAGCCGTCCCTGGGGCTGGCGCCGCTGGTGGTCAAGCAGATTTTCGAGATTATCAGCAAAATCAACAAGGAAAGCAAGACCACGATCTTCCTGGTGGAGCAGAACGCCAACCAGGCCCTGAAGGTGGCCCACCGGGGATATGTCATGGAAACCGGCCGGGTCACCATGAGCGACACCGCCGCCAATCTCCTTTCCAACGAAGACATTCGAAAAGCTTACCTCGGAATGTAACCTATCCCGATCATTGCATGAATTCTTTTCAGCAAGAATCTGACAAGAAATAGCATTCACAATAATATAGAGTAGAATTAAGAGTCATCGTAGATAGCCAATGGTGGATCGGATGGGTGACAAACAATCCGAAAAGAATTCATGCACTGATCGGGATAGTGGATAGAAGAGGGTTCAAGGATTCGAGGGGTCAAGGATTGAAGTGAAAAGACTTCGGAGCCTGCCGTGCTCGGGGTCGGGGTCGCTATCGGAATCGGAATCGAAACAGGCCTGTCCTCTTCGTGGGGGAGACCGATTCCGAACCCGATACCGATTCCGATAATTCCAGCACTGCTGTTCTGATATTTTGATCTGCGGTGTTCATCAGTTCGCTTGAACCCTCGAATCCCTGGTCGCCTCCGGCGCCGCCATAGGCGGGCAACCTTGAATCCTTGAATCCTATCGTTCCTGAAGTTCTTGCAGTTTTTTACTGATTAAAACCGGATAGGTTTTCTTCTCATGCAGCGATTTGTAGTCTTCTCCCAGTTCGGAAAGGTTCTTCCGAAACCGGCTCCGAATATCTTCCAGCGAAGGCAGGGGCTCGGTCATCTTTCCTTCGAACATCATGGTCCGCAGCAGCGGCACTTGCCCTTCCAGCTGTTCGCCCGCAAGCCCGATGGTATCCGCCCGGTAGCCGCCCTTGGGGTCGGATCGTCGAAACACCTGCTTCCGTCCGGACAGCGTCACTTTTCCCGGGCTCAACTTCCGGACATCCCGCCCGTCGAATCGGACCAGTTTATAAACGACGTCCAGGTAGGGTGCGTCCGCTGAAACACCCATTTTCGTTCCCACCCCGAAGGCATCGATGGGAGCCCCGTTGTCCAGAACTTCGGATATCTTAAATTCATCAAATCCGCTGCTGGCATATATCTGGACATCCGGCAGCCCGGCCCGGTCCAGTATTCGACGGACCTGCCGGCTCAACCCCGTCATGTCTCCGCTGTCCAGGCGCACCCCTTTCAGGGACGCACCTCTTTGCCCCATGGCTGTGCCCACTCGGGCCGCAAGACGAGCGCCTTCCAACGTGTCATAGGTGTCAATGAGAAATACGGAATTTTCCGGAAATGCTTCGGCGAATGCGCTATAGGCATCTTCTTCATCCAGGAAGGTCTGGACAAACGAATGGGCCATGGTTCCCGAGACGGGAATGCCGTAACGCCGGCCGGCCAATACGTTGCTGGTCCCGGAAAACCCGGCCAGATAAGCGCTCCGGGCCACTTTCAGCCCGCCATCCCGACCCTGGGTGCGACGCAAGGAAAAGTCGATGAGGGGCCGGCCGGCGGCCGCGTGGACACAGCGGGCCGCCTTTGAAGCGATCAGCGTTTGAAACCCGACCGTGTTGAGCAGGTAGGTTTCAACGATCTGGGCTTCGATGATCGGAGCGGTCACCTCCAGCACCGGTTCGTCCGGAAAGAAGATGGTCCCTTCCGGCATGGCCCGGACCTCGCCGGTAAAACGCGTCTCTTTTAAATGGGACAGAAAGTCCGCGCTAAAAAGTCCGGTGGACTCCAGATAGGTCAGGTCGTCTGTGGAAAACTTCAGTGTCGAAAGTTCTTCAAGCACATCCTCGAGACCGGCGGCAACAAAAAAATTGCGTTCGGTGCAGTCCCTTGCAAAGAGCGAAAAGGTGGCCGACCCGGACATGCCTCGGAAATAGTACCCGGCAGCCATCGTTAATTCATATAAATCTGTAAACAGGGGACCGATCGGTGTATACGCCATGATGCTCCTTCTCAGCGTTGCCAGCTTCCCATTCATCATAGTGGGCGGGTGAAGTCAACCGGGGCGCTTTGTCCCGCCGAGGTGTCGCGGCCCTTCCGATCGGAAGGTCACGGGGGCCCGTCGAGCATCGGTCGCGTCTTCAGATGCAGGTTGACAAATCCGCAAGGTTCGAATTATTTTACATATATTCTTAGATCCAGTTCCCGATCGATTATCACATTACATTCCGTAACGTGAATAGCGGTTTCGTGTCATCAACCGCCCTCGAGGAAAACGGCCTCAAAGAAAACATAAGCAGCTTTTCGGGTCGAGTTTGTCCCTCAGCCGATTTTTCACAATGCCCGGGGAAACGGCCCTGAATTCGGCGGCGTCCGAACACAGAATACGGGGGAACCGTCATGGGTTTTCTGAAGCGCCACCCAACTCTTATCCTGGGGCTGGTCATTACGCTGGTGTTTTTATGGTTCGGTCTATTCCGCGTCGGTTTTCTATATACGCTGGACCTGAAGCTCTACGATGTCATGATGGGTCTCCGAAGCGAAGCCGAATCACCCAGCGAGATCGTCATGGTCGACATCGACGACGACTCCATTGAAAAGTTCGGTCGATGGCCCTGGCCTCGATCCCTGATTGCAGCGGGCATTGATAAAATCAGTGCCGGCAAACCTCGGGTAATCGGGCTGAATTTCGTCTTCAGCGAGCCGGAAGAAAGTTCGGGGCTGCAGGAACTTCGAGGGCTCGAACAGATTATCCGGTCCGCGTCCGTCGAATCGCCGGACGCCCCTTTCGATCCCATCCTCCAAGCGGTGATGGCATCCCAACAGCGTCTCGATAGTGACGGGAAGCTGGCAGATTCATTGAGAGCATCCGGAAATGTCGTGCTTCCGGTGGTTTTCAAGGAAGGCACGATGGTTGTGTCGGAAGAACCGCCAGTGGATGCCATTGCCGATCAGGCGATCCGAAATGTGTCCAACCCGGAGGGATTTCGGGTGCCGGTCGGGACCGAGGTCATCATGCCGATCCCGGCGTTTATGCAGACCACAAGGGGGGTCGGCCATATCAACCTCGCCTATGATATGGACGGAACGGCTCGTCGGGAGCGATTGCTGTATCAATACCGGGGCCTGTATATCCCCTCGTACACCTTACGGTTGGCGGCCACCTTCTTGAACCTGAAACCCCTTCAACTGCGTGCCAAATTGGGTTTCGGCGTGACCCTGGGAAGCATCGAAATTCCCACCACCTTTTATTCCGAGCAGCTGGTCAGTTTCAAGGGGCCGCGGGGATCCTTCAAGCAATACGCCTATTTCGATGTCATCAACGACAAGGTGCCGGTCTCCGTATTTCGGAACAAAATCGTTCTGGTGACAACCTCGGCATCCGGATTTGGAAATCCCCTAAGTACGCCCGTGGACCCCACCATGCCACTGGGGGAATGGACTGCCAATGCCCTTTGGGCGATTCTAAATCAGAGATTCGTGGAGCAGCCACTATGGAGCGCCACCGCGGAGCTGGCATTGATACTGGTCATGGGTCTGGTCATTATCTTTTTGCTGCCGCGCTTGAAGGCCCTGTTTTCCGGAATCGCCTTCGTCGCCCTGTTTCTGATACTCATTGGCGGCTCCACCTATATGTTCGTGTCCAACGGGCTGTGGGTCCAAATCACCTATCCCCTGATACAACTGATCCTGGGATATATCGGCGTGGTCAGCCTCCGGTTCTTTGTCACGGAAACCCGGAAGGAAAAGGTCGAAGAGGAGTCGGCCGAGACCAACCGAATGCTGGGCCTTTCGTTTCAGAGCCAGGGTATGCTCGACATGGCATTCGACAAGTTTCGTAAGGTTCCGGTGGACAATGAGATGAAGGGAATTCTCTACACGCTGGCCCTCGACTTCGAGCGAAACGGCAGTTCAACAAGGCGACGGCCGTATATGAACACATCGAGGAGGTAGACCCGAAATTCAAGGACATTACCGAACGGAAGAAAAAACTAATCCAGGCCAGCGAAACCATGGTGTTCGGCGATGGGGTGCTGGGAGGGAGATCCGACGGAGATGGGCTGATGGCCACCGGCACGGATACCCGCCCGACGCTGGGTCGCTATGAAATTATCAAGCAGCTGGGCAAGGGCGCCATGGGAATCGTATATCTTGGGGAAGACCCCCGGTTTCACCGGACCACCGCCATCAAAACATTCCAGTTTCCAGAGGACTTCGACCCGGAGGATATCGCCGAATACAAGGAAAAATTTTTTCGGGAAGCGGAAAGCGCCGGAACCCTCTCCCATCCAAACATTGTCACGATCTACGATGCGGGCGACGAGCAGGATCTGGCCTATATCGCCATGGAGTTTCTGGAAGGTCACGACATGGAGCGTTATACGAAACCCGGCAAACTGCTTCCCACCCGGAAGGTGATCGAGTATATCGGTGACATCGCCGATGCGCTCCACTATGCCCATCAGCAGGGAATCGTTCACCGGGACATCAAGCCGGCGAACATCATGCTACTGAGCAGCGGCGTGGTCAAAATTACCGATTTCGGAATTGCACGGATCACCGCAACGTCCCAGACTCAGACCGGCGTCGTCAAAGGGACGCCGTACTATATGTCGCCGGAGCAGATTGCCGGCCAAAAGGTGGACGGACGGTCCGATATTTTTTTCCTGGGAACCATGCTCTACCAACTCCTGACGGGGGTGCTGCCATTTACAGGGGACAACCCCGCGGCGCTGATGCATCAGATTATGAACATCCGCCATGCCAGTCCCAAGGAGCACCAGCCGAAATTGATCAAGCCGCTTATATTTATCGTCGATAAGGCCCTGGAAAAAGATCGTGATAAACGATACCAGGATGCGGCACAAATGGCGGCACACCTGCGAACCCTCGGTGAAAAAATAGACGTGATTACAGCAAAACGCGCGGCTGAAGGGGCATCCAAGGATTAGTTATGGAAGATAATTTCTTGACCTGACGTTCCATTTTGATTTAGAAAATGGACTTAGCCTTTGGGTGTGTGCATGTTGCGGTGCGCCATCTTGCAAGGATCTCAAATCATCTCCTAAAGCTGCGACAACCGTCAAAGGATAGCGTGAAGCCCGGATCATGATTGTCGTCGAATCGGCATGTATAACCGATGTTGGCCGGAAACGAAAGAGCAACGAGGACAGCCTGTTCGTGGACGACGACCTCGGGCTCTACATGGTCGCAGATGGGATGGGTGGCCACCGGGCCGGTGAGGTGGCCAGTGAATTGGTCGTCGAGACGGTTCGGGTTTACATCAAGCAGGTTCACGGAAATCCACCCCCGGTAGATCGCGAAACGGCTGACAGTACGTTCTCCATAGAAGCGAACTATCTCCTCACAAGCATCCATTTGGCCAATAAAGGCGTTCACCAAATCGCTCAGAGTAACGACGCCTACCGCGGCATGGGATCCACGGTGTCCGCGGCTTACTTGACCGGTCAGACGGTAATCGCCGCCAATGTCGGCGACAGCCCCATATATCTTATTCATGACGGCACGATCGAACTCCTGTCGGTCACGCATAACATGGTTTCGGAACAGACCGCCATCGATCCGGCCAATGCCGCCAGACTCGGGGACGATGTCAAGTTCTTGTTGACCCGGGCCATGGGGGGTGGAAAACGCTGTCCGGCCGGATGTTTGCGAAGTGCCCATATTTCGGGACGACATCCTCGTCATCAGTTCCGATGGTCTGAGTGATCTGGTATCTCCCGAAGAAATACTGGATGTCGTCGAGCAGAAGCCCTCCGTCGCGGCCTGCCAGAAACTCATCGACCTGGCCAATGAAAGGGGCGGACACGACAATGTGACGGTGGTGGTACTGAAAATTAAAGATATCAAAAAACACGGCGGAATAACCAAACTGCGAACCAGGGTGGCCCGCCGGATGATTCAATATCTGGAGAAATATATCTGATATACGCAACCGAAGAGAGGGACCATAAGGAAAGAGGAATAATCCTATGCCGACATTGACGCTCAAATTCAAAGACAACGTCGTTGGGAAGTACGCCCTAACTCCGGGAAAAAGTGTGACCATTGGTCGGATGGAGGCCAAAGATGTGGTCATCGAGAACCTGGCCGTCTCCGGGCATCACGCCAAGATTGACTCCGTTGGAGATGGCTATTTGCTCACCGATTTGCAAAGCAAAAACGGTACTTTCGTCAATAACGAACCTGTCAATTCCCATTGGCTGCAACATAATGATGACGTGCTGATCGGAAAGCACGTGATTTTATTTGCATATGCCGAAAGCGAGACAAGGCCGGCCGCCCCCAGTGCATCCCCCGGGGCGATGGATCAAACCATGGTCATGGACACGGGCCAGTATCGCAAAATGGTCGAAAAGATAGGGAAAACACCCGCCGACACCACACAAGACATGGGGGGGACCGAGCGGTGTTCTGTCCTACCTCGGTGGAGGTGAAGGGGAAGTGGAGATCAAGAAAAAGCTCTTTAAAATCGGCAAGAGTGTCTCCTCCGATCTGGTTGTCAGTGGCCTCATGGTGGGCCAGACGTCGGCCACCATCAGCAAACGGCCCAACGGCTATTCCCTGAGCTACGTCGAGGGAATGTCAAAACCGAAAGTCAATGGCAACGCTGTCAAGGAATCCGTAATGCTCAAGGAATTCGACGTTATTGAAATCGGATCTGCGAAACTTCAATTCGTTCTGAAAAGCTGACCCCGCCAATCCGGGTATCTGCAGCAGGAGACCCGGGGCCACACGCGTATCTCGATAAAACCCGGAAGGTCTGAAACCCGATATGCCCGACATGGGATGAAACGGCCGCCCTGGACCGGCCGTTTCGCCATTCCGAAAAAACGCTGAAACTAGTGTTCCGTCGAGGATCGATCCATGGAAAGCGCGCTCCACATTGAGTCGAAATTACCGACCGCCGGTATCACCATTTTCACCCAGATGACCAACCTGGCCAATCAGCACGGTGCCATCAATCTGTCCCAGGGGTTTCCAGACTTTGATGTGCCGGAGGCACTGGCCGCCCTCGTGGAAAAATACATTCGATCGGGGCATAATCAATACGCCCCCATGCAGGGAGTACTTTCGCTAAGAGAGCGTATTGCCGAAAAGGTGGAGGCCCTTTACGGCCGCAAATACAATCCGGACACGGAGATCACCGTGACCCATGGGGCCACCGAAGCGCTGTTTGCAGCGATCACCGCTGTGGTGCGAAAAGGGGATGAAGTGATCCTGTTCGAGCCGGCCTATGATTCGTATGCCCCGGCCGTTGAGCTGAGCGGCGGCATCCCCGTATTTCTGAAGTTGCGCCATCCCCACTACCGGATAGACTGGACGGCGGTGCAAGACGCCATCTCTTCGAAAACCCGCCTGATGATTTTCAACTCCCCCCATAACCCCACGGGAGCCATCCTTTCAGATGCCGATTTGGATAGGTTGGAGGTTGTCGTGGAACACTCCGGAGCATTCATTGTCAGTGACGAAGTCTATGAGCACATCGTCTTTGACGGTCACCGGCATGAGAGCTTGGCACGGCGTCCCGCTTTGGCCGATCGCAGCTTCGTCATCAGCTCGTTTGGAAAAACATACCATACGACTGGATGGAAAATCGGGTACTGTCTGGCGCCCGAGCCGTTGACCCGGGAGTTTCAGAAGATCCACCAGTTTTTGACATTCGCCTGCAACACCCCCATTCAAATGGCGTATGCGGATTTTCTGGAACATCGCGAGGCGTATACACAATTGTGGAAATTCTATCAGGAAAAGCGGGACCACTTTCTGTCCCTGATTTCAGAATCCCGATTTAACATCATTCCATGCCACGGCACCTATTTTCAAATGCTCGGCTACGATGCCATTTCTGATGAGCCGGACATTGAGTTCGCCAAGCGACTCACCACGACCAACGGGGTGGCCGCCATTCCGCCGTCCGTGTTCTATAGCGGCGGCGACGATCACAAGGTGCTGCGGTTCTGTTTCGCGAAGAAAGACGAAACCCTGGTGGAGGCTGCCGAAAGATTATGTCGGATCTGAACATCGCGCTCATTCAACATGAACCATCCTGGGAGGACATCGACGCCAACCTGGATCTGTTCCGTACCGCTATCGACGGGATAACCTCCGACACCGACCTGGTGGTGCTGCCGGAAATGTTTACCACCGGATTCACGATGCACGCGGCGGATCTGGCACAGGACATGGAGGGATCCGGGGTGTTATGGATGAAAGAGACCGCGCGTCGAAAAAACGTGGACCTGGTCGGAAGCCTGATCATACGGGAAAACGGGTGTCACTATAACCGCCTGGTGTGGATGAAGCCCGATGGTCGCTTCTGGACCTATGACAAGCGGCACCTGTTCCGAATGGCCGGCGAACACCATATCTACACCGCGGGACACCGGATGATTACAGTGGACGTGAATGGCTGGCGGCTTCGGCCCTTTATCTGCTATGATTTAAGATTCCCCGGGTGGACTCGAAATATCAACAACAGCTATGATGTGGCCGTGTTCGTTGCCAACTGGCCGGCGGCCCGGAGGCTCCACTGGCGGCGGCTGCTTCAAGCCCGCGCCATCGAAAACCTGTCGTTTTTGGTCGGTGTCAACCGTATCGGAACCGACGGCAACGGGCTGGTCTACAGCGGGGATTCCGCCGTTATCGATCCGACAGGCAGAGTGCTCGTGGAGGAACCCGATCGGCCGGCCATCATCTCTGTCCGGCTTCCCAAACAAGATCTCGAAAACTACCGGGAGTCCTTCCCGGCCTGGATGGACGCCGACCCGGAACTGGCAGAACTGTTTCCCCAATCCTGACCATAGGCCGACACAGGTCATCCAAACCTGTTTCATCTCTAAATTATTTTAGGCATTTTTGGCATTTGAGGCATTCTTCGATCTACCCCCTACCATCAATACGGCCGCTCCGGTGATGGCCGTTGCCGCGGAAAGCATGAAGAGTGTCTGGGCACCCAGCCGGTCAAAGAAAAACCCGTTCAGGAAAAAGCCGGTCATCATTCCCAGTCCGTAGGTCATGGCATTGTTGGCCGATTGGCCGAAAGTTTTGGCCGGCGTTGGCATGAGCGAGTCGATATAGAGAATGCTGGCCATATGAAATGCGCCATACGTGGCGGCGTGGAGCAGTTGCGTCAGTAAGATGACGGCCCCGGATTCGGCCCAACCCAAAATGGACCAACGGGCGGCCGCCACTAGAAAGGAAAACACCAGTACCTTTCGCATGGGATACCGCTTGAAGATCCGTTCCGAGTTGATCATCACCAGTATTTCTGCACCCGACGCAAGGGCCCAGGCAAACCCGATGAAGGTACCGCCATAGCCCAATGATTCCAGGTGGATGGAGAAGAAGCTATAATACGTACCGTGGCTCACCAACATCAGAAAGGCGCTGAGGAGAAACAGCAGCACCGGCCGCCGCGTCAGCAAAGAGAACCCGGAAAGGGCCCTCCGGCTGCGGATTTCGGTGGGGTCCGGCACCTGTGTGGAGAGAAACGACTGCAGCATCGAACCGGCAAGGATCAACACCAGAATGATCCGGATGGGAGCCACGTCGATAAGGCGCCCCACCACCATGACGGTTAGAATGAAACTGATGGATTCCCAGGCACGGATTGCCCCGTAACGCTTTTTCTCATTTCCGAGATGGTCCATGGTGAATGCTTATAGAAAGGCGATGATAGGAGCATAGAACGTGCCATAAAAAACCGTGATGATCAGCATCGGCAGAAAGTCGGTGGTGATCAGGAACATCGACCAGATCGCGGTACTGACGATGCTGCAGACCACATAAATCGGTTTTCGGATCTGATAACGATCGGCCAGGGCGCCCCACAACAGCGGGAAAAATGCCGTGGTCACCGTGCGCACCGCAGAGATGACACCGATCTCAAAACCGGAGAACCCGAGGTGAAAACAGTAGAGATTGAAAAATGGAAGGAAAATTCCCAGAACACCGAAATAGAGGATATACTGGGAGGCGATCACGCCCCTGGGTGGCAACAGCGGTCTGTCCATATCTACCATTTACTTGCTGAGGCTCGTTTATCCCGAACATTGCATGACATCTTTTCAGCGCGTGGCTGAAAAGAAACAATATCAGGATTTTATTGTATCTTTTGGGTTAATCCGTCAACCAATAGCGTGTACTCCGCGATCCGGAAAACACCCGGTACCGGGGGAAGACTCCGGCGATTCGGGTCTTTACAAAATTCTGCCCCAATGTTAGTTTATTTTTTTTGACGTCTCGCCAACCCGAAATGAGGAGTCAAATATGGACTACATCAAAATACGATTTGGCGATGAATTTGATGATATCAGCTCCAGGTTTGAAAAAACAATTGAGGATATGTTCCGAGCTGTAAATCCGATATTTAAGCTGTCGGAACGGACCTGGAGCCCCCAGATGGACATCTACGAGACTCCTGAAGAAGTAATCATTCGCGCATCCATCGCCGGGGTGGATCGAGAAAATCTGGAAGTTGAAATTAACAGCAAGGCGGTTCGAATATATGGAAATCGGACTGAAATGCCAAGGGCCGAACGGGGCACCTATCGGCTCGCGGAAATCCAGTACGGTAGATTCGAACGGGTCCTTTTTCTTCCAGCCCCGATCGATACGGAAGTGGTGAGCTCCTCATTTTCAAACGGCTTTCTTCAAATTCGACTTGCCAAGCTGCCGGCCGCCAAAACCCATAAGATTCCCATTGAAGACAGTTAAACCCCATCCATGCGGGTCGTGTCTCTGAAGAACCCATCGTCCGGAAATTCAGGTACCGGGCATCCGTTTGCACGACGACATATTCAGGGAGGTTTTTATGACGGATCAGAATCCGCAAGCACCGCTCGACACCGATAACGTACCGGAATCGCTATCTATTCTACCTCTTTTCGATGCCACATTGTTTCCGAAAATGGTGCTGCCTCTGGTGGTCATGCAGGATGAGTCGGTTCAGCTGGTCGACGAGGCCATGGCCAAGGACCGGGTCATCGGTCTGCTGGTGTCCAAAAAACCTGAAAAAGTCAGCACCCAATCCAAAGAGGATCTGGCATCTGTCGGTACCAGCGCATTGATTCTGAAAATGGCTAAAAGCGCGGACAACAAAACCCAGCTGTTGGTGCAGGGCATCGGACGGTTTCGGGTTAAGGAATACGTCGGCGGCAAACCCTTTTTGCAGGGCCGAATCGAAACACTCAGCGATATCGATCATGCCGGCACGGAAATCGAGGCGCTCATGTCCAACCTGGTCAGCCAGTTTCTGCGGGTTGTCGAGCTATCCCCGGGATTGCCCCAGGAAATCGGGCAGATGGCACAGTCCATCAGCGAGCCGGGCACCCTGGCGGACATGATCGCATCCACGATCAATGTCGCCAACGAAGACAAGCAACACATTCTGGAAATCTTAGATGTCAAAGCCCGGCTTCAACAGGTCACCAAGTTGGTCAACCATCAGGTGGAAGTGCTTGAACTGGGGAACAAGATTCAAACCCAGGTCAATGGCGACATGGACAAACGCCAACGGGAATATTATCTGCGTCAACAGCTCAAGGCGATCAAGGAAGAGCTGGGTGAAACCGATGAAGGCACCGTTGAGGTCGACGAGTACCGGGAGAAAATAGAAGAAAAAGATTTGCCCGAAGAAGCACAAAAAGAGGCGGAGCGAGAACTGAATCGGATGGCAAAAATGCATCCGTCTTCCGCGGAGTACACGGTGGTGTCCACCTACCTGGACTGGATCACGAGCCTTCCCTGGCACGACAGCACCGAAGACACCCTGGACATCAAAAAGGCGCGAAAGATTCTGGACGAGGACCATTACGGGCTCGAAAAACCCAAGCGCAGAATTATCGAATATCTGGCGGTCCGGAAACTCAAGCCCGATTCCAAAGGTCCGATTCTCTGTTTTGCGGGACCTCCGGGTACCGGGAAAACCTCCCTCGGATATTCCATCGCACGCGCCCTGGGGCGAAAGTTTGTCCGAATTTCCCTGGGCGGCGTCCGGGACGAGGCTGAAATCCGGGGGCACCGCCGGACCTATGTCGGGGCGATGCCCGGCCGGATCATCCAGGGTATACGGCGGGCGGAATCCAACAACCCGATTTTCATGCTGGATGAAATCGACAAAGTTGGCAGTGATTTCAGGGGCGACCCTTCTTCAGCCCTGTTGGAAGTGCTCGACCCGGAACAGAACAACTCGTTTCAGGATCATTATCTGGATGTGCCCTTTGACCTGTCCAAGGTCATGTTTATCACCACGGCCAATATTCTGGATACGATCCCACCGGCCCTGCGCGACCGCATGGAGGTTCTCCAACTCCTCGGCTATACCATGGACGAAAAGCTGAAAATCGCCCAGAGATATCTGATCCCCCGGCAACGAAACGAAAACGGACTAAAATCCAATCAGATTTCGTTCACCAAAGGGGCGATCCGGGCTATCATCAGCGGATACACACGGGAGGCCGGCCTGAGAAATCTGGAACGGGAAATTGCCACCATTTGCCGAGGGGTCGCCAGCCAGGTGGCTGAAGGCAAGGTCAAATCGTACAGCGTCAAGATCGAGGACGTGCACACCTTCCTGGGTCCGGTCCGCTTCACATCCGAAACAAAAGCCCGGATTCAAACCCCCGGCGTCGCCACAGGACTGGCCTGGACGCCCACCGGAGGAGAGCTTCTGTTTATCGAAGCCACCGCCATGAACGGGAAGAAGGGGCTGAATCTCACCGGGCAGCTGGGCGACGTCATGAAAGAGTCGGCCATGGCCGCATTGAGTTTCATCCGTTCCAACGCTAAAAAGCTGGGGATAAAAGAAAATTTCTTTGACGAACTGGACATTCACATCCATGTCCCGGCCGGCGCCATTCCAAAGGACGGGCCGTCCGCCGGGGTGACCATGCTCACCGCTTTGGCCTCGCTACTGACAAACAATAAGATCAAAAAGGACCTGGCCATGACCGGAGAGATTACCCTCCGGGGGCAGGTGCTGCCCGTGGGCGGTATCAAGGAAAAAATGCTGGCCGCCCACCGCGCCGGCATCAAGGAAATCATCATGCCCAAAGCCAACGAGAAGGATCTGGAAGGCCTTTCAGAGAAAGTTAAGAAGGAAATCAATTTTCATTTTGTCGACAGGATGAAGAACGTCCTTAAAATCGCCCTACCCCAGTAACATCGTTCGACGATGTTATGAAACGCGGCGATGCCGCTTCTATTCGCATAAGATGTTTCAGTAATAAGAGAATCGATCCCGCCCCGCGCGCAACGTAAAAAACGGGTTCAATGAAAACAGAACATCGGAACAACAATGTCGCATGGGTTGCCGTTATTGCGGCCGCCATCTTTTTCATGGGTTGCGGCGGCGGAGCGAGCACATCCCCCCTGCCACCGCCGATCTACCGGAAGCCGCCGGCTAAAGAACCTTCGACGCCGGCACCGAAGAAAGCGACCCAACGGCCTTACAAGGTCGGCCGAAACTGGTATCAACCGATACCCCACGCCCGGGGATTCAACCAGCGGGGAATCGCCTCCTGGTACGGGAAAAAGTTCCATGGGAGAAAAACGTCCAACGGTGAAATCTACAACATGTACGCCCTGACCGCCGCTCACAAAACCCTGCCCATGAATACCTGGGTACGGGTCAAGAACCTGGACAACCAGCACACCATCGATGTCCGCATCAACGACCGGGGGCCGTTTGTCCGGGGACGCGTCATCGATCTCTCATATACTGCCGCAAAGAAAATCGACATGGTCGGACCGGGAACGGCACGTGTGGAAGTCGTCGCGCTGGGTGCGGCCACCTCCGAGGAACCTTCCAACAAACGCCCACCGGCCTTTACCCCGGTGGACTACAACAAAGGAAACTTCACCTTCCAGGTGGGCGCCTTCAAGGAACGAAAAAACGCCGAGCGCCTGCGCCGGGCCCTGGACCGTCGATACAAAAACGCCCACATCAGCGAGTTCGACTCCCCCGATGGATTATTCTATCGTGTTCGGGTCGGGCGAGTCACGGATCTGGCCCAGGCCGAAGCCTACGAAAAAATTCTCATGGAAGACGGCTTTGTTCAGGCCTTTATCGTTGCCGAATGACATCGTTGCACGATGTTATGAAAGACAGCGATGCGGCTTCGATGACAAATTTTTCGCCTCAGCCATACGACCGCAGCACCTCACTATCCCCTGAAAAGACATCCGGGTTCCATCCGTCGGAATTCATTAGCGCGAATCAACAAATTGATAGAACCCAATCCATTGAAGGGCGTCCCTTTTCAGAATCCCCCTCTCAGGGATTCTGAAACAACCCTCTCCTCTGCGCACTCCGCGTCTTTGCGTTAGATGTCTGTAATTTATGGCAATTTCTTGACTATGGCATGAAGTGGTCAGGTTCGGCACCAATGGTCAATCGATTGGCGCGATATATCAACGACATCTCCGGATTATAGATTACATTGGGATGCAACGCATCACAGCTAAAAACGATGCCATTCGCATCCCAGCCGTCAAAGGAGTTCCGAATATGGCCAACCCAGCACAGAAAGAACATGTACCAAAAAGGTTTGTTATAGACTTTAACATGCACCTTCTCAGCAACGGTTTCAGTTCCACCTGGATGAGGGAGTTTTTTCCAGAGGATACCGAAAGCAAATTCGATCGCATTTTTTTGATGTTTCAAAGACTTGGTTTTTCCGGGGAAGAGGCTGCCGTCGCCATTAAAGAGGCCACAGGAGAGTTCCAGAGGAATAAACAGGAGGCAAAAAAAAATGGATGGCCGCTAAAGTATCCGGCAACCCTCACAGAAGATTTTACAAAACCGGAGGCCTATTTTATCGAACAGTTGGCGTCTACCGTTATGGAAATGAGACGGCACATGGCACAAACGACGGCCGTATAGAGAATGCTTCAAAATTTGATTCCCTTATGTCTTGAGCCCCGTTCAGAAAAGCGGCTCTTATAGGTATCCACGATTTTCAACATGGGGGTCTCCGGAAGGGAAATGACCGAAATTTCACCGGAGGCGTGACGCCGGCCAAGGGGAAACCATCCCCGCTGCCCTTTGGGGTTTCGTCGATCCAGCCCGGTTCTCCGATCTTGAAGCCGTCTTCGATCGTACCCGGAACGCCTTTCCTCAAAGGTAATCCGTGCATTGAACCGTCGCCGCTCCCTACCGGAACGTCTGTATCTGGCATTTCTCATATCACTACCCCCCTCGACATACGGATCGCCGATCACCATTCCGGCGATGCATACGCCGTTGTTATTTCTAGAAACGGATCGCTGTGATATGACTCCATGGCGTTGGTTTGCGCGATGCCGGTCCATGGATGGAGCGATTCACTGAACTCCAGGATTCACACGTGTTTATCTCGTCTCATCGGTTGCCGATACGGACACCGAACCACGCCCGCCCCAGCGCCACGACTCATTACTACTGCAAATACCGTTCCGACACAGCAATGATATTCGATTCGGCCGGATCAAGGTCCGCCTACGCGAATGTCGGCGATTCGGAGTGTTTCATTGTCGTTGTTGATGTCCGGCTAGTAATGCAATATGCCGCACCGCACATTTTTCAGGGCAGTTCTGCCCTGAAAAATGTGCAAATTCACTCCGCATTCTTTTCTCTTATGATCTCATGAACAAACGGTATAACAACGAAGGGAAAAAAACTAGCTTACTCGCAGCAACAGCAGTCGCCGCAATCTTCGTCCTCAAATCGGCAGGCGGCCTCGCTATCCTCGTCTTCACGGGGTCCGGGCTTCCAGTTGCTGAGTTCCTCTGATGGTTGGTTCATAGGTATACCCTCCTGTGGGTCATCAAGCCCCAACTGCTTCAAGAGTTCGGTATGAATCGTGCAAATCTCTGGAGAGATCGATCGGCTTCAAAACTTAAAGATGGGCATTTCCGTGGAAGATGCAATCCCTGTGTCGGCTCCGGTTGCCTTTGCCGCAATCCGGATGTTTTTTTACCGGTTATCAAGAATTTCCAGGAAACATCGTTGACATCGGATTCAAAGAAAATAATAACAGGGCAATAAAACGGAACTCTGTCAAAGGAGGGAAGAGCGCATGTCATCGGATACCGAGTGGGAAGGGGAAGAAAAGCGAAAGAACCCGAGGGTCGAATGCCATGAGGAAGCCACGATTACCGTGGGGAAGAACTCCAAACAGAGCGTGATCATAAATGTGAGTCCGGATGGCGTGTTTATCATATCCGATGAAGAATTCAAACCCGGTCAGATCGTTCGGGTCAGCTACTACTCGCCGTTGCAACGGCACCATCTGGATGTGACCGGCACGGTGGTGCGGAAAAGCAAGCGGGGATTCGGGGTGATGTTCTAACCGGGATTCAACCGCTGAATGGATCAGGACAAAATATAGCTTATCTCTTGACAGTTCTCAGCACCTAACGGATGTAGGTGTGTTCTGATTTCCCATTATCTTCGGAATCCAGGAAGAATCGCTTTTTTTCATCCGGGGTTAAGCTGGGACGGGATAACGCTCCTCCAGCAACCTGAATTAGAGGCCACAGATCCGGACAATCCGGCCAAATACCAACTTTCCCATCCTTGGACGTGGTGATGATCCGTTGTCTTTCGGGGCCAAGGGAAACAGAACTCACCTCTCGTTCGTGCCCTTTCAAATAATCCAGCAATTCTCCTGTTTGTACATCCCATACACGGGCGGTATTGTCCTTCGAACCAGTAACCAGACGACGCCCATCTGCGCTGAAAGCAACCGATGATACGCCGCCCTCATGGTCCTTCAGGATGGTCAGAATTTTTCCCGTTTGAGTATCCCAGAAACGAACTTTCTTGTTCCACGAACTGGCCGTTACTAGAATACGGCCATCTGGACTGAAATCAATCGAGGTCACTGTTTCATCATCTTCACCGAGCTTGTGCAATTGGGCCCAATTTGAAACACCCCATACATAGACTGTTTCGCCCCATCTCTCCCCGGCGGCGAGATATTTACCGTCTGGACTGAAACTTATCAAAGACAGGCCCTTTTTAGGCCCAGTCAGAGAGACGATCGATTCTCCAGATTCCACAGACCAGACGCGCACATCTTTTTCACCGTACACACCAGCAATCTGGGTGCTATCAGGGCTGAAGGATAACGATTTGGCATCCCTGGTACCGATATCCAATTGGGTGATCTGCTCTCCGGACGCAACGTCCCAAATCCGGGCTTCTGGCTCATATGATGCCGTTGCAATACGTCGGCTGTCCGGGCTGAATTGGAGGGAGGTCACAAAGTCCTGATGGCCTTTCAGGCGGATTCGCAACTCTCCGGATTGCGCATCCCTGAGAAGAATGGAATAATCATCTGGTGAGATGGTTGCCAGATGTCGGTTATCAGGAGAAAACGACATTCCGCGTATTTCGCATCTAATAAAGCTATTAATGAGCTCTCCTGTCTCACAATTCCACAACCAGCAGGTACCGTCATCCGATTGCGCGATCAATCTCTCACCGTCTGGACTTACGACACCCGATTCCAGAGGGCTTCGATTGGTGTTGAAGGTATGAAGCGCTTCCCCGGTTTCAGCGTTCCAGATCCGCGCCGTGCCGTCAGCTCCAGCCGTGGCAATCGAACTTCCGTCAGGACTGTAAGAAAATGCATTTAAAATCTTGCTGTGGCCGCTTAGAACAATAGACGTCCCAGTCCGAACATTCCATATGCGTGCCGTATTATCCCTCGACGCGGTTGTAAGATGACGCCCGTCAGGACTAAAAGCCGCTGAAACGATCGCATCCTGATGCCCCTGGAGAACTGTTTGGGTCTCTCCGGATTCGGCATTCCAAAGTATTGCCGTCTGATCATATGAAGCCGTGACCACTAGCCGGCCACCCGGACTGTATCGAATCGATGTGATATGTCCGGTATGACCTTCCAATGTAGTTATGAGCTTACCTGTTTCTGCGTTCCAAACTCTTCCCATTTCTTCGGAGGCCGTGGCAAGTCTTCGGCCATCCGGGCTGAAAGCTAATGAATTGACTTGCCGGACATGTATCAGAGGGCTTAGCACGGCATCGCCTGTCTGAACATCCCAGATTTTTACCATGCGGTCACTTGAGGCAGTCGCCAGATATCCGCCCTTCGGGACCGAAGGAAATGGCATTGATGGCACCCGAGTGGCCCTCTAAAACTGATTTGAGCCTTCCTGTTTGTCCGTCCCAGATCCGCACTTTGCCGTCATCCGAGGCCGTGGCCAAATTGCGCCCGTCCGGGCTGAAAGAGATAACGCTATTGGGTTGGTCGTGACCTTTCAGTTCTGCGATTAATTTGCCAGTACTCGCATCCCAAAGCCGAGCGGGCTTTTCTTGGGTCCCCGTAGCTATCCTCCTGCCATCGGGGCTGAATGCGATGGATCGTACTTCCCCCTTATGCCCTTTCAAAGAAGTAATCAGGTCTCCGGATTTAAGGTCCCATATATGGGCGGAGTGATTGGCTGATGCAGTGGCCACACGGAGACCATCCGGTCTGAATACCACATCGTTGACATTGCCGCCGATGGTATCGATAAACATCGCAGCCCGACTTTTCTCAACATTCCAGATTCGGACAGTTCGATCAGTTGATGTGGTAGCCACCTGGCGGCTGTCCGGGCTGAAGGTAGCCCAGATTACCTGCTCTTCGTGGCCGGTGAACGTTGTGACCGGTTTCCCCCAGCGAGCGTCCCACAGCCTGGCAACATCGCTGTCTTCAGCGGTGGATACTATAAAACGGCCGTCGCTGCTGTACTCAAGCCTGAACATCGGCCCTTTGGGCTCCCGAAGTACTGCGAGCTGCTCTCCGGTTTCGGTATCCAATAAGCGGAAGTTCTGAGGATCAGCTCCGGGAATTAAAACGCGACTCCCGTCTGGACTAAACATATCTTCGGAAAACCTGAAGACCACATAAAAATAGTTCAAGTTCCCGTCCATGATTGCAATAGGTTTTCCTTACTCCACATCCCAAAGACGGACATCTTTTTCCGATATTGCCAGAAGTCGTCGTCCATCCGGGCTAAAATCCATTCGGAGGACCCCTCTCTTGTGACCCGATAAATTTCGAATGTGTTTCCCCGTTTGAACGTTCCATAACCGTACCGTTCCATCTTCCAAGGTTGTCGCCAGAGACTTTCCGTCGGGGCTGAAGGCCGTCGTATATAGAAACTCTTCATCATCTGACAAGGTAATGACATGAAGGCTGTTTCCGGTCCTAGTTTCCCAAAGCCGTGCTGTGCCATCTTTAGAGGTGGTTGCCATAATGCGGTTGTCCGGGCTAAATGTCATCCAGAGAACTTCGCTTCCATGCCCTTTCAGGGTTGTGGTCAACTCTCCAGTTTCGGTATTCCAGAGTTTCGCGGTGTTCTCGCCAGATATGGTCCCTAGAAAGCGGCTGTCAGAACTAAACATGATGGGGAAAAAAACCCCTCTTCTATTCCCAACTCTATATTTGCGAGCACTTTCAGGGTTTCAACGTCCCACAGCAATAGCTTGTTGTCCTCAGACGTGCTAGCGACACGGCGGCCGTCCGGGCTGAACCTAACCCGAATGACAGGTGCGGCATGCCCATCGAACACCTGTATCTCCTTTCCAGACTGTGTATTCCATAACCTGACCGTTTTATCTTTAGATGATGTTGCCAGAAGCTCGCCGTCAGAGCTGAATGCAACGATATGAACATCGTCATGATGTTCATCGAGATATTTCTTTTCACGATTTCTTTTTAGGCTATTCCAAAGGGCCGCTTCAGCAATTGCAGTATAGGGTGTTTCTGTGTCTTTGGAATCCCTGGGTAAGGCTTTGAGGGCCAGAAACATCGCTATCATAGCATTGCCCTTTTGAAGCTCCTGCTTTGACAACACCCCCATTAGGCGAGCTTGCTTTTTCTTTTGCATTACGCTCTGCCTTCACGGCAGTCTCTTTCGCCTCTAAGGCGTCTTTTTCCGCTTCTTTTGCACTTATATAGAGGTGTAATGAGAATGCTGCGAAAAACATCATCAAGATAGCAAAAATACCAAGAAAAAAGGCCCACGTCGCCCGTTGATTGGCCCGCTTTCGTTCTTCCTCCGCCCTCCTTTCTACGCGACGCCGTTCCGCCTCCTTTTTTAAGCGACGCCGTTCTTCCTCAGCCTTCTCCTCGGCTCGGCGTCGTTCCTCACGGGCTTTCTCTTCGGCCTGGCGTCTTTCCTCCTTGGCCCGCTTGTCGGACAGGTAGCTTTCCTTCCACCTCAGAATCGGATGGCCGAGCACGTCATGAAAAATTTCGTATGCGGGAACGCTGCCAGGCTGAGATACCGGGGTGATCAGGCGTCGTTTGCCTTTGGCCAACCGTTCCAGAACCTGCTCCACATGGCTTTCGTCCGCCTTGATCTCCGGATACTCTGCGAGATCCCTGGCGCACAGAGCAATCTTTGCGCCGGTGGGGGTAACCATCCGGTCAAACATACGAGCGCAAAGATCCTGCTCCTCTTCATCGAATTCGCTCATTTCCTGTGTTAAATGATCGATAACAATCCGCCGAACACTCCGCTCTTTAAATATTTCCTTATTCAGTTCGTGGGTGTTTCCGTCGATAGTGGTCTCCCATATTTTTTCCAGCGCTAATTGAAGATAAGGCAATTCAACCTTTCGCTGTTCAACGTCCCCAATTCCTCCCATGGAGGTCCCGATTTCAATCTGTTTTAGCTCGACCAGCAATCGAGTGACAAAGTCCTCCTGGACCTTTATGGACTGCTGGTTTTCTCGGTAAATGGAGTTGTATTTTTCGACAGGCTTTATAATGGCTTCTGAGGTAGCGTCATCGTCAAGATGCTCGATCAGCAGAGTATTCTCCAAAATGTCCGGAATGGAGATACGCAGTTGATCCAACAGATGATACCTGTCCTCCCGAATGGAAATGATCAAGTGAATTCCAAGCTCCGGGTCTCCGGTAAGCTCGTCCAGAGATTACTCAAAGCGGCGGGTCGCCCGCCCCGCGTGGTAGACAAAATATTCTTCAAATTGATCCAGTATTAAGACAATCGGGATTGGGAGTTGTTTAGCTAGAGTCCTGAGGATGTTGAAGAAGTCTTTTTTAGATTCGGATAGTTTAATATCTTCAGGAATGGCGTTTAATATTTCCTTCGAGATCGCTTCTTCAAGAGAATCGACCTGCCAACTTCGAAATCCCACAATCAAGGTATCCTGTTTCAAGTCCTTGAGAGCTTTCGGCAGGCCTACATTGAGAAGCGAGGTTTTCCCCACACCGCTGGCGCCGTACAGAACCGTGATGGGCGCGTAAAGTGCATTGTCGGCCAGATTCAACGCGTCGTCCGTCCGGCCGAAATAATAATCTTTGTGCGCCTCCTTAAACGGCGCCAGCCCCACGTACGGACAAAACGGATCGATCTCAGAAGATGTTTCGTTCCGGGAGAACTCGTCGGTCACAGTGTCACCTCTAATTGCTCCGCCAGTTCTTCGACAAACTCTTTAAGGTCAAGATCGTACATGTTGACCCCATGGGCCTTCCAGATGGCCTGCTCGGCCGGTCCGGGATCTTTGTTTATGGCGTAAGAGCGTTCTATGTCTTGCTCTCCCTTTTTTGGCTGCCATAGCTTGCGAAGGAGTACCCTTACATTCCAGTCGGCAAGGCTGTAGCCTAAAAATAGAAACGAAGCATTTTGCATGCGGGTGGAAAGATAGTGGGGGATGCATGTTTTCGCGCGGCCGAGAAAGTCAACGTAATCCTGCTCCGTAATGAGAAAACTGTCATTATCCGGATTTACACGATCGATCCCGCCATGGAGTTTGTAAATGATATGCCGGTTGGCATCTTTCAGTTTCTCGCGAAGCTTATTGGACCGCACTTTATCAAAACCACCTTCTGGATTACAAACCCATACGCTGCCTTTGTCACCCCGGTCGATGACCAGGTAGTATGGCATGAGGGCATCGTCGAGGGCACTCTCCATCAGATCGTCGTAATTTGTAGTAATAATCAACGGAGGCGGTTCAATTCGGGCGAGTAACCGGTGAACACTGCCCGGCTGGCATTTGACTTCCAGGGATTTGCGCAGTCGCCGCTTAAGAAGCCGGCGATTCCCGGCGACATGCTCGTAGTAGGAGGCAACTAGGGGAAGGTTGCCTTTGTTATCCTGATCGGGGAATTGAGCGGCGTCTGCTAAACTGCGTGCCAGTTCGAATCCAAAAGGCAGGAAGGGCGATCCTTGTTTCCATTGTTCGAATTTGCTTTGATCAGCAGAGTCATCTGTCGTATCAGACTCATCTGGTGTATCAGACTCATCTGGCGTATCAGGCTCATCTTGAGCGATAACCTCTCTTATCGGACGATAAATAGCCGACGCAGCGGCCCCCAAGAATGGCACAGCCTGGCCATCCTCAAAGGCGTCGCTGATAACTCCGTATGGTACGTCTTCTGGTGGCATGGGCATTATTCCTCTTCATCGATTCCGGTAAAGGTTATTTATAGCAAAACCTATTCCACACTGGGCATATCGGATGAACAACTCAATTTACTCTATTATTTTAAGCCGTTACAAAAATTGCCAGGTGTATGGGGAGAAATCGAGCAGAGACCAGCGGTTAGCTTGCACATTTTCTTGGGCAGTAGTGCACAAAAAAATGTGCGCTCTATGGAATAGTCCTCCCATCAGCCTTACACCGAAACGTAAATGGTGTCAAAAGCAAATGATTTCAACAAGTAGTTCAATTATGTGCGGACTTGCCGCAGTGACCCTTGGGTTCGTTCCGCATCGATCCGGGCATTCTCTTTGATCCCGGCCCGAATCCGTGTGGAACCCGAAAGCGCGTGTTGAGGGTCGGGCTCACCGATCGTCGTCGACTGTCAGGCTCACTCTTCCGTTGGGCGTCTGGACGCGATCCACGCATCGATCTGGTCAGGGGTGAAATACACCTTTTGCTTGAGCGCCACTATGTCCGGATCCGAGACGGTTCTGTAAAGCCAGCGACGATAGGCTTTTAATCCATCCGCATATCCCAGATCCAATGCACACACATCGGTCTCCCGTTCGTACTTCACTTCAAAATGATCATCATAGTTCACGTTGAGGTAGAGGCGGATCAGCCCCCAGCCGCTCATCCGAACAAAGTCCTGGATGTGGCACAACTCGTGGGCCAGGATGGCCTCCAGCGCTGCGGGGCCGGGAGAATTTTTCAGCAGCCGATCATTGATGTATATCAGATACTGTCTGTCTCGGCTGGAACGGAACACCGTGGTCGTGCTGACATCCGTTTCCAGGAAGACCGAATCCAGGTTCTCGGTGGCCGCGACATAGGTAATCGTAACCGGCTCGAGTTCCGGAAAATGCGCACGGATCAACCGCTGGGCAATCGTTGAAACTTGACGTTCCAATGCCTTGGGCGGTTCCGGCAACGGGCTGCTGCAACCGCTGAATGCCTGAAGAAAAACTGTTGCGGCGACTAGCGGCCAAGTAAACTTCATGATGCTGTACTGTTACACACGGAATAAGGGTTTAAATACGGTAGACTTAATGTTTTTATCTCTTCTAGTTTGTCAATGGATGGCAGCGTTTGGAACCTCTTTGCAGAAAGGAAGGCAGGAAGAGCCGATTCCGATAGAAAGGCCGCCACACCCGGCCCGGGCAATGGCGGCCACTCGGTACTGTCAGGATAGACAATGTCTCTGTTTATCGAAGAGGGAAGGTGTTACGGACCCAAGCGATCCTCTTTGAGAAGGTATTTAGCAATCTTCAGATCGGGAAGATACACGGAAGCCCATTTATTGACTCTGACCCATCCTTTCCGTCGTTCCGGACGTTTGCGTCGTTCCTGACGGAATTGCCGTTTGGATGCAACGCCGCTGTAGGAGAATATGCGGCGTCTGTCTTTACCGGAGCGTGTACCCGTTTCTGAACATGTCATGTGGCACCACCTTCCAATGAAAAATAACCTAATACAAAATAATTTAATGTGCAATGACTGTATCCTCCGGAATGTCACCGGAGGTCTATATCGTGTATGGTTGCGATAAATTAAATTACGGACAAAATTCCTGGATTGATGGTGAGCGATGTCTCCTTCAAACCGCTCAAATTGGTTTCCAGGAAAATCACGCCCTGGTCAGTTTGATCGACGTGATCTCCGGCGGAGCGCCGATCCGTATCGGAAACACCAGTGTCCCGATTCCTCGATTCACATAGGTGTGCCCGTAGGGTTCCTTCACCAAACCGGCCAGGTAACGTTCCGGCCGTTTGATCGGGATAAAATGGTGGGACAGGTAGGGGATGGCGACCTGTCCACCGTGGGTGTGACCGCAAAGGGCCAGTTCAATGTTTGCTTTCGCGCCAAGGTCTGCCCGAACGTCCGGCGAATGGCACAACACGATGGTGAATCGCTCAGGCGGTATCCCCTTCAAGGCACGATGAATATTGTAGGTGAACCACACATCATCCGTACCGGCGATGGTGATTCGATCGTTCCCCCGGTGTATGGTTTTGGATCGATTGCGCAAAACTTTGATACCGATGCGCTCCAGTTCACCCACCAGCTGAATTTCGGTTTTCTTACCGTCCCACTGGTCATGATTTCCCAGAACGGCAAATTTTTGCCCGTCCCCCAGTCCCTTGAGAACACCCGATAGCATCGGGATGTAGCCGCCACCGGAGCTGGGAAGCCATCGTTTCCAGAAGTCGTTTACCGACCCGGTGATCATATCTCCGGTAATGACCACCAGGTCTTTATTGAGCGTATTCACCCGGGCGACAACTTGCTCGAGATATCTTCTCCCCACCCAGAAACTGGCATGCAGATCGGAAAGCTGGATAATCTGAAATCCATCGAAGACTTTGGGTAGATTGGTGAATCGAAGGGTCAGGCGTTTGGTTTCAACGTTGTTTCGTCCGGCAAACCCGAAACCCAGCAACGCCAGGACAGACAGCCGGAGGCCGTATTTGAAAAACCGGCGCCGGTTCAGTCTCTCGGTGAATATGGCAGGTTTAGGGCTCATGTTGAATGTTCAGGATGGACCTGGAAACTTGGAAATCGTTCGGTTCCGAAGTCTCAAGCGGTTGCAGGTTAGCGATTCGAGTTTTTCTAATTTAGTGGAAGCCGTCAGGTAATCAAACGGACTATAAACAAAAATAAGAAATGAGCCAATCTTACCCCTTGATGGGGGAGACTTGCCCTTTTGAAGCCCTGCTTGGCAGGGGCCGCCAAAGACGGCATTCAACAGGGTAGTGTGGGGGTGAAAGAATGGCTGAATACCGTAGCCTTAGTTTTGTTTATCGGACCGTAATCCAATAGGTCGCCAAAAAAGTATGGAGCGGCCTAGTTTGATGTGCCGGCTTTAGCGGGCGAAAAATGGCACTTCGGACATTCCGTAAATGAAAAGAACCAACGCACCCAGGAGATGAAATTGTTTTGACTGACGGTCTGCTGGAGAACCCGGCAATGGCACCGGGGACAGGTGATCGACAAGGACCCCCAGGCAAATCCGATAAAGGCGATGATGGCTAGCGGAATCAGTTTATCCTGAAAAGCGGAAACCCCCTCCCCGAACCACTCCTGGTAAAGGATCACCAGCCCGAAGGCAATCGGGCATAGCAGGGCCAAGACAAGTTTCCAAAGCTGGTGCGTGGTTCGTATGAAGGCTGTTGAGCGGATCATGAAGCCTTCTAGTTAAACGGATCAACAGGAGATGTAAAGGGGCTTCGGATATTTTCCCGCCGCATCAAGGGTGATATCCGGCCAACGAAATGGCCTGTTTGCCGAGCCCTCCGGAAATTTCGTGGGGAGATCGGTTGGTTCGGCGCGTGGTTTGGCGTCACAGCGTGTACACCCAGACGGATATATCGGTGTTCACCTGGGAAATGCCCGGCACGTTCTCGACGATTTTCGCTATCCGATCTTTTTCTTCCTGGGAGGCCGAAACGCCGCTGATGTTCACCGACCCGATCTGGGGCACCTCGATGTTGAGGGTACTGACATCGATATTGTTTTCCAGCAATTCGGCATGGATACTTCGCTCCTGGGACAGTCTTTTCATGGAAGAGAGCGCATCGAGACTGCACGATCGGATATCCTCGGATTGAACCGCAACTAAAATCAGGTCCGCGATGGTCCCGGTTTTCATTTTCCCGGTGTTAATGATCAGATCGTAGAGGGATGACGTATCGAGGTCCATTTGAAATGCATACTGGAAAAATCCCTTCTGGTTAATATCGGAATTGGCAACCAGATCCGCGGCGGCGACCAGATTCATGCCCTGTTGGATCACCAAGTTATTCACCCGTGCCGTAAAGTCGGATTGCAGCCGCACATGGAAGGCACAGTCGAAATCTCGGAGCAGAATCTGACTGCCGTGACCGATAATCACCCCGTCACCGCTGCGGGAAATATCGTATACGGCGGCTTCCATGGCCTCCAGAAATACCAGAGGTTGGCGACTTAGAAGGTGTTCCCAGAATCCGGGGGTATGTTTATCAAAATCATGACCGATGCCGGATGGCATCTCCAGTTCGGAAACCATCCACTGAAGCCGTTTGTCGTCGAAGACTTCTACCCCTAACTCCTCGGCGACCCGTTTGGCGATTTCAATCCCGTTGCTGCCAAAACTGTCGGTTATTGTGATCAAGGGCATGATTGATCCCCCCTCTCATATCGGTTTTCAACAGAATACTTTTCAGATGATAAATCGCCTTCGAAAAGCATACTCCCCAACATAATACGCGAGTTTGGCGAATCAAACACGGCCATAGGACCTGGAGCACCCGTCTGAAGTCCGGCCTGTCTTGCCGGATCAGGATCCAATCCATGCGCATTCGAACCGGAACCATTGGATGATGTCACCGACCTTCGATGAATTCCCGCCGCGGCGGAACCCGTTTTGACCAGATAAATTGATATCGATGATTTTAAAAACCGGCGGTATGGCGCCTTATGCCTACCAATTGGCGTGATTGGTCAAGGACAAGAACGGATTTTACATTACAATGGGAGACAACCAATACACGGGTACGATGTCAACCACCTCAGGGAGGCACCATGTTCAATTTTTCACGTAAGCGCCGGCAGCGTCAGATGGCCGATGAGATGATGATCATGGCCTGTCAGGCTGCTGAAGAGATCAAAAAGCAGTGGCTATCCTTCGATAATACCTTGCCGTTTAAAGAAAAGGTAACACTCTCAAAAAAAATCGATCTGTTCATTGAACCCGTACTGGGATTCTTCGAGGAGAAGTATCCGGTTCTTCTCTTGGGTGGGGGACGCGTGTTTTGGTTTACGATAGCCACTGCGATCCTTGAATCCGGCACCCATCCGAAGAGCGAAGTGACGAAAGCACTTGAGGGTCTTAGTCATGGTCCGCGTTCTATGGGGAGCGCTGGCCAAGACGATAACGGAAAATCGGAGACACCGCGTTGAGTGCGATGAAACCCCGGCCATGGCCCGAGGGTATTTCTTCAGTCATGCCGGCGCAGGCCGGCATCCAGATACGGCCCTTTCAAAGATCTGGATTCCGGATATAGTCCGGAATGACAAGCGTTGGTGCACAAAACTCCCCGGCTGCTGAATGAATTAAAGGGGATACTGGGACTTATGGGCGCCGCATCCGCCATTGAAGCTATCCGTTTTCTCTTCACGCAGAATCGGCAGAAAAAGTGCAACACATCGAGTCACGATGGCCTTCCCTCACAAAAACGATGATTACGCTTTGGCGATGCCTTTAATGATCGGTGACACAATCGATGGAGCGCCGGATGCGCTTAACTTCTCAATCATCTCGAACCTGAACCCGGCGTTGGATATCGACTGTTCCGTATCACGCGTGGGGTGACAATTTCCGCCCAAGTAAACCCAGAACGGTTGGGCCAATTTCTGCCATTTCATCAGGTGAGGCGCATCCTTGGCCAGTACATGCTCTATAAAGTAGAATTTACCGCCCGGGGCCAATACTCGCTTTATTTCGCTGAGGGTCGCTTGGGGGGAATCCACCGAGCATAGAACCAGCGTGGAGACCACTGCGTCAAACGATTGGTCTGGAAAATCTAGCCGGTCCGCCGAGGAACGCACCGCCGTGCAATTACGAGCCCATGCTCCGTCTATGGTTTCCCTCAGCAGGACTAGCATGTGGCGATCGGGCTCGGACAGCACCAGACGATTCACCGACCTCGGATAATACGGCAGGTTGGCGCCCGTGCCGCTGCCGATCTCCAGAACAGCTCCGCGGACATCCGCCAGCAGTTCGGACCGCCATCCGGACAAGCAAGCGGCTTCCATCTTTCTCATGGTGGCGTCATAAAACTTGGCCATTAAATAGGACCTGATCGACATCCCTCGCGCCTTCCCTAGTCCTTGGCATGTCTCAAATTGATTTGGATTCGGTAAGCTTCTCATTGATTTTTTTAAGGAGAATATACGTCTGATATTTGATCAGGAGGCTTTCAAAAATCAAACGGGTGACCAGGGTTCCAAAAATCAATGACATGATCCATGCCCAATTATCATGGGTATACAACCACCACGTGCCATAAAGCGTGCCGCCAATCCCGGCCCAGAACAATACCTGCAAAACAGATGGCATGACATATTTTCTAAACAGGAGGTATTCCTTGAATTGTCCCATGCCCGATTCCGGGAGTCGATTTCTTTCGCTCAACATGGCGCCGCTTTCACTCATGGGTCCATTTGGGTTTAAGGTTCGGAATTTCGCAACTAACTGTAATTTCGTAATATATTAGACTAATAAGTGTTGAGATGGTGTCAAGTGCCGTGTATCGTCCGGAAGAATGGGGCCGTTGCTGCAAAGAAATGAACATCGTGTTATTAAACGCCCCCACCGAAATCAGGTGAACCCATCATTAAAGGATTAACCCGGAAATCGCACCAAAAGGAGAGGCCCCAAGGGTGAACCCTTTTCAGCTTGTTCATCCGTTGTCGAGGATTACGAACTGTATGGTGCCATAATGGCCCGGGAGAACAAATAGCACCTTGATACTGTTTCTTTTCAGCCAGCCGCTGAGAAGAGTTCATGCCAGGTTCGGGTTAATCCCGCTTGCAACACAAACATCCCCTGTTGTAAGCAACCATCAGGCGGTACCAACGTTGATCAACCCGGATCGGAGGAGCACCCGATGATTGAGATTAAATCCAAATATGCCCTGAGGGGGGCCGATATTTATAGTTATCGACCGGTGATCGTTCTGAGGATCGATTTGGGCACCTACAACGAGGTGTTCACCAACGAGATCGAGGGGTTTGTCGACCGACTGCTGGAGTTGATACCCAGCCTTGAGGATCATCGCTGTTCCGAGGGAGTCAGGGGCGGTCTGATAACGCGGATGCGGGAAGGTACACTGCTGGGGCATGTTATCGAACATATCGCCCTGGAGCTTCAGTACATCGCCTATATGGATGTGGGATTCGGCAAGACCATCGACACGGATACCAAAGGTGAGTTTGAGGTAATCTTCAGCTACTGGGTGGAAGAAGCCGGCCTCTTTGCCGGTGTTGAGGCGGTCAATATCGTCAATGCCCTCCTGACAGGAAACGCCTATGACCTGGAGGACTCCATCTCCGAATTGAAGGATATTCGGGATGACTACTATCTGGGCCCGTCCACCGCCGAGATTATACGGGAGGCGGAACTGTAGGGAATTACCGTCATTCGGCTCGACGATTATAATCTGGTTCAACTCGGCGAAGGCAAATACCAGAAGCGCATTCAGGCGGCTCTGACATCCAACACAAGCCTGATCGGCGTCGAGACCGCCGGCAACAAACGCCTGACAAAGACCATTCTCGAAGATGCCGGCATCCCCGTACCCAAGGGGACGGTGGTCCGGAAACTGGAGAGCGCTGTTGAAGACGCCGAATGGATCGGGTACCCGGTGGCGATCAAACCCCACGACGGCCACCACGGTAAGGGGGTTACCACGAATATCACCAGTGAAAAAGAGGTGGTTAAGGCATTCGATCGGGCCAAAGAAATCAGCGATCGGGTCATTGTAGAGCAACATCTCACCGGCAATGATTATCGCATGCTGGTGGTGGATGGAAAATTTGTGGCGGCTGCCAAACGGGTCCCTGCTGCCATCATCGGCGATGGCCGGCACACCATCGCCGAATTGATCGACCTTGAAAACCAGAATCCCGACCGGGGCTTTGGTCATGAGAAGATGATGACCCGCTTGCGGATTTCACCGGTTACCGAACATTTGCTGGCAAAATCCGGTTATGACATGCAGACGGTGCTCGAGGACAGGGAACAATTCCTGCTGGAACTGACCGCCAATCTATCCACCGGAGGCTCGGCTGAAGATGTCACCGACCGGGTGCACACGGCCAATCGATTCATGGCCGAGCGCATCTCCATGATTGTCGGGTTGGATATTGCCGGCATCGACGTAATGGCGGATACCTTGAGCAAGCCGGTGGGTAAAATCGGGGGTGCCGTCATCGAAGTCAATGCGGCTCCGGGGCTGCGAATGCATCTGGCTCCGGCCAAGGGAAAACCACGCAACGTCGCCAAACCGATCATCGATATGCTGTTTCCCGAGGGCACGACGTCCGATATTCCGATTGTGGCCGTGACCGGCACCAACGGAAAAACCACCACCGTGCGCATGATTTCCCACCTGCTCAAGGGTGTCGGCTACAATGTGGGGATGACCACCACCGACGGCATCTATCTGCGCGAAAGACTCATCGCCAGCGGGGACATGAGTGGCCCTCATTCGCCCCGGGTGGTGTTGCGGGATCCGATGGTCGACTGTGCGGTGCTGGAAACGGCTCGGGGCGGTATTTTGCGGGAGGGATTGGGCTACAAGATGGCAGACGTGGGGGTCGTCCTCAATGTGCAGGCAGATCATCTCGGGCTCAAGGGCATCCACACGGTGGAGGACCTGGCCAAGGTGAAATCCGTGGTGGCTGAGATGGTGCGCCAGGGGGGTGTCACCGTGTTGAATGCCGATGACGAACAATGTGTGGACATGGCCCAGTACTGCCGTGAAAAGATCATCTTTTTTTCGCTGCGGCCCTCGAACCCGGTCATACAGGAGCATATTGAAAATGAGAACACCGCCGTGCTGTACGATCGTGGGTATATTACCATCGCCTCGGGAGAAATGGCGGTACCGGTGGCACGGGCCGTGGAAATGCCCCTGACCATGGAAGGTCGGGCCTTGTTCAATGTTCAGAATGCCCTTGCCGCAACGGCCGTTGCCCATGCCATGGGTCTTAAAATCGAGGAGATGCGGCAGGGCCTGGTCTCCTTCTTTCCATCACCGTCGCAAACGCCCGGCCGGACGAATTTTTTCACTATCAGGGATGTGGAGGTGATGCTCGATTATGCCCATAATCCATCCGCCTACCAGAGCCTCCTGGACCTGGTGAAACGGATGGGGCACAAGCGCCGGATCGTTGTTTTCGACATGGTGGGGGATCGCCGGGACGAAGACATCCGAGAGATGTGCGGCATGATTGCCAGTCACGGGGACCATGCCGTTGTCTACGAAGACGTGGACCTTCGCGGCCGAAAAGAGGGTGAGCTGATGGACCTGTGTGAACAGGCGCTGATTGGGGCCGGTTTCGATGGTCAGCACATCGATAAGATCCCCGGGGAGATGGATGCCATAAACCATGCCCTCGCCATCGCCGGCAAGGATGACCTGGTCTGCATCATGTCGGGAAGAGTTGAACAGGTCATTCAGCACCTGTATGCGATGAAGGAAGACATTGAACTGACATAGACCCAGTTGTTCCTTTACAGGATCTGATGTATAATTCGGCATCTTTTAACACGAAAGGCGGTTTTATACGGACATGCAAAGAGGCTATCTATTTTTAATCGGGGGTGCCGAAAATAATGGTGGGGATCGGACCATTATGAAGCACATCCTCTATATGACCCGGGCGAAACACATTGTTCTGATACCGACGGCATCCTGTTACCCCCGAGACGTGCACCGCGATTACGGGGATACCTTTACCGTGCTGAATATTCCGGAGACCATCTGCCTGGACATCCGGGATGCCCAGGACGCCGACAAGGAAGAATATGTGGCTGCCATAGAGCAGGCAGATCTGATCTATTTCAGCGGTGGGGATCAGGTCCGGCTGGTTTCAAAATTGATTCATACTCAGCTATTTGACCGGATCCGGGCACGGTTTGAGACAGGAGATCTTCACATTGCCGGTACCAGCGCGGGTGCATCCGCCGTCGGAAATCCCATGATATACGACGGCGATTACAAGGGGGCACTGAAAGGCTCCATCGGGTCTATGGAGGGATTCGGTTTGGTCGACGGGGTGACCATCGACACCCATTTTTCCGCGCGCCAACGGTTTTCCAGGCTCTCGCAATTTCTGATCAGCGGCCGGTGCGAAAAAGGAATCGGCCTGGATGAAAACACGGGAATCCTGGTGTATCCCAACAATGAGTTCGAGGTGATCGGTGAGGACATGGTGGCGGTTCTGAACAGCGCTGGAGTTACCGATTCCAACTACAGCACTGTGCCAGAGGGCCAGCCATTGCGCTTCAACAATTTGAGCGTGGGATTTCTGCCCCCCGGCTCCCGGTTCAGTCTAAAGACGTGGTCCATCCTGAATTAAGTCATAAATGTGCACGATCTTAGAAGATTGATGCAGTCCCCTGAGTGACGGCTGGGGGCGGCCGATGGAAAAGCCTCCCCTAGCTGCACACTCGCTTCGTTCAATGGGTTTCCCACAACGTAAATTTTACGGTTTAAACAGTTACCACTCGTTGCTGATGATTTGCCAACGGTCGTCGACCCGGACGAGATTAAATACATTCGGGTAGTCCCGGTGCTTTTTCCGTACAATTACCTTCGCTTTTGCCTTATCCCCCTTGAACTTCAAAATTCTGGGTTTGACCATTTTATACGGTCCGAACTTGGCCATTCGTTCCGGCAGGGTTTTTCCATATGACTTTTTGGAATAGTATTTTGGATGTTGCGGTGAGCCCAATTTCAATTTCAGGTCATCGTGAAAGAACGTCATATATGCTGCCGCGTCCTGTTTGTTCCAGGCAGATTCCATATCAGCAAAGAGCTGAAAGATGGCCTGCTTTTCCGGGGACACGTTTTTGCCCTTCTTTTCAGCGGCAACACTGTTGTGAATGGGAAAGAGAACAGCACCGATCAAGATCAGCATCCAAACCTTGGCTTTCATAAACCCTCCCCTTTTTAGAGTTATTGGAACGACACACGAAATATCCTAGATGAATTACCTCCTCGCTTTTTGGGAGCAACAGCAACGCTATCCCGTAAGTGGGTAGTGGGTGTATGACATATTAAATTAGATAAAGGCTTCTCTCGAGACCCGAACATGGGCGGAGACGATGTACAGA
>Ga0056120_1000004_pt1 | contig 43780 bp, 37 predicted proteins | sample WorMettaBAHAMAS2_FD_71121 | JGI IMG/M metagenome (GOLD analysis project Ga0056120, IMG submission 71121) | Marine gutless worms symbiont microbial communities from Max Planck institute for Marine Microbiology, Germany - Olavius tantulus BAHAMAS.2 ...
AAGTCTGCCGAACGAGCGTTCAGTTGAGGTCTGCCCCTTGGATTTAAAGGCTGTTTTTAATTCATCCGTAAACGGGGCATCTACTGGTTTTCCCTTACAAAATGGTGGAATTACACAATTTCGTATCCAGTCGGCCGGTCGTTTCTGAAGAACTATGTGCATAACCTGTTGAAAATTAATAAAAATATAGCAATATAATAATTTGGTATGATATTTGCTTTGAATGGCTTTGGCTCGAATCCGCCGTGTGGTATGGAGTATGCTCATGTGGTTTCAACGAGGGAAAAAAGACGGCCTGGATTTTGCTCGCCAGGCCAATTACGATACGTTGTCGTATGCTGCCAAGATGGAAACGTTTCAGTAGTTTGCCAGACGTTCCAATGGCGATATAGAGTAGTATGATCCTACCCAGGATGCCGTTTTGGGCGACTATTTTTCCGCAATGGCGACAAAGTACCAACTCTTTCAGGAGGTCGATGGTAAAACGGTGAGCCTGGGGATCAATCCGCTATTCCAGCAATGGGAATATGGTTGGTCGGAGGGGGTCTGTGATTATCTAAAAAAGGTTAGTGACTGGATTCGTCGCCTGACCGGAGCGACTCCTGCCGACAGCAATTCTCCGGCTACCTAGTTGCCGTCTGGTCCCCGTCGTTTTATGGATGGGACATAAACACCCTGCCAAGACAACATCAGCGATAGAACCGAGTGCATCCATTGCCTGCCCATCCCGTTTCGGAAAGCCTCCATCCCATGCTCCAGGTGAACGCTCAGATATCCAGTGGAATCGTTTCTCTCGGTTGTATTTTAACATCTTCCGGCGTAATGATGGTTAAATGATCCGGAAACCGAAATTAATTATTCTGGCAGGACCGACTGCCGTTGGAAAGACGGCCTCTGCCATTGAATTGGCCAAGGCTCTCAGGGGCGAGATTCTCGGTGCGGATTCCATGCAGATCTATCGATACATGGACATCGGCACGGCTAAACCTACCCATCAGGAACGGGCCCAAGCGCCCCATCATCTGATCGACATTCGCGATCCCGACAAGCCATTTGATGCGTTTCAATATGTCCAGGAGGCTCGGAAGGTCATCGACGACGTGGTCCGTCGCCGCAAGATCCCATTGGTCGTCGGCGGGACCGGTCTCTATATCAAGGCACTTCTGGGCGGGATATTCGAAATGGCTGCTGTCGATGAGGGGATTCGTGAGCAACTCCGCCGGATGACGGAATCAGAAGGCACCGACGCCCTGTATGCCCGGCTGAAGGCATGCGATCCGAAAACCGCGGCGCGTCTCCAACCCAACGACACCTATCGGGTTCTTCGAGCTCTGGAAACATTCGAGGCAACCGGTGTGCCCATTACCGAACATCAACGGGCGCATGGATTCCAGGACGCTCCCTACCACGTTTTCAAAATCGGCCTCTCCATTGAGCGTGATGCCCTTTATGACCGGATCAATCGCCGTGTTGATGCGATGGTCGCTGAAGGATTCCCCAGGGAGGTCCAAACCCTCCTGGATATGGGCTATTCCGAGGAGTTGAAAAGCATGCAATCCATCGGTTTCCGGCACATGGTTGATTTCATCCGTGGTCGAACCTCCCGTGATGCGGCCACGGCGTTGATGAAACGCGATACCCGTCGTTATGCCAAGCGCCAAATGACATGGTTCAAGGCCGATTCGCACTTTCAATGGATGGAACCCTCCGAGATCCAAAACGCCGTGGACATGGCGGAAGCGTTCCTTCATTCCGCTGACCAGGATCCGTCCCAGTCGGAAACACGCGCGCCGTAAGGTGCAACCTCTTTGCGGCCGTTTCCGGCGCTACCCATCCACGGCAGGATTCGTTGACTTCGTTCCCGTGCTTATATTAACTATATTCCACCTTTCTTAACCTGTAGACGAGCCCATGGAAGCACTGCCATGAAAATCGCCCTGGCCCAGCTAAATCCGATCATCGGTGACTTTCCTCAAAATGCGAAGCAGATCGTTTCCTATGCTGAAAGGGCCAAAGCATCCGGTGCCGACCTGGTCGTATTCTCCGAATTGGTGCTCCCCGGGTACCCGCCTCGGGACTTACTTGAGAAAAATGATTTCGTCCGCTCAAACCTGGATTGCTTGAACTCTCTGATGGACACGATTCGGGGAATCGGAGTGCTTTGCGGATATGTGGACATCAATCCGGAAGACCAAGGCAAGAGCCTATACAACGCTGCCGCGTTATTTGAGGACGGGCAAATGCTGCAGAAGATCCGCAAGCGGCTTTTGCCCACATACGATGTGTTTGACGAAAGTCGATATTTCGAGCCGGGAACAGTCAGCGAACCGGTATCCTATAAGGGGCTCCAGCTTGGTGTGACGATCTGCGAAGATGCTTGGAACGATAAGGATATCTTTTCCCGGCGAATCTACCATCTGGATCCGGTGGCCCGTCTGGTCGAAGCCGGCGCCGAACTGATCGTGAACATCTCAGCCTCTCCGTTTCATGTCGGAAAGCATGACTTCCGCAGACACATGCTCGGGGCGATTGCCAAAAAGCATCGGGTACCGGTGGTTTACATAAACCAGGTGGGGGGCAATGACAGTCTTCTCTTCGATGGATTGAGCACGGTTTTCGATCGGGACGGTCAGATTGTCGGATCCGCTTTGGATTTTAAAGAGGACCTGATTGTCTATGACACGCTGACCAATCAGTCCGATGTCCGGCCTGCCGCCGGGTCGGACACCGAGTCCCTGCTGGCGGCGCTGGTGATGGGAACACGGGATTACGTTTGCAAGTGCGGCTTTTCCAAGGTCGTTATCGGGCTCAGCGGGGGAATCGATTCGGCCCTGACGGCCTGTATTGCTGCGCGGGCACTGGGTCCTGAACATGTTTCCACCATCTTTATGCCGTCCCGATATACATCCCGGGACAATTACGAGGACACGCAGCAACTGGCAGAGAACCTGGGGGTATCTTACCGAGTGGTTCCCATCGATACCATCTACAGCTCCTTTCTGGAAAGTTTGCCATTTGCCTCTGAAAGTGAACCCGGAGTCACGGAACAGAACCTGCAGGCACGTATTCGTGGAACCACTCTCATGGCCGTTTCCAACAAGGAAGGCAGCATATTGCTCTCCACCGGCAACAAGTCCGAACTTGCCGTAGGCTACTGCACGCTATACGGCGATATGAACGGTGGATTGGCGGTGATTTCAGACGTACCGAAGACTATGGTTTACGAACTCTCCCGATTTATCAATCGGCAGGGGGAAATTATTCCACAGCGTGTACTGGATAAAGCACCCTCGGCGGAACTAAAGCCGGACCAGACAGACCAGGATGATCTTCCGGCCTATGATGTGCTCGATCCCTTATTGACAGGCTACATCGAGGAACTGAAAGGGGAAAGGGAACTGATCCAGGAAGGCCATCACCGGAAACTTGTCGAAGATGTCGTATCGAGAGTCGTCCGCAACGAATACAAACGCTATCAGGCGGCACCGGGCCTGAAGGTGACGTCCAAAGCCTTCGGTTATGGAAGACGGTATCCTATGGCACAGCGATACCAACCGAAGATTTCGTGAACTCTTTTCAGATGGGACGAGATCTCCGGTTAAAGCCGAAAACTTCGTGAACTCTTTTCAGAGGGGATAATCAACGTAAACGGTATGACCGAAAAAGATGAAACAAGGCTGCCAGAGACGTCCCGGCAGGGCAACCCGTTAAACGAACTCCTGGAGATCGTTCACGATCTGTATGAGAAGAAGATTCCGTTTAATCGTGTCCTTGGGATGCATGTTGAGTCCATCAGCGCCGAGGATGTCATCGTGCGGTTCGATATGGCCGAGGACCTGATCGGCAATTTTGTCCTGAAGACCTTGCACGGGGGTGTAATTTCCGCCGTTCTTGACGCAACCGGCGGAATGACGGCCTCCGTCGGGATTCTCCGGAAAATACATCACCGGCCCATGGAAGAGATTGCAGAACGATTCACACGAATCGGTACCATTGATCTGCGCGTGGATTACCTCCGACCGGGTCGAGGTCAATTCTTTCGGGCGTCGGGAACAATCATGCGCACCGGTAACAAGGTGGCTGTTACCCGAATGGAGTTGCACAACGATTCGGGTGTTCTGATCGCCGTTGGAACGGGGACTTATCTGGTCGGCTGATTCCGGACAATACATGACATCTTTTCTTTGATGAATGGTGAATACAGTGGGAATTTTTTATATAAATCGGATATCTGATATATCGGTACAGAGCTGACGTCGAGGGCATGCCGTATGGAACAAAATACAGACTACTTTAGAATGCTGTTCATCTTTCTCGTGTTAACGGCCATGCTACAAATTCTCTCCGGCGATGCCATCGGCCAGCGCATCTACTCATGGACGGATAAGGAGGGAACCCTGCACATCACCGATAAGCCACCACCGAAAAACGCCGAAAGGGTCAATATATACCGAGTCACCCCCACCGGGCAGAGCCAGCAGAAAGATCGGGGAAATACAGACTTGAAAGCGGTGGATGCCCTACAGGATTACGAAAGACTTCAGGAGGAGAAGGAGGAGGCAGAAGAAAAAGCTGAAAAAGCCAGAAAAAAGGCCATCGAGGCAAGACGAAAGGCGAATATCGCCGTGGCGGAAGCCGATCGGGTAAAGGCGGAAACCGTCGAACTGGCGAAAAAAACAACGAAACGGAAACAAGACCGGCTCGAATTTGACCGTCAAAAACAACACGAGATTAAAACCATCTCTTTGGCCCAGGAGGCCGTCGCCTTGGCCCAGGAAGCCGAAGATCTGGCACGCTTGGCCGAAGCCGAGGCCGAGAGGCTGCGGCAGCTTGCACTGAAACCGCCCCCGAAAGCCCCGACCCCTGAAGCACCGAAAAAATAGAACCCAGGGATGCTCCTCTGGGTTCCAGAATATCTTCTCCCTCTCACGGTGTCACATCTACCTCTCTTGCGTGTACCACCTCGTCTGAAATGATGTCATGCATTCTTTGGGTTTAAAAGCCTCTTAGCAACCCCGACGACAGATTAATCAACTCTCCCTGAGGGTTGGTCAAATCAAACCATTCGGCAGGATCGGTGACTCCCGACGCCATCTTCGAGTGGGCCCGGGACCAGACGAGTATGGCGATTCGCGTATGGTCGATTTCGTTATTGATCAGCTCCGTTAGCCGATCCAGCTCATCGTGGGTTTCGCGATAGACGGTGTAGTCGGGCTTAATGGTCTCTGCAATTTCCTGGACCGATTTCAACTCTTCCACCAAGTGGTTGCGAATCGCCCGGACATCCATCATGGTCATCTTTCCATCCGGCACTAGATAAGCGGGCACAACAAAGATGTCGGCCAAAACCTTATCCAGTGCATTTGGATCGCCATGGATGTAATCGTGTACCAGTTGAAGTCCTCGTATGATAGATCGTTTCTGGGCTTCCAACGTGTTCTTATATTCATTCATGTACAGGTTGGCATCATCGATGACCACTTCCGTGGAGAGGGCAAAATACATGAGCTGCCGGTCCATTCTGCTAAGCAGAAAATTCCCGTACCGTGCAGACTCGTTGATAAGCGGTTGGGCGGCAGATAGGGCATCGAGCAGTTTGTCCTGCTCCCGTATAGATCCCAGAATCTTCTGATAGCGCTCTTCAGAAATGATGCTCCCGGCGCGCTGTTCCTCGCTGGCCGAGTTGCGAAGCGCATCAATGTAATCGGCAAGGGCGTTGGCTTTTTCTTTTTCTTCCTTTTGGGCATCTGCCAGGGTGACGATTTCAATGGAGTAGGCGATGATGGCCCTTAGGAGGCGATCGACCTGTTCAGACAAATTCTTGAGCTCTTTTACTTCGGGGCTGCTTTTGTCGATATACACTCTGGTCAGAATGGCCCGGTCCTGACGGAAAATAGAGTGGGATCGCGTTAGAAGGGCAATGGTTTGATCGGCAAATGGACCGAGGTTTTCTCGGGTGGTGGGAGTGAACTTCTGTTTCATGCTATTCGACGTTTGAGAACAACCTGTTCCGCCAAGGGAAACCAGAAACACTATCACCGCTATCACCACAGCCCAGCGCACGTTGTAGCCTCCGGAAGGTCCGATCAGGGCAGCCATGTCCGTCTCCTCGGTTAAGTGGATTACTTCCAATGGTCTCGCAGGTATTAATAAGAATATAATAATTCCTGGTTATTCTCAAAATCGGGAGAATATGTTCAAGTGTTTATCCCCATACTATCCGCTTTCCCTGCCAGGTGTTCCGCTCTTCCAACCGTTCACGGATTCGCAACAGGTTTTCCGCCTTCTTTAGTGCCCATGCCGGTGCCACCAATTCTTCCGGGTGCGGGTCCCCGGTCAGGCGCTGTATCACCATGCGTTCCGGAAGCCGTTCCAGAAAATCGCAAACCAGATCCACATACTCGTCCTGCTCGAGGCATCGGTATTGTCCCTGACCGTACAAATCCGCCAAAGGTGTGCCCCGGACCACATACAGTAAATGAATCTTGACACCATCCAGACCGAGGTCGGCAATGAATCGAGCGGTCTCCAGCATATCCTCACGGGTTTCTCCGGGAAGCCCGAGGATGACGTGGGCACAAATCGAGATGCCCCGACCCCGAGTCCGTTCCACAGCATCCCGGAAGCATGCCCTGTCATGGCCTCGATTGATGCGTCTTAACGTGGTATCGTGCGCCGATTGCAGACCATATTCAAGCCAAACCAGGTAATGGCCGGTATATTCCGTTAATAGAGCCAGAACCGGTTCATCGGTGCAGTCGGGACGGGTGCCGATGGAAAGTCCCACGACGCCCTCCACGGTTAAGGCCTCCTCGTAAAGCCTTCGGAGGGTCTCCACCGGTGCATAGGTGTTGGAGAAAGACTGAAAATAGGCGATAAATTTTTTCGCCTTGTATCGTTTGGAGAGACGATCTTTGCCCTGGCGCACCTGCTCGGCAATGGACAACCCGCGCAGGTAGGCTCCGGTCCCCGGTCCCCTGACATTACAATAGATGCATCCCCCCGTGGACAAGGTTCCGTCGCGATTCGGACATGTCAGACCGGCATCGACCGTAATTTTTTGTACCCGGCAGCCGAACATGCCCCTCAAATAGGTATTAAAATCGGTGTAGCGCTGTGACTGCATGGCTGTTCGTCCTGGCTTGACCTATCTTTTTCAACGATTATATACATCTTTAGAGAGATTATAGCCACTGCCAGAATTCCGTTCCCATTGGTGGATCATTCATATTTACTTGGCGGAATTATCGGTATCGACTTCGAAGATGGCCAACCCGTCTCGATTCCGATCCCGATCCCGACCCCGAATATGTCCGGGTCCGGCTTCCATAGAATCGGTATTCTGTTGAAACGGAATTCTTGATTTTCAACCGGAACATACTTGTGACAACAGCTATATAATAAGTTATCCATGAGCATGTACTCCAAAACATACGACTTGATCGTTGTCGGTGCCGGCCATGCCGGCTGTGAAGCGGCGCTTGCCGCTGCTCGAATGGGTTGTTCGGTGCTACTGATGGCCATCGATCTGGACAAGGTCGCGTCCATGCCCTGTAGTCCCTCCATCGGTGGCATGGCCAAAGGCCAGCTGGTCAAGGAGATCGACGCTCTCGGTGGGGAGATGGCGCGGGTCACCGACCATTCCGCCATCCAATACCGGACTCTCAACACACGCAAGGGGCCTGCGGTTCATTCTTCCCGGACGCAGAATGACAAGACAAGATATCACACGGTGATGAAGGGTATTGTCGAACGGCAGGCAAATCTGGATCTGAAACAGGCCCTGGTTGAAAAACTACTGGTACAGAATGGACAGGTTGCCGGCGTCGAGGACTTAACCGGATTCTGTTACCCGGCGAAAACCGTATTGCTGGCCACCGGGACCTTTCTTAGCGGATTGATACATATCGGGTTTCGCTCATTTCAGGCCGGTCGTGCGGGGGAGTTTGCCTCCTACGGTTTACCGGCTCAAATGAAAGCCCTGGGATTTCGGTTGGGCCGCATGAAGACGGGAACACCGCCCAGAATCAAAAAGTCGAGTATCGATTTCAGCGCCTTTACCCGGCAGGAACCCGATCCCACACCCCGTCCGTTTTCTTTTTTTACCGAAATAATCTCAATGCCCCAGCTCCCCAGCTACATCGGTCATACCAATGTTGAGACCCATCGGATTATAAGCGATAACTTAAAACACTCGGCCCTCTACGGTGGTGTCATCAAAGGTGTGTCCGCCCGCTACTGCCCATCTCTAGAAGATAAAATTGTGAAATTTTCAGACCGGCCGCGCCACCAGATTATCTTGGAGCCCGAAGGTGTCGAAACCGACGAAATCTATGCCAGCGGTCTCGGCAACAGCCTGCCGATGGAAGTCCAGGTTGCTGTGGTACGGTCTGTTCGGGGTCTGGAGGAAGCCGAAATCATGCGACCGGCCTACACCATAGTATGACTATGTCGATCCGATTCAACTGAAACCGACACTGGAAACCAAAATCCTGGGTGGGCTGTTTCTGGCCGGACAGATCAACGGCACATCCGGCTACGAGGAAGCGGCTGCCCAGGGGCTATGGGCCGGCGTCAATGCGGCCTGCCGAGTCCAAAATCGGCCGCCGTTTATTCTGGACCGGTCCCAGGCCTATATGGGTGTCATGGTGGACGACTTGGTGACCCGTGGTACGGTCGAACCTTACCGGATGTTTACGTCCCGTGCCGAATACCGACTCATGCTTCGGGAAGATAACGCCGATTTGCGCCTCATGGAGATCGGCCATGATCTGGGACTCATTGACGGGACCACAGCCGGAGACGCGGTGGAGCGTAAACGACAAATCGATCAGGAGATCCAGCGATTGGAAAACACCGTGATCAAACCGTCTGCCAAAATCAATGCTTTTTTAGAATCCCGAGGCACCCCGAGGATTCGGACCGGTATCCCCATGGACCAGCTTCTCAAACGAAAGGAGCTGGATTATGCGGATGTAGATGTGCTGGCGACCGCACCGAACTCTGTTTCCCAGCGGGTGGCGCGCCAGGTCGAAATCGAAATCAAATATAAGGGATACATCGAGAAACAATTCCGGGAGATCGAAAAGTTTAAGCATATGGAAACCCAACCCATACCCGAAGGATTTGATTTTGATCAGGTGCATGGGCTTTCCAATGAACTCAAAGAAAAACTGACCGACATCAGACCGGTCTCGCTGGGGCAGGCATCCCGAGTGGATGGCATTACACCTGCGGCCCTTTCGGTGCTGATGATCGCGCTAAAGGCATGGCCATCCCCCTAGACCGGGTGTTCCCTTGTCTTGACAGTAATGCACCGACTTATTATGTTTAATCGGTTTAAATCTATATAATTTTAAGAGGGTTAGACGAAATTCAAAAGACCCCAGGGGTGGAAATGAAAACAGGGCCAAGACTATTTGGACCCTACTTCCGGAAATTTGAAACAAAAGGTTGAGTAACCATGGCGGGCAGTAACTACTACAAGATACTGGGTGTCGAAAAAACCGCTTCGGACAGCGATTTGAAAAAGGCGTACCGCAAGCTGGCAATGAAATATCATCCGGATCATGCCAAGGGAGATAAATCGGCTGAAGAAAAATTCAAGGAAATCAGCGAAGCATACGCCGTCCTCAGTGATTCGGAGAAACGCAGACAGTATGATCAGTTCGGCAGCGCCGGTTTTCAACAGCGCTATTCCCAGGAGGACATCTTTCGAAATTTCGATTTTTCAGATATTTTTCGCGAATTCGGATTCGGATCGAACGCCTTCGGCGGTCGGTCCGGTGGTGTGAAGTTCTCTTTTAGCGGAGGGGCACCGTTTGGGTTCGGTGGGGGATCTGGCCAGCAGCAGGTAAAAGGTTCTGACCTGGTTTACGAACTCGGCCTGACCATTCAAGAAATTGCCACCGGCACCCAGAAAACCATCACTTTTCAGCACGAAGGCAGAACAGAAAATCTAACGGTGAAAATTCCCAAAGGCATGGTCGCCGGAAAAAAGCTGCGTATCGCTGGAAAAGGAGAACAGAGCCCGGTTGGCGGGCCTCCGGGAGATCTGTACATCCAATCGAACGTACTCAACGATCCAAGATATTATCTGGATGGAAATGACCTGTATATCGACCAGACGATCAAGCTGACCGAAGCGCTTCTTGGAACAACGGTGTCGGTGCCCCTGCTTGACGGGAACTCCCTGAATCTCAAAGTGCCTCCGGGTACTAAACCCAAAACCAAAATGCGAATTCCCGGCCGTGGAATTCCGCATATGAAGGGAACCGGGACCGGAGATTTGTTTGTTCGTATTCTCATTCCATTGCCTACCAAATTAAAAAAAGAGCAGCAGAAAATAGTACAGGAACTTGCCGACACTGGCTTGTAAGAATTTAATTTTATTGACAACTGGTACTATTCACGGTACGTTTCCGAGCATATAGGGCGTTAGGAGATTTGAAGAGATGTCGGTTGAACACCCGAAGTGATCGGATTATGCCTGAACTGATTCCTGTTCTGACCCGAGAAGAAATCAAAAAGCGTATTACCGGTATCGCCGTTCAGATTTCCAAGGACTATGAAAACCGAGAACTCGTTCTTATCGGTGTACTAAAAGGCGCGTTTGTCTTTCTCTCCGACCTCATCCGACACCTAACCATTCCGGTTCAGCTAGATTTTGTGAGCGTCTCCAATTACGGTTCCGGCACTTCTTCGACGGGAGAGATTCGGTTAACCAAAGACCTCAGTATCGATATCAACGGCAAGGATGTATTAATTGTCGAAGACATCATCGATTCCGGGCAGACATTGCAGTGGCTTTCGAATTACCTAAGCTCCCTGTGCCCCAACTCGGTTAAAATCTGCACCCTCATCGACAAACGGGAGCGCCGCGAAGAACAGATCAGTGTGGATTATTCCTGCCATACTGTTGAAGAAGGATTTCTGGTTGGCTATGGACTTGATTATGCCGAAGACTATCGATATCTGCCCGGCATCTATCACTTGAAATTGTAGCCAGTGAGGAAGCGTCATGATTATCACCTGTGAAGAATGCCGCACCAGCTTCAACTTGGATGAAAAGTTCTTGAACCCGACAGGTTCCAAAGTTCGCTGCTCCAAGTGTGGGGATGTGTTTATCACCTTTCCGCCTCCACCGAAAACAGAGGGTGCCGCAGAAGCCGAGCCAGCAGCACCGGCAACACCGGAACCTCCAGTAGCGGAAAGTTTTCAGGCTACAGCGGTAGACGACTTGGGCACACCGGCGGCAGAGGAGACCGATGAGATCGATATCGGTTTGGATCTGGAATCCGAGGACGAGGGTCTGGCGGCAGGTGTGTCCGATGCATCAGAGCTTCCTGTTGACGAACTGGATCTTTCCGACCTGGGCCTCGATGAGGAGGTTGAAGAAGAACCGACCGCGGAAATGTCAGAAGCCGACGCGGCTGCCGTGGAGGCAGAGCACGATGCCGAGCTGGATTTTTCAGACCTGGATCTTGACGAGGATGAGGCGGACACCCCTGAACCGCCGGCCGAACCGCCCGACGTCAAAGCCATCGAAGAAGAGGGCGAACTGGATTTTTCAGATCTCGATCTTGGATTGGATGAAGAACAGGACACGGCACCCGCAGAGACCGCCGCCCCGGCCGATGATGAACTGGATCTGAGTGATTTGGATCTGGGGCCGGAGATTGAAGAGGCTGCCGAGGCATCGGAGCCAGACGCCCCGGCCGATGATGAACTGGATCTGAGTGATTTGGATCTGGGGCCGGAGATTGAAGAGGCACCCGAGGCATCGGATGCGGAAGCCCCGGCCGATGATGAATTGGATCTGAGTGATCTGGATCTGGGTGAAGAGTTCGAAGAGAAAGCGGCTGAAACAGAGCCTGATACCCCGCTAGGGGAAGATGAACTGGATTTGGGAATAGATGGTGAAGAAGAAACCGCGGAACCGGAAACGGCTGGTCCGGAACCGGAAGATGAATTAAATCTGGGCGATTTGGACCTGGATCTGGGTCTCGAGGAGGACGCCGCAGCGCCTGAGCAGGATATCTCCCCCGACGGCGATCTGGACTTGGATGATTTAGATCTGGATGCCCTGGAGGCGGAAGTGCAACCCACTGATGATTCGGACGATCTGTCTCTTGCCGGAGAGGTCGAAGACAGTGCCGAACCGGCAGATGAAGGGCTGGATCTGGACGACCTGGATCTGGATGGGGTGACCGATGGGTCGGCCGACCAGGAGGCGCTGGACGATTTAGATCTCGCACAGGACACCGAAGACGAGCCCGTCCCGGACAGCGGAGTAAGTGCTCAGGAAGAGATCTCCGCCGGAAAATTGGATATTTCCGAGCTTGAAGCGGTCTTCGATACGCCCGATGACGAAGCCGATCTCGCGGGTGAAGAGGTCGAGGAATACGATCTCGAGTTTGACATGGAAATGCTCGACGGCAGTGACGCCCCCGAGCCGGAGCCCGCGGAATTGAGCGACAGCGCCGAGGAGCTAGATCTCGGTGACGTGGAAGTTATGCTTGACGAAAGCGACGAGGCACCGGCGCCGTCTGCGGAAGATACCGACGCCCTGGAAGGAGATCTTGATTTGGAACTTGACCTGGAAGAAATGGAGCCGGATGCCCTCGAGGGGTTGGGCATGGAGGGAGAGGAGGCTGTCTCAGAAGACCTATCTGAAGCTGCCGCCATGGAAGAGGACGTGTCGCCGACCTTCGCCGAAACCATGGATATGGAAACCCTCGAGAAAGAATCCATGGCCCTGGAAGATATCGAGCCCGCGGCAGGGGGGGCACCACCGGTGGCAGCCCCAAAGCCAAAGCGCAGGACCAGTATTGGAAAACCGGTTAAAATTTTTGCGCTATTGTTTATTCTCCTGGCAGCCATCGGAGGCGGTTTGCACACCGCTGTCAACGTCATGGGCATACAGATCTCTTTTGTGAGTGAGTTTCTAAATCCCCAGCCCGATAACGTGAACCGGCTTGAAATCATCCAGGGAACTGTCCGGAGCCGATTCGAGGAGAACAAGAAAGCCGGAAAACTGTTTATCATCACCGGCCGGGTCACCAATGGCTATAGCATGCCCCGCAACTTTATCAGTGTCACAGGGAAGCTCTACGGAAGGGGCAAAAAGCTCGTTGGGACACAAACGGTATTTGCCGGCAACATGTTAACGGCCATCGAACAGGCCACTTTGGATGGGCCTTCGATCAATAAGCGGCTGAGAAACAGGGTGGGTGAAAATAAAAAGAATATGAATGTCAAACCAGGAAACAGTTTGCCGTTCATGCTTGTCTTTGCCAATCTGCCCACTCAACTGGAAGAATTCACCGTTGAGCCCGGATCTTCCGTATCGGCTCAGTAGGACGGCAATATCACACCGGCATGATTCGATCTGTAAACGCTTCGAACAAGTTCGGCTGGATTATTAAAGAAGCTAAATTGTGGCGTCCTTGTCCTTAGAGCGGCATTGCCGCGTTTAATAAAATCGTACACGATTTTATCTTGACGAAGGGAATTGAAGCTGGTAATAGGCTTGCGCCTGTTCTAGGCTGTTATCAGATGACCATCCCGTGGCGATGTAGCTCAGATGGTTAGAGCATGCGGCTCATATCCGCAGTGTCCGGGGTTCGATTCCCTGCATCGCCACCATTTGAATAGAAAAAGGCTGGAGCCCATTGAGGCTTCAGCCTTTTTTAATGGCCTGTATGTCGAAAAGTGGGTTGTCCCATGTCGTCCTGATCCCAAGAGAACAGAGCGAAGGAGTCCCCATCCTCCGGTTCCCTCATTGCCGTCTTCAGGTCATTCACAAGTTGTTGAAATTCGGGACGCACGTCAAAACGGGTGGTACCGGCCTTTTTCTCGAGCGCCCGTAAAAAATTATAGGGTAATTTTTTCTGAAAGAGGTTCACCAGCCAGGATGGAATAAATCCTCTCGGATCCACATACAACAGCAACGCGACTTCTGTTTATCGTCTCCAATGGGTCGGACGCTCATCTCTCCGCAGTACATGTGGGATCGGACAGCCCCCTGTTTCACCGGTTTGCTGTCGAATTCGACGGAGTAGATGTCCAACACCAGATATTTCCGCTCCCGGTCGAACCGTACGTGATTCCGCAGAACCAATTCCCGATCGGCAAAGGGGAAGGGCACGCGGTTGAGGCTGTAGGTGATGACATCCACGTCGGAATTCACCTGGAGAATGTATTTTTCACGAATATCCGGCATCCATTCGCCGGTTATCTCCACACGACGCAGTACCTCCATCATCTGCCCGATGGATGCCTCAAGGACCGCATCGGCCCGAAACGCCAACAGCCTCGATCCGGATAGCCTCTGGGAATAAACGGCAATACCCTGTTTGGTATAGATTTCTTTCCAATCTCCCTGCCTGGCACATTGCCGCGTGGGCATGTCGTCTTTTGCAATCGCCACAGCGGGTGCCACGAGCATTATCAGGGCGATAACCCATAACGTCATGTGGCGGCTCGTCTTCAGGTTCGTATCGTGTTGTGCCCCAATCATGAATTGTCTCCTGCAGTTTCAAAGGTTTTCTTAGGATATGGGGATATCGGCGCTTCCTTCGTGGAATTCCTCCGCCGTTCCGCAGTTAGCGCCGTATACCGGTAATTTGGGCAAACCGTTTCACATACAATGGCCACGTCGACCCGGGCGCACTATCGGGAAACACCTGATGCAGCACCATGGGCCGGGGAAATAGATTTTCCCAAACGAACGGTAACTTGTCCTTGAGGGTCAGACCCGAAGAAAAGAGCACCAGGGGCGACCAGTTGGGCAATGTGTGATGGTGAATTCTCCGACGAAGCAACCATCTGATGCCGACGCCGGGGCCGTAATCATCCATAAAGTGGGTGATCTCCGGGGGGGAAAGTATCGCAAAAGGCGAGACAGCAGGCAGATGACATAGGCCAGCGATCTCGCCAGGCCCAGGGCTTGGGCCCGCTCAATGAGGCGTTGCCAATCCTCACCGTCGTAGCGATCCAGAATCAACTTGATATCCACCAGCCAGACAAGTCGATCCGCATGGTGTTTCAGCATATGGAGTCCCAGATATAACACCTGGTCGTATGGATTCAGAACCATCGCACCCGGAAAGTCTCGGTGCATTGGATCAGCCGCTTCGAATATCCGGTTCTCATCCACGGAAAGGATGCGTTTCCGCGACCGGATGCGGTCTGCCCAAAACAGATGACTGTGGATATCGAGTACCGCGGGGCCGTTTCTGAACGTTCCGGGATACAGCGGATCCTGTTTATAGCCCAGCCGTTTCAGGATATCAAAGCACTCCCGTCGATCTTTTTTTCGGACCCAAAGATCGATATCGGTCATGGCCCTCACACCCACATCCGTATATACGGTATGAATCAGCGCCATGCCCTGAAGGATGACGATATCGAGTCCCCCCCGGGTTGGTGGCCTCTAGAATGCGCCGTAACTCATGCTCCAACGTCAGATTTTTCCGAACGGTGGCATAATATTCCCGCCTGATGCGGTTCATTTGATCGCTCGGCAAAACACCGGACAGTTGTGCGGATTCTATGGCTCTAAAGAAGAAACCCGCCATCCCTTCGTGAACCACCCTGCCAAAAATGTCGTTGGATTCGCCGGAAAGGGCGTCAATCAACGCCTTAAGCCGTCCCGAATCCAGCAGATCAGGCCGGGGTGTGGCAATATACGCAAACATATCGGTATATGCCGAAGCATTTCCCGGTGATGTCGTCGATCGACCCATTCCTGATCTATTACGTATAGTTTCCATTCGCGTCAAATTATGGCTGCTCTTTTTCCAGTTTTGGACCCGGTGATCAGAAACTTCTCCGGTTGTGCCCCGGGTGGATCCCCCGGGGGCGAACGAATTTTCGACTGCCACTGCTTGCAGATCGCATGCCAGCAAGAGCACCTTTCGCAACCCCTGTCTCGGAACCGGCTGCCGCGGATGATGGGGGATGCTGAAGCCCGCGAAATTCATCCTAAACCTATGCGGATTAGGTATGAAATTTGCTAATACAACATATGTTGTCTTCGATGAGAGAAATGCGTGAAATTATTCTAACGTATTGAAAACAATAATTATCTTTATTTCCGGAATTTTCAACCCATACCGGAAAATTTTTGGGGAACATATAAAATGCGTTATGATTTCAAAACTCTAACGCGGTCGCCGGTGTGTGCTGACGGCGGCGGATATCCTGTCTGGGAACGTATCTTTTGTCGGGTCGGAGTCATTGTGTGTGAGGTATCCAACAATTTTGTAGAGACGAACACCAATCACGGGTTCAATCCGGATGATCCCATTTCGAAACCATAATCGCTATTCAGCCGGCGCCATAGCCCTGGTGATGGTCATTGCCATGGTTGGGATCGGGATGCCGGCCAATGCCGCCATTTTCGGGGGATATTCGGAGTATTATATCCCCGGCCGGGAAGAGCAAATGGCAGCGATATTTCAGGACTTTGGCGCGAATATCGGAACGGGGATGCACACCGTTATCTCCATCACATCCGCCGGTGATAACACCACCGTTTATTACGATCATTGGGAAGACGGGTATGACTTCGACCCGGACGATCCTGAAAATACCTACGATCTCAAATACGTATTGAACGCCGGAGAGGTTCAAACTCTGGTGGGTAACAACATCCCCGTGTTCCCCAGGGGATCCGGTGTCTTTTTTGACGGCGGCGACCGCCTGTATTCGGCCGGCACCTCGGTGACCGTATCCCGGACCAGCTGGGCAGAGACGACCGGTACGACCCTTGCCATTTCCTGGGAGCTGTTTCCCGTAAAACCTTTTCTCACCGACTACACCATCCCGGTCGGGGAGGATTTGGCCAGCGGTGCGCCGTTTTATACCGATTTTGAGGATGTGTATGTCCTGGTCCAGTCGGTGACGGACAACAACACGGTCCAGATCGATGATCCGACCACCCCCTTCGTGGATGTCACCACCATTCTCAACAAGGGAGAAACCACCCAGCATTGGAACGCCGTTGCGGGCACCCACGTGTCCGGGACCAGCCCGATCCAGGTGCACTATATCGTGGGGGCCCATAGCCGGGGCAATTTCGAAGGCAGGGGTTATAACGCCATGCCGGACAGCCTGTGGGACACCGCCTATGCCAACCCGGTCAGCGGGGCTTCCGCCGGTGCCGATACCGATTTGTACCTTTACAACCCGAACACCACCTCCATCATCGTTGAATAAGCCGATACCGCCGGCAGCGGTGATTTCACCATTCCGGCCCGGGGGACGGTTTCCTACAGCGACGGGGCGGGACGCTTTGTGCCCATTGATTCAGGCGTGGCCCTGGAGTCGGACAATGTCTTCTGGGGCATCGGATCGACGGACACCGAGTCCCGCGCCTACGACTGGGGGTATTCTCTGGTCCCCCAGAGTTTTCTCACCAACGAGTATTTTCTGAGTTGGGCGCCGGGTACGGCCGATCCCGCGCCGGCGGTCAACGGCTCGCCGGCCTACGTAACGGCGGTCTATGATGATACCGTTGTATTCGTCGACTATAGCCCTACGGATGGTGTTCCCGATGTCAATATAACCCTGGACAGTCTCGACTCCCAAAAATTCTTCGATCCGGATAACGTCAACACCGGCATGCACATCTGGGGATCCAATATCCTGGCCGTCGCCTGGGGCCAGGACCCGGACACCGCCGAGGCCGGAAATCAGAATCATGAGTTTATGGATCTCGGGACGGCCAACCTGCCCATGCCGGCGGATTGGATCGATCTGACCCTCGGGATCCAGAAAACCGCGGATCCAACGGTCCTTGCCCCCGTGCCGGGCCGAACCACGACATTTACCCTGGAAGTCGGTACCTACGGATTTCCGGTCAACGATCTCTCCGTCAAGGACATCCTCCCACCCGGTTTTAACTATGTGACCTACAGTTCGACCATCACGTTCCCGGACGGGACCCAGAAGATCGGGTCCTCCGCCAACCCGGTGGTGACCGGGCAGGAACTGGTATGGGACAATACGATCCTGGACGGTCTCGACATGGGGTTAAACGAGACACTGGTGGTGACATTCAACGCCGCCATCGACGGCACCGTGGGCATCGGCGCCTATTCCAATACCGGCCAGGCACAGGGGACCCGTCTGGAAGGATCCCATGTGTTTTCTCCCTTTGACAGCGCCGTCATCAGCGTCTCTGCGGTCATCATTGACAAGGATACGGATACCCCCGTTGTTTCCGCCGGAGGAACCGCCCGATATCGAATCGTGGTGGAAAATATCAGTGACCTGGATGCCACCAATGTTGTCGTCAGCGATACCCTGCCGGCCGACACGGCGGTGCCCCCCGGATTTACATTCAACAGCAACGTCAACATCATTGAAACCAACGCCACGCGAACGGCAACGTCAAATCCGACAGCAGGGGATACCACCCTCAACTGGGGGACCTGGACCATCAATGCCGGCGGGTCGGTGGAGATAATCTTCGATGCGGATGTCGACATCGACATCAGCCCCCGCACCTACGACAACACGGCGGAGGCGAATTTCGATTACGACGGGTCCAATTACACCATCGACGACAAGGGGCGCGTGGATCAGGATCAAGGCGCGCCCAGCGGTACGGATCCGGAAGACGATGAGGACGTGACCGTTGTCTCCCTGCTCATCGATAAAGATACGACCACCGCCGTGGTACAGGCCGGCGGCACGGCCCAATACACCATCGAGGTCATCAACAGCGGGGCCAGCACCATCACCGGTGTGACCGTATCCGATGACCTTCCGGCAGGGCTTACCTACAACAGCACCGGCATCATTTTGGAAAGCGGCGCCACACGTACTGGTACCACGAACCCGACCTTCGGCGACACCAGTCCGAACTGGGGCACCTGGACCATCAACCCCAGTGGGAGCATTGTGATTCCCTTTACCGCCGACATACCGGCAACGGCGGTCCCCGGAACCTATGACAACAGCGCCATCGCGGACAGCAATGAGAGCGGCCTGATCGACGACGCCGGGGCGGTTGGCCAGGATACCCACACACCACCCATACGGGATCCGGAGGACGACGAGGATATCACCATCGAGGCGGCGGTACTCACCATCGACAAAGACACCCTGACCCCGTTTGCGGTTCGCGGGCAGACCCCCGCGAATTACGTCATATCGGTGGTCAACGCCGGTACCAGCCCGGCGACCAACGTCACGATATCCGATAATCTGCCCGCCAATTTTTCGTTTAACAGCGAGACCGGCATAGTTGAGACCAACGCCACGCGAACCGGTCCCTTCGGCCCCAACCCCGGGGATACGGCCCTGGCATGGGGAACCTGGACCATCAACGGCGGCGGTTCGGTGGTCATCACCTTCGCAGCGGATGTGGACATTGCGGCGGGCGCCGGGGTTTACGACAATACCGCCGATGCAACAAGTACGGAAACCGGTGCCATCGACGATATCGGAAACATCGGATTCGATAATGACACGCCGCCATTGGAAGATCCCGAAGACGATGAGGACGTGGAAATTCTCACCGTCACCACGGCGGACCTGGGCATCGATGTCTCCCATCCCGTCGATTTTGAAATCCCCCCACCGTCAACACCTACGATATCGCGGTGACCAATTACGGTCCCAGCGTGGAGACCGCAACCATTACCGTCACCGATACCCTGGAACCGGGGTTGGTTTACGACTCCTATTCCGGTACCGGATGGACGTGTAATTTTACCAACCCGGTGCTGACCTGCACCCATGATATGGATCTGACCCCTGGTGCATCGCTGCCGACCCTAACGGTCAACGTCACCGTCGACCCGGCCACGGTGTCCCGGAGCTTCGACAACATCGCTTCGGTAGCCAGTCCGACCAATGACAACATCGCCGCCAACGATAGTGACGCAGACCCAACTGTCGTCAGAATGCCCGAATTGGCCAATTCCTACAAATCGGTGCTGGATACCAATGGTGGCGACGTGCTTCCGGGAGACACGCTTCGTTATACCATTCACCTCATCGAAAGCGGTGACCGCGACGCCCCCCTGGTGTCGGTCACCGACGATGTACCGCCCAATACCGAGAATTTTACGGTTGTGAGCGTGGCCGGGGGCACCGACAATTCCCTCCCAGCCCCTGCCGGCGCCAACAATACCGGATATCTGGATGTTACCGGCATTACGGTCCCGGCGCTTTCTGAAGTGCTGGTGGTGTTCGAGGTGGATGTCACCGCCGGTACCCCGGTGGGCACCAGCATCGACAATACCGCGGTCATCAACAATCCCATGGGAAGTCAAAGCCTCAACAAAGATGCACCGACCGCGATCGTGGGAAGTTCGGGCATTCCGGCCCAGGGCCCCAAACCCCTTTACCTCCACGATGACATGGATCTGGACCGGACCCCGGCCTTGGCAACCGAAGGCTTTGTGATCGTCCCTGACAACGGCACGGTCACCTGGACCTTGGATCCGGCCTCTGTGGGTCCAATCATCATGGACGGCAGCAGCGGGACGGTTCCGGTGTCTCTTAACGTCCGGAATGAAAACGGCACCGGGAACCAGCACGACATGAACGTCACGCCACCTATTCGGGTGGGTCCAACGGCACCATCGGCACCGTATCCATCAATAACAGAAACCTGACCACCACCATCGAAACCCTGGTTTTCGACGTGCCCATCGCCGGCAACATCACCCTTAATCCGGGGACGGTGATCAATCTGGTTTTCACGGCAGATGACGATTGGGGAGCAGATGAGATCTGGGTCTATCCGGTGGCCAATGTCGGCGGCACGGATGTGTGGTCCCAGGTGGCCATCGAGTCCGATTCGGTCATCAATGTGGACAGCGTGGACTTCTTCGACCAGCCTTTTCCGGCGGGAAATCTAATTGCCACCGCCTTTCCGGGAACCACGCTGTATATCCGGTCGGTGATCAGCGATCCCTTCGGCAGCTATGACATCACCGGCGCCACGCTGGATCTGGTGGATTCCGACGGGGTCATTCAGGTCGATGATGCCGCCATGACCGAGGTGACCGATTCGGGAACAGATACCAAAACCTATGAATACGCCTATACCTTTCCCGCGGGCGGTCCTTTTGACAACTGGACGGCCACAGTCACCGGTCTCGAAGGAACGGAGGGAGCGGTTTCCCATTCGGCAACCGGAGTCGTTGCCATCAATCCGGTCACCGGTGCGGACCTTTCGGTGACCAAGTCCCATGATGGGGATTTCTTCCTGAATCAGAACGGCGTTTTTACGATCTCGGTGTCCAACCACGGTCCCGACGATCAGACCGCCGATATCGTTGTGACCGACACGATTCCGGCCGGCATGACCTACCAGTCCAGTTCCGGTACGGGTTGGACGGCCGACACATCCGGATTGCCGACGGTGATCTGGACCTACCCCGCCAGCCCGGGGTCCCCTGTTACGGCCGGCACCAGTCTGCCGCCCATCACCCTGACCGTACTGGTCGAACCGACCGCACCCACCACGATCCAGAACACGGGCTCCGTGGCACTGGGCGTTCTCGAGAACAACCCGATCAACAACACATCCACCGACACGGTATATGTGCTGATCCGGGACGTTGTCAAAACGGTCGATACCTCGAGCCCCTACTATGCAGGAGATAATCCCGGAAACGAGCTGACCTATACCATTACGGTGACCAACACCGGCACCGGCACCCTGCAGAATGTGGCCGTTTACGACGAGGCACCCACAGGTAACACCTACGTACCGGGAAGCAGTCAGGTGATCGCGCCCCAATCGACGATTCGGGCCACCGAATACTATATCGCTCCCGGAGATTTTCCGGGGAACACCTACGACCTTACCCTGAACACCACGTTGTCCTCCGACTACTTCGTCATGGTCCGGGGAAGTGACGGTAGCGCAGGGAATGGCGGCGATCGGGGGCCGGATGAAAATTATGTGGCCCTGACGGCGGATCCGTTCGGAACCGGCCATCTGGCCGCATCAGGAGGCCCGGATGTCTTGAGTTTTGCCCGGAACGGCAATGTGAATTCATGGGTCGGCGTGATCACGGTGGTGGAATCTCTAAGCGACCCGGGAGGCAGCGGGTTCTCCCTCCTGGATGTGGTCAACGTGCCGCATACTGGGACCACAACCGTGGGGGCGACCAACGCGCCCATGGGTTGGGGCGCGGCCATCAACCAAGTGATGCTCATGGGCGGCTACAACGGGGCCGGATGCTCCACCGCCCTGCCGGGTCCATTGGACCACAACAGCTGTAACGCCCGCATCTTTCCCACCGGCAACAGTTCCATCGACTGGACCCGAAACGGTCCCGGCCTGGGGGATGCCGTCAGCACCGTGATGGTGGTCCTATGGGGGAGCGACTGGACGGTCCAGCGGGCCCGCGTCACCGGAAACAATGGCGGTGGCGGGGCCAACGCCATTGGTGAATACAACACGGCGGCCATCGCACCGGTGGCTCGGGCCAACACCTGGGTCTGGGGCACCGGACACACCAATGACAACGGGGTGGGCGACAGCGCCGAGGGGGTCCTGGTCACCCTGGGTGACGGTGTCAATCAGAATGCCACCGAGAGTCTCGTTGCCGCGGGCATCGAGTATGCCAACAATGCCGTTGATTTTGAAGTTTATGCGCTCACCCACCCGGATATAGCTGTGGATTACGCGTTTAAACCGGATGGCGACGCGGGGCTGCTAACGGTCGATGTGGCGGTTCCGGCATCATCCGGGGTCCGCATGGCCTGGTCCACCAACGGCCTGGGCGCCACCAATAATAATTTCCCGCGGTCCATACTATCGGCCCGGTACTGGGACAACACGACGATCCGTCTCGAGCGGCGCCGATCCGGTACCGGATTTCCGGCCTGGGTTCAGGGCCTGAATTTCAGCCAGCTCCGCCAAACCATCACCCAACCGGGTGGGGCGCCTCCGGACCCCGTGGCGGCCGGCGACGGGTACAGCCTTCTGCCCGGAGAATCGATGCGGGTTGAGTTTGCTGTGACCATCGATGACCCCTTCAATCCTATGGGGATCATCAATACGGCATTGGTGACCAGTGACCTGTCCTCGGTGCCGGTGATCGATTCGGTGGCGACGGCGGTCCGCACCCTGGGTCAGCCCTTGTTTACCGATGTGAGCGGCACTCCCCAGGCCACCTTCGACCTGACGAATAACGAGCCGGTGTACCTCCAGGTCATCGATCCGGATCGGAACACCGATCCCCTGGCCATCGATACGGTCACCGTCACCGTCTACAACCCGGATACGAACGATTATGCTTATCCGACGTTGTTTGAAACCGGCGCCGACACCGGCATTTTTGCCCACGACAGCGGCGGGAGCCGGTATCAACTGGTTATTTTTTCCTGCGACGATCCATTCCCCTGTGTTCCGGGCACCCAGGTTCCCCTCCCCACCGACGACGACGTGATTTACGCGGTGGCGGGAACCAGTCCCACGCTGCAGCTCGACTACCAGGATCCGGCGGATCTGCTCAGGGATGCGGCTTCGGCCAATGCCGTGGTCGTTACCCGGGTCACCCTGTCGGATTTTCGGGCGTACTCGGGCAGCGGAACGACCATTGTCCAGTGGGAGACATCCTCCGAGGTGGAATCCATCGGATTCAATCTTTACCGGTTCAACTCCGCCGCCGGATACTATATGAAGATCCACCCCGATCTCCTGCCCAGCCTGCTCTCCACGATCCAGGGCGGGATATATCGACTGGTGGATCCCGGGGCGTCTGCCGGTCAGAGTTACACCTACCTGCTGGAAGAGATCGAAGCCGGCGGCAGACAAAATCAGTTCGGTCCATTTACGATAACGGTGGGTGATCCCCCGCCGGATTCGGATCTGCCGACCATGGTGGGCGCCTACAGTCGCGTCCCCCATGCCGCAGATGCACCGCTGCCCGATCCCTATGCCTTCCTGGGCTTTGGCCCCTTTGTCAGCCAACCGGCAGCGACCCTGGGGGATGCCCTGAAAATCAGCGTCCGGCTGCCCGGCCTGTATTTTGTCGACGCGACCTTACTGACCCAACTGGGTCTGACCCCCGGGGAAGTTGCGACAACTCTGGAAGAAGATGGCTTTGTCTTGCGTCATCAGGGGGATTCCATCGGCTACATGAAGGCCTCGGACAACAGCGGCATATATTTTTACGGCGAAGGCCTCGACAGCATTTATACGGAAACCAATGTTTACTGGATAGAGCCGGGCAACGGACGCTCAATGGCGTCGGGGGATGCCTTTGGCGATGTCAACGGGGTCGGCGGCGTGGAGCTCTCCGATGCCATCATTGCTCTGCAGACCATGGCCGGTGGCCGCCCATCGGAACCCGGTGTGCGGGCCGACTTTCCGACATCCGGGGCCGATGTCAACGCCAACAACCGGGTCGACATGGCGGAGGTTCTCTTTGTCCTCCAGCAATTGGCCGGCCATAGAACCGGTTCGAGCCGGCCCGGACCTGAATCCGTCGACAGCGGTGGAACGTTCATGGACCACCGCCATGTGGAAGTGGATTTTATGCCGTTACCCGATTGGGTGAACGATCCGGAATCCGATTACTGGGGATGGGCCGGCCTGGTTATGCCGGCGTCTCCGGATTCCGATCAAGACACCCTGACCAGCCCCTTTTACCTGGAAGGTTTTGATCCGGCCGGTGGCACCCTTTCCATCACCGTTCATCTGTTCGGGGCCACGGAGACCCCCCTCGATCCCGACCATCATGCGATACTCTACCTCAACGACCAGTTCATCGGCGAAGGAACATGGGACGGGATCTCGGCCTTTGAACTTACCGTCACGGATATCAATCCGGCGTTGGTATTGGCCGATGAGCTCAATTTTCTGACCGTGAAAGGGAATCTGGGTGCCGCTGTACCCTTTAGCCAGATTCTGGTGGACGCCATTGACATTATCTACCCGAGAACTTTCCGGGCCGTGAACAACGCGCTCTGGGTTCGCGATGTGGATGACCCGGTGGTCACCATCGATGGATTCACCGATCCCGATATCCGGGTCCTGGACGTGACCGCTCCCGCACGGCCCCAGGGACTGGATTCCGTCAGGATCGAAGGGGTCAATGGGGAGTATCAGGTCAGCTTTTCACCGGCGTCCTCGGAACACACCTATCTGGCCGTGGTGGCCAGCCCGTTTAGACTCCCGGATACCGTGGAGGCCGTCACGCGCTCCCAATTGAAAGACGTTTTCCCGGGGGCGGAGTACATCGTCGTGGCACCGAGGGAATTCGAGGAAACCGCCCGGCGGCTGGCCGACCTTCGAAGCTCCCAGGGAACGACTGCTCTGGTGGCCTCGTTTGAGGATATCGTCGATGAGTTCAACCATGATCTCTACCATCCCATGGCCATTCAACAGTTCCTGTCCCATGCCTATCATAACTGGCTCCGGCCGCCTCGCTGGGTGGTCCTGGCCGGAAATGGGACCTACGATTACCGGGGTCTGGCCAGAACGGTCTACGGGCTTCCCTTCGAGGACAACAAAATTCCCACGATGATGATCGGAACCGCCCGGCGGCTCTATCCTGTGGACACCCTCCTGGCAGACGCAGCAGGCGATGACGGGATTCCGGAAATCGCCCTTGGCCGGCTCCCGGCGGTGACCGACGCGGACCTGGCCCTGATGATCGACAAAATCGTCGCCTATGAGTCCGGCGGCCCGGCCGACTGGCACAATGAGATCGTCATGCTGGCCGATAAACCGGAAGCCAATGCGGATTTTACATCGGACAGCGAAGATGTGGCCGCGCTGGTTTCCGGGCGATTTGTGACCGATAGTATCTATCTGGAGGACTATTTTTCCAATGGTGAAACGGCCGACCACGCCAATGCCGATCTGATCAACCGGATAAACGCCGGTGCAGGCCTGATCAATTTCATCGGCCATGGCGGATTTGACCGGTTTTCAGGATCCTTTCCGCATCCACCCCTCTTGGAGACACCGGATATACCGGCTCTGGCCAACACGGATCGGCTGCCCGTGATCGCTGCCATGACCTGCCTGGCCGGATACTATGCCAAACCCGGTTTCGATGCCCTGGGCGAAAGCTTGCTCCTTCACCCCGGCGGAGGGGCCATCGCGGTTTGGTCGCCCACCGGCCTGTCGATCAACGCCAACGCCAAAATCCTGGATGAGGAGCTTTTCAAAGCCCTGGCGAAGGGAGAGCACGGCACTCTGGGGGAGGTGATTCAGGAAGTTCAGCGAACCTACATAATTCGTACCGGGGATACTATCACGCCCAGAATTTACAGCCTGCTCGGCGATCCGGCCTTGAAGATGAGGCTCCTACCCACTGAGACCGGTCCCCAATAAGCCGTGAGCTGTGATTTTGGGATTTTAGGGACGGGTACGACCGGCCTTGACCCTTGACGGAGGTTTCTCCCGTGAAATTGTGTTTTCTATAAAAACCGGTATATTAGAAACATATTGCCAAATTTTCGCACATCCAAGTTGCGTTTGAGGAATGCTAGAATGCCCTTATCCGAACCCCATCTGACCCGCGTGTACCAGCAGGGAGAGAACATCGTTTCCCGTAATATTGCCGGTGAATCCCTTCTGGTGCCGATCCGGGGTCATGTTGCAGATATGCAGCGGATATTCGCCCTCGATCCGGTGGGCGAGTTTATTTGGAATAAACTGGACGGGACCCTCAGCTTAAGCGGTATCCTCGAGGAACTCATAGAGACCTTCTCGGTGGACCGGGACCGGGCCGGTGAGGATTTGATGGGATTCATAGACGAGCTCTCCCGGGCCTCTTTAATCGAAGAGATCAAATAATCATGGACAGCTGTCAGCATACCGATTCCGAGACGAGTGATTTTCTCCGGAAGCTTCATCGAAAGATCGAGACACAGCGGGTTCCGTATTCCGGTATGGTGAGCCTCACCCACGGTTGCAATCTCCGCTGTGTGCACTGTTACCACCGGGGAGAAGATCCTGCGGGCCGGATCCGGAATGAGCTGGATGCGGGGGCTTGGATGGCGCTTATTGATGACATGGTTGCCGCCGGCTGCCTGTTCCTGACCCTGACCGGGGGCGATCCGTTGATTCGGAACGACTTCGCCGAGATCTATCGCCATGCCAAGGAAAAAGGGCTTTTGGTTACGGTATTCACGAACGCCACTCTCCTATCGGACAAGATTATCTCACTTTTTCAGGAGTTTCCGCCCCGGAACATCGACGTGACCCTGTATGGGGCCACCGCCGAAACCTACGAAGGGATCACCGGCATTCCGGGGAGCTTTAACCGTTGTATTCAAGGCATTGAAGCACTACTCAATGCCGATCTCTCTCTCAGCCTGAAAACCGTCCTCATGTCCTTAAACCGCCACGAGCTCTTGGCCATCCGACAAATGGCCACCAACTATGGTGCCGAATTCCGATACGATGCGTCCATCATGCCGTATCTGAACGGGGGCAAAAGGCCCCTTGAATTCAGGTTAGAGCCGGAAGAGGTGGCCGCGCTGGAATTTTCGGATCTGGAGATGGGGACTCAGTTTCAGGATTTTTTTCGTCGAAGCAAAGCGTTTGTGTCTTCTGACAAATTGTACAACTGCGGCACCGGGCTGACCTCATTCTATGTGGATTCCTATGGCATCCTGCAGCCCTGTCTCATGGTCAATTCGCCATCCTATGATCTCACCCGGGGGGATTTTTCAACGGGGTGGATGACGGTCATTCACAATATCCGCGATACGTGCGCAGGTACGGAATACGAATGCAACGACTGTGAGAAGAAAGGCCTGTGCGGCTTATGTCCCGGGCTCTTTCAACTGGAAACCGGAGATCCGGAGGTCAAGTCGACGTATCTGTGTGCCCTGGGGAAACATCGATACCGAAAAATCATGGAACTCTCCGGCTAGGAGGATGGTATGTCGAAAGACAATGATACTTCAGATACCAGAAAACCCTATCAAACACCCAAACTGAAAATCATTGAACTGGTGGCCGACGAGGTGCTGGCGGCCGGCTGCAAAATGAAGAACATCGGCATGGGCCAGAACCCCGGAACACCGTGCCTTCAGGGGTTCGACATTTGCTGGCAGGACGGATCCTGATCCGAAACATGGCGTCGTTATCATTATACGCGCCGAACCGTCATAGGCTGACAGCATGTTTCGTAGAATGGTAACCCCGTTGTTCCCGGATACCCTTTTAAAGACAGGTGGCGGATGCCGGATACGCTCCACCTGGAAATAGCCGAAATCCCCATAACGGTTTCGGCAACCGAAGCGGACCAAATTTTCGAACCTGATCCCGCCAAGCAGGCGTTTATCCGGTCGGCCCGGCCCGATACCGCCGCTATACATGTAACCCTTTTGACTGACCCTGCGCCGGTTCCGGAAATGCTCCGGATGACCAGAATATTTGATACCGGACCGACCTGGCAGATGCACTATGGGGAAACGGGCTATTGCATGATGACCCAGCCCCACCAAAACCAGCCCGCATCCTGGACGTTGATCGCCGATCCGGGTTTTCAACGGGTAACGGCCCACTGTGAGCCGAATCTGGTCGAATCGAAACATGGACGCATCCGGCTCCCCAACCCCGTTACCTATCCTCTGGATCAAATGCTTTTGATGCATTATTTGGCTTCACGGCAGGGGATTCTTCTTCATGCCGCCGGATTGGTAACCCGCCACAGGGGGGTTGTCTTTGCAGGACGGTCCGGAGCCGGAAAAACATCTTTGGCCCGTCAGCTGCAGGCGGATCATCGTATCCGGTTCCTCAGCGACGACCGCATTCTGGTTCGCCAAACGGGAGATCGTCTCATGGCCTTCGGTACCCCATGGCCGGGGGAAGGCGGGATGGCCGAAAATGCCGGGGCACCGTTGGCCGCCATGGTGTTCATTATCCACGGAGCAACCACCCGCCTCACATCGATATCCCCGCAAACTGCCTTGAAACGGTTACTGCCCCTGGCGTCCATCCCCTGGTATGATCGCAATGCGCTGCCCCGTTCGCTGGAGTTCTGCGAGCACCTGACGATCCATGTGCCGGCCTATGACCTTCACATCACCCCCGAAATCGAGGTGACCGATGTCCTTGAAGACGTATTTACAGGATAACCTTTTCAGGTCACCCACTGCAGCGAAGGTCATCGGAAAGTATCACTCCTGGCAGGATGAGATCCTCTCCGACCGACAGATCCGCATCCAGGGCACCGCCATTCGGAGGGCGGAAGATTATTGGAATTACATTACCCACGCCGCCTTTCATCAGCTGGAAGGATGGCCCCCCCGGCCGCCCTCGGGCGCTCCGGAGCGCCTCCCTGGTTCGTCAGCCGCCGGGGGGCATTACGTATCAGCCGACGATATTCCCATCGGTTGTCCGTTGATTACTATACGGAGTTTCTGTCTCATGTTCCCAAATCCATTTATAGCGAGCCAGAGTTTGAATTATCCAGAAGCGTCGTTGGATTCAAAGCCACCGGCATGAAACCCATCTCTTTTTTCCACGCTGTAATCCGGTCTCTCGCTACCCTTTCGGACAATCACCCAATGGGTATTGAATTGCTGATCCAGGATTTAAAGGAAGGCGTCCGGCCGAACGATCTGAAGTTTTGGGCAGATGGGTTTAAACATGATTACCGTTCTCCGGTGGAACTGCTGGAGGCGTTTCGCAGCGATCCTCAGGAGAAACGTTTCCACAGAGACGTCATTTTCTCGGGGGTGAAGCTGAATGGAGAGGTGGTCGGATTTGTCTGTCTCGAAAAACCTCCCACTTCGGATATTTACAAAACCTTCGTCGTGGCCCTGAAAGCATCCGAAGATTACCGGGAGTCCCTGTTGATCAAGGTCGCCGTGAAGCAGCACAGAGATGCACTATCCTTTCAAAGAGAGCTGTCTACCGATTTCGTCGGGAATCTGACAGAGGGGGCCGCCATCATGGGGCACCGGGTATTTAAAGCACTGCGGCACAGGGAGATGAATCGGCTCCGCAGCCTGGCGCCGGAAGACTATGCCTCCCTGCTTAAAACGGTATCCACCTATCGTTATCCGACGTTTACCAGGGATGAGAGGGTTACCCTACTGGATGTATTGGGATATGGGCTTCGTAAGTGCGGAATCCTCAACGCAGAAATCCGATCCGCCCAGAGTGACCCTGCCGTCCGGGCCGTCATCGACCCCCAACCCGGAGGCACGGATGCAATACCGATTGGCGGCATGATCCGCCCTGTGAAGGTAGACTTACAACCATCTTCGCCGGCCGCCGCTGCGTCCTTTCTCGAAGATCTTCTGTCGGCCGGAACCGACGTAAAACTGCGCGTCTTCGGCGCATCCATGGCGCCCACGATTCGGGATGGAGATGTGGTGATCGTCCGGAACACCCGGCCGGCACGCCTTCGGCCGGGGGATATGATCCTATTTAGAAATCGTGCCGGGGCGATGGTGCTTCATCGCATATTGAAACATGGCACCATTGGCGGGGAGGCGGCATTTCACACCAAAGGGGATGCCCGGCACGAATACGATCGTTAGGTCCGCCACACCGAGGTGCTGGGCCGGGCGGTCGGCATCGAGAAAAAGACCCCTTCCGGGGCCTTTCGGAAACTGACTATGGATCGCGGGCGGATGCTTCTGGCAAATCGGCTCCAGGTGCTGTACCAGCGCCTCCGGTCGAAGCTCTATCTCTCCGTTATCCCCCGGCTTTTCCCGTCCAGAAGGACTACTGAAAAATAAGGTCCGCTTTTGAAAAATGATAGCCGATGTCTCTCCGGATATCGAGCCGATTCCCATCCTGATTTTCCCTGGGGATGACCCGAATCTTTCCGTTGTCGAAGGCGCCGATGAGCTTTTTGCGGAGGCGGTCGGCCACTTCACCCCGTTTTTCCCCCTCCTTTACGGTGGCATTGGCATTGAGGAACGCCACCCGGGTACCATCGGATTTAAGGCGCTGATTATCTTCATCAAACGTCATAGCCGATGGGATCAGCTGTATGCCTTTCCGTCTTAGATATTTCATGTCCATTTCCACCGGCTCCCCCTTGGTACAAGACCAGGGATACCCTTTCTGACCATCGGGTCCTCCGGGCCCTGCCACCAGGGCCAGGCACAGGGAGAGCTGCTCGGAGCGGACTTCCGGGGTGACTTCATCCAGCCTTCCTTCGAGGGTGGCCTGGATCAGGGGCCCCAGATTCCGCAACCGCCGGGCCACCGGCTGGGCTTCGGGTTCACCGGGGCGGATGTTGATCTCCGACACACGGATTTTCTGTGGACGTCGAAATCCATCCAGAGCTACAAAACAGCCCGGATACAGGATGCAGGGCCTGAGGATTCCTTTTTGTTCCATGGCGGAAATAATAGGCCTGGCGATGGTTTCGCCGGCCATTTCAATCAGTTCCGGGGTTTCCATGGGATGCGGGGATATGGCGCCGACACCTCCGGTGATCGGATTGGTTTTGCTGGCCGGCCCTTCGAACCGTTCCGGATAATCCATGGCGGTGGGAAGTATTTGAAAACTGCCGCCGGCATCCACGAACATGGTAAAACTGATTTCAACACCGGACATCAGCCCTTCGATCAGCAGGGGCCACGTGCCCTTTTTTCCAAACATTTTTTTGTAGCTATCCCGATAATCATGGATCAGGGTGTCATAGACTTCCCGAATCTCCCAGGAGTTTAAGATGATCCGGGCCCCTTTTCCTCCGGCGCTGTAAGGATACTTTAAAACGACCCCGCCATGCTTGTCGATATAGGACAGGCAGGTTGACCGGATTTCAGGATAATCCTTAGCATCCACCTGGCACCAGGACGGGGCCACCGGAACACCGGCCTCGTCGCAAAGCGCTTTGCATTTGATCTTGTCCCCTTCGATAAATGACCCTTCCTGCGTCAGCCCGACGACCCTGTCACCGAATCCGGCCTCTGAAACCCGGTCTACCATGCCCTCAAACAGCAGGGCTTCGGGCATGGGGATCACATAATCGATTCGATCCTCTTTTAACGCATCGATGATGGCCTCGGCATAATCGTCTACGCTGTTGCTTCGGGTGGGGATAAACGAGACGGGCCAGTTGAGCATATCCACGTATGCCGGCATGGCAGGCGTGCCACGGATGACGATACCTTCGAAAGTCTCCGTGTGGATGTCGCTGGTGGCTGTTGAAACCACGAAAGCGCTTAGCAGGGTTCTGCCGTCGGTACCGGCAAACGCGATCTTTTTCATGGCATGTCCTTTCAGCTATACCGGGGCATTGCAATCGTTGGCGTAAATTTCAACCTTGAAAAATTGACGAGGGGAGCGTACTATTTTGATATGTCGTTCAGCATATTGAATTAAATTCAACTGGATATACAACATCCGGTATATCTCGTCAATTTGGAACCACACCCTAAAACGCTTAAGCACACGGAATCACCAAAGGATACTGTGATACCCGGATTTAACAAAATTATTGAAGAGCGCATCCGCAAAGCCCAGGAAGAGGGGGAATTCGACGATCTGTCCGGTAAGGGCCAGCCCCTGAACCTGGATGAACTCAACGGGGTCAGGGAAGAACTGCGTTTGGCGTATAAAATTCTGAAAAACGCCGACTGTAAACCCCCGGAACTCGAAATTCATGAAGAAATTCGCCGGACCGAGGACCTGCTCCAGGGCATGGGCGACACCCAAAAAAAAGTCCGCCTGATCAAAAAGCTCAATTTTCTGATCATGAGGCTGAACACCATGCGTCAAAGCTCGCCGGGGTTCGAGATACCCCAGGTGTATGAGTCGAAAATGATCGAGCGCCTGGAAGACGGAAAAAAGGGGAGAAAACCCCGATAGCGTCTCCTTTGATCAGAAATCGTTCCGGATTTAATGTGTGGTGTTCGCTGTTTGCTGTAATGCGAGTTCATGATTAACTTTCCCCGTTAACGGCCCATAACCGGAATCGATCCGCAGTTGGGTAAGATTTCCCACCATTGGCCAACAACAAAAGCGATACGAGCGCCAACAGGATCTGCTATATGCGTCTTGGCTCCAACAAAGAAAATCCCGGGATGGTTAAAAGCGTTATGCTGGCCTACCTGGTGCTGCTGCTCCATGTCCTTCTCATTGCGGGGCTGGGTGTGCTGGTGCTTTTTTTCCGGGGCATTATCCATTACATGATTTGGATCTTCCTGTTCGGCTCCGCCGGCATCGTCCTTTCCGGGTACCTGTTTTATCGTCGCATGAAAGCCGAACAGATGAGTCTCCGGGAAATACTCCAATCCCCCATGTTCAGAGGCCGGAATGTCGAAGTCAGCCTTTTGGGCGGGTTTGCTTCCTTTCGCGTGGGGAGCGGAAAGGATTCGCCGGCCATCGATCATGATGGCCCGGACGTCAACATGCAGTTGGAAGATCCGGAAACACTCCGCCAGAGAGAGCTCAACGCTCTTCTTCATATGTTAGAGAACAACCTGATTTCCCTCGACGAATACAAAAAAGCCAAGCAGGACCTGATCAAATCCTGAGGATGAAGAGAATTCATGCATTTTTGGAATATTTCCTGAAGCCATCTTAGAGGGGAGGGGGACATGGGCAAACTGACCGTTGCGTTGCTTTCCGGTGGCATATCCTCTGAACGTGAGGTCTCCATCAACAGCGGAAACCAGGTATTCGAAGCTCTGGACAAAGACAAGTACACTGTCGTCCGGTATGACCCGAAAGACGACATTCCAAAACTGGTAAGCGAAGCTGAAACGATTGATTTGGCCCTGGTCATCCTCCATGGTCCCTATGGGGAGGACGGCACCATTCAAGGGTTGCTCGATCTTCTGGGTATCCCTTACCAGGGCTCCGGGGTGCTGGGCAGCGCAGCGGCCATGAACAAGCTCGTGGCCAAGCATCTCTACCGCCAGGCGGGCTTGATGGTTCCCGAGTTCACCGTTTTGGATAAAAAGCAGCAGGTGCTAGCGGGGGACTATGCCCAATGGCTTGGGCTGCCCCTGGTCATCAAACCACTGGAGGGGGGCTCAAGCGTCGGTATGACCATCGTTCGGGCCGAAGATGACCTGCAAGAAGCATTGGACACCGCGTTCAAGTATGATCGCCGAGTGCTGATCGAAGCCTTTATCGACGGGGTGGAAATCACCGGCGGTGTCCTGGGAAACGATCCTCCCGATGCCTTGCCGTTGATTGAAATCATACCGAACCCGGACTACGAATTTTTCGATTATGAGGCCAAGTATACCCCCGGTGCCACCCAGGAGATCTGTCCGGCACGGATTGACGATGATCTAACGGCCCGGGCCCAGACGTGCGCCAAAAAGGCCCACGAGGCCCTGTCCTGCAAGGGCTACAGCCGGACCGACATGATCGTGAAGGATCGGGAGATATTTGTACTGGAAACCAACACGATCCCGGGCATGACCCCAACCAGTCTGTTTCCCCAGGCCGCCGCCGAAGCCGGATACAGCTTCAGCGCCATGCTGGACCGTTTGATTGAACTGGGGATGGAAGAGATGGCGGAGCGGACCCCGGAATGATTGTCCGTGGCACACGGGAATTGCTGGACAGGTACCCTGAATTGGGCCCCGGAGATGTGTTTGTCGGCCCCCTCGGCTTGAGCCATCTGAAGGAATCGATTTTCGTGGACCTTCTGGAGCGCGGCGTCCGCTGCTATCCATCGGCCCTTTCCCAAATCCTATATCGATCCAAAACCGCCCAGGCATTGTTTCTAAAGCAATGGATGCTGCCCCACACGCGGGTGATCGCCCGACGGATTGAGCTGATGGAGGCCATCGGGGAGTACACCCGTAACGGGATCTCAGAGGTGGTGACCAAACAGAACCGGCTCCACTGCGGCCACGGCGTGTGCCTCTGGAACTCCATGGAGACATTGTACAGCCATGTGGGATTACGAGAGGATGCCTACCCCTTTGTGCTCCAGCCGTTCCTCAAGGCGTTTAAAGATATCCGTGTGATCGTCGCCGGCGACTATGTCGAGGCATATACCCGGGAGAATCCGTACAACTTTCGCCAGAATCTCTCCTCCGGCGGGAACTCCGCTCCGTTTCGCCTGGACGATCAACAGGTAGCCATGTGCCGGGGCATCATGCAACGAGGAAAATTCCCTTACGCCCACATCGATCTGCATGTTACCGAAGATCGTCAGGTCTACCTCTCGGAAATCGCGTTAAACGGCGGCTTGAAGGGGGCAAACATCAGCCGCACGGAACTGGATGCCATAAAAGCGGAGATACTAGAAGAAAAGATAAAAGCTGAAAGTTGAAAGATAAAAGCTGAAAGGAAAGAAACTGAGGCCCACGGGCCTACGGGTAAGCGGGCTAACCGGCCAACGGGCTAACCGGACAACGGATAAAGGAGAAATTCTATCGTGAGCAAAGAAGCAAAAGTCGGTATCGTAATGGGAAGTGATTCGGATCTGGAGGTCATGAAAGCGGCGGCTGATGTTCTGAAGAGCTTCGACGTTGAATTTGAAATGACTGTGGCATCGGCCCACCGGACACCGGCGAGGGCAGCAGAATTCGCCCAAACGGCCCAGGAGCGTGGCGTTCAGGTGATTATTGCCGGGGCCGGGCATGCCGCCCACCTGGCCGGAGCCATGGCGGCACACACCACCTTACCGGTCATTGGAGTGCCTATCGATTCCTCTGCCCTCCAGGGACTGGATGCCCTGCTGTCCACCGTTCAGATGCCGCCCGGCATACCTGTGGCCACCGTTGCCCTGGGTAAACCCGGCGCCCGGAACGCGGGAATACTGGCTGTTCAGATGTTGGCCCTTTCCGATCCGGCCCTGCAGCAACGACTGGTGGAGTTCAAGAAAGACATGGAGAAAAAAGTAGAGGAGAAGGCAAACGCTGTTGAGGAATATAAGTAACAGATTAAACGGATTAAATGCCTAAATTGCCTTAAATAAGCTAAAAGGCCTAAAATATGTGTTCCCGGCCGTTACCGAGTGTTTGGATATGGGCGGTAAAATTTGGAAAATCGATCCCATTGAACCTGAACAGGCCGCCATTCGGGAGGCCGCAGGCATCATTCGCCGTGGCGGGGTAGTGGTGTTTCCCACCACCGGGCTTTACGGCCTGGGCGCCGATGGATGGAACGTCGACGCGATCGAGCGGGTGTTTCATGTCAAGAATCGGCCGGCGGCCAATCCGATCCTAATTCTGGTTCCCGACGCAGAGGTAATTTCGACCCTGGTCGAAGAGATTCCGTCTGAAGCCCGGGAGATTATACATCGATTTTGGCCCGGTTCGGTGACGTTGGTGTTTCGGGCAAGATCCCCGGTTTCCCCTCTGCTGACCGCAGGCACGGGTAAAATCGGTATCCGGTTGCCGGCCCATCCGGCGGCAGCGCAATTGGTCTCCACCGTTGGGGCGCCCATCACCGGCACCAGCGCAAATCTCTCCGGAGAGCCCGGCGTGTCGAACGTGGGCGACCTGCCCGGAGAAATCATCGACCGTGTCGACATGGTGCTGGATGCCGGGTCGTTACAGGGGGGGCAGGGGTCGACCGTTGTGGATGTCACCACGGACCCGCCGACGGTACTGAGGGAAGGCATGGTATCGGCCGCCCGGATGACCCAGCCGCCCTCGGGTCGTTATTGACAGATATCAGCGCATCTCCTATATAGCTAAGTCTGCGACAGCAGAATCGGGCCGGAGTGGTGAAATTGGTAAACGCAGCGGACTCAAAATCCGCCGGGAGCAATCCCTTGAGAGTTCGATTCTCTCCTCCGGCACCAGAAAAATAGCGAAGGGGTGACCTGCCCGGGTCACCCCTTTTCATTTATAGCGATTGCCAAAAATATGTTCCTATTCAGGAGAGAATCAGGCCGGTACAGTGACCGGCCCTACGTTACGGCTTTCGTAGGGCGGGGCATTGGTCTTCGCCAAGGCTTTGCCCCAACACGCCGTACCCGCCCATAGCAACCGTAAGGTTATCCTCTTTTGAATCGGAACAAAAAAATGACATTTACTATAGCGGCGTGATCCTCCACAAGTCCCTTTCGATGGCAGTCTGATTGGAGGCGTTGTCTCGGTTGACAGATATTTATTGATGACTAAGCTATTGATAGCTCAGACCGGCTTCGTGGGATAAATCAAAGCTCACCTCTCGTTTACCTCTTAGAAGTATACCGGTTGTCTTCCGTCCTGGTGGTGATCACCCGGAGCCATCCCCCTATCCGTAAATTCCTTTTCCGGGAGTATAAAGGAGGTCATCATGGGTCAAAGAGTCGATAACATCGTTAAGCGATTCAGATCTTTCAGCGATGAGGTGATTGCGTTTGTGGAACATTTATCCGATGAGGACTGGACCAAGGTGTGTGAGTGGGAGGAATGGACAGTTGGAGTTACTGCACGTCATCTGGGAGCCGGCCACTTTGCGATTTTCGGCATGGCAGACATGATCGTCAGAGGTGAAGAACTACCTCAGCTGACGATGGACCAGGTTAATGAGATGTCCAAGGAGGATGCCAGGGCCCATGCCGATTGTACCCAGGAGGAAGCCCTGGAGTATCTGCGAACAAACAGCGCCAGAATGGCTGAATTTATTTCCGCGCTGAGTGATGACGACTTGGACCAAAAGGGGAATATGCCGGCGTTCGGGGGAGAGTTCACCGCCGAGCAGTTCATGGAGTTTATTATATTCGAAAATGCCGCCCAACACTTTGACAGTATGAAGGCGGCTGTTGCCGGGTGATTATACCTGCCTTGTAGCGTTATCAAATGTGCACAGAAAAATGTGCATTCTGCACATTTCTTTGTGCACTCGGACCTTCCGATAGAAATATCAATTCTAACAATATCGGATGGTTATATACTTGGCACAGTTCTCGCTATACCGGATTATAGTTCCATATTAATCTGGAGGCCACGGTCATGCTCTATTTAGACGTAGAGGTCCTGAGCGAGGCAATTCGTCGAGTCGAGAACAAACTGCAGCCCATGCATTGGAATCCTGAATTGTCTGAACGATCCCTGCTCATTGCGCTCGTGTATGAGCGTCTGATTCGAGGGGAAACCCATACAGGGTTTTTCGAACTGTGTTCAACCCAGGTACGATCGCTGGATGAGATGGGCACCTCCTGATGCTCCGGGATCTGGTTCGGGGGGAACAGATCCTACATCTCATCCGGTGATTTCCTGGCACCCGAGAGGAACGGTCATGGCAAAATTGAGATGTCCTTTCTGCGGATTCCATGGAGCCGAGCTGGATGCTGCCATGATGCGTTCAGGGGTTGCCATATCCAAATCCGTGTCATGTAAAAATCCGAATTGCACAGCCTATGATGACGTTTCCACTGCGGATTCCATCGGGATGCAAAACGATACAAGGGAGTAGCTTAAATGAGGTGATCAGATGAAATCCATAGAAAAAATATTTGGGAAAGAAGTCAAAAACCAGGCACATTATACCCGATACTGTTCAAACCTGTTTAAACGGCCCCCTGAACGGATGGATATCATTGCAGCGGATAATTCGGATCAATGCATCATTTTCGACGGGAAGCATTGGCGGGAGTTTCATTTAGAACGGGCTGAACGATAACGCTGTCGCCATTCGGGATTGACACTGGGCCGACAATCTCTCCAAGCATTCACTATCCTCATCTTCTCCACTGTAAACGTGGGATTGCCCGATTCCGGTACGCTCCATCCCCGGCTAGGGTGCCATAAAACACCTTTTCCCTGCTCGACCGTTCTATCCCAGCATTTCCTGAAAAGATTCCATGCAATGTCCAGGGCTATTCATTTCCCTCAAAATCTCCTCTTGAGCAATGCATCACGGCAACCGAATCTGTTTGCCCAATTCCCGGTATGGCAATATGGTTAGCCGATGCTTGGATTCGTGGTTTCGGACGACCTCTTTTTTGTGGCCAGTGAATGCCTATGTTAGGAAAGACCCAAAGAGCTATGAGAAGAATTCATGGTGATGAACATGTCGGCATTTAGCTTCAAATATGTGCTGCGGACACCCCGTGCAAACCACATTCCGGAACATTTTTCCGAAAACACCGCTCAGAACGTGTTGAGATTCCACCGGCAACTGCCGGACTATCAGCCCACAAGACTTGTCCGTTTGCAGCATCTGGCCCGGGCATGGGGCATCGGTGACATTCTGGTCAAAGACGAATCCACCCGGTTTGGCCTCCTGGCGTTCAAGGCCCTGGGGGGGAGTTATGCCGTGGCGCGATTGTTTTGCCAGAAGCTGGGGGTCGACATCGACGATATGGATTATGGCTATCTGGTCAGTGATGACGCGAAACAGCGTATCGGCCAGATCACATTGACAACGGCCACCGATGGAAATCACGGCCGCGGAGTCGCCTGGACGGCCGAGCGATTCGGGCAGGACGCGGTTATCTTTATGCCCAAAGGATCGGCACGATCCCGGATCGAGAACATCCGATTCCACGGTGCAGGAGTAGAGGTCACCGATCTGAATTACGACGACACGGTGCGTTTGTGCCAGCAAACAGCCGGTGAAAAAGGATGGACCGTCATTCAGGATACCGTCGGAAAGGGTGATACCGAAATTCCGTTATGGATCATGCAGGGGTATATGACCATGTTCGCAGAAGCGGTGACTCAAATGAAAAAAGAAAACATCCGCCCCACCCATGTCTTTCTTCAAGCCGGGGTCTGCTCCTTTGCTGCCGCGGCCATCGGCTATTTTGTAAATGTGTATCAAGAGAATCCCCCCCGGTTCATTATCATGGAGCCGAACGCTGCCGCATGCATGTTTGCGTCTGCCGAGGCCGGTGATGGCCTCCCTCACAGCGTCTCCGGAGACCTGGAAACCATCATGGCCGGGTTGGCTTGCGGGGAGCCAAACCCCATGGCCTGGAACATACTCCAAGACTTTTCACGTTGTTACATTCGATGCGGCGACTTCGTGGCGGCCAATGGGATGCGTATTCTGGCCAATCCGTTGGCGGGAGACGATGTCTTGAAGTCCGGAGAATCCGGAGCGGTCGGTATCGGCGTTCTGGATCTGATCGCCAATTCACCCGATATGCAGGAGTTAAAACAAGAACTCAAAATTGGCTCCAAGTCCAACTTGCTTTTCTTTAATACCGAGGGTGCCACGGATCCTGAAAACTCCCGTGAAATTCTCTGGCACGGGAAATATTCGTACCGTGGGATTTGACATTTTCCGCTTCCGTATTACAAGAATCATTATAGCCCTGTTCCTACTCAATCTCTACATCCTCTTCTACCTCTTACAGTATCTGTGCTTCCCGCCACGATCGGACATCCAATACGACTTCTTCCCCACCGTCAAATCAGGACGCCCCTAATAGCTCCATGTGAGCCTGAAATTTTAATGACTCGATGCGTTTAAGCGTCCTCTGAAAAATTCATGAGATGCAGGGTTTGAGGTATGCCCCGGCGTTCAACAATGAAAGGAGGTATCGTCATGCCCACCTACGTATCGTTGCTTCGTTACACCCAGCAAGGCATTCAGAACATGAAGGACAGTCCCAACCGTTTGGAGACAGCAAAAAAAATGTTTAAGGAAATGGGAGGTGAATTGAAAGAATTTTATCTGGCATTGGGTCGTTATGACGCTGTTGTCATTTCCGAAGTCCCGGATGGTGAAACCGCCGTCAAGATCATCCTGACCATTGGCGGTGTCGGCGCCGTACGAACGGAAACATTCAGAGTGTTCGAAGAAGATGAATATCGCAGAATCGTCGCCGATCTGCCGTAACCCAGAGTTTTCTATAAGACGATTACAGCCGGTGCATACCTCTTGACATTCTCAGTCAGATCCTTTTTAAAATGAGTATCTAATACGGATCTTCACGCTGTTATGTCGACATCAGAAAGTTCGCTACACTCCCGCTCATTTTCACTCGCTCTTCTATATTTACTCAAAATGTATATCGCGGTAGTTTCGGAGGTCGCTCATGGCCGATGAGTGCTACAAACGAAAGCTTACCGCTATCCTCAGTGCGGATGTTGCCGGTTACAGCCGTCTCATGCGGGAAGACGAGGAGGCGACGGTCCGTACCCTGACAGCCTACCGGAACGTCCTGACCCATCTGATCCACCAGTATCGGGGACGTGTGGTGGATTCTCCCGGAGACAATATACTGGCCGAGTTTGGCAGCGTTGTGGATGCGGTGAATTGCGCAGTGGAGATCCAGCGGGACCTGGCTGAGCGGAATGCCGAATTGCCCGAGAACCGCAGGATGCAGTTTCGTATCGGCCTCAACCTGGGTGATGTTATAGAAGATGGTGAGCGGATTTATGGGGACGGCGTCAATATTGCTGCCCGTATGGAGAGCATGGCCGAGGTTAGGGGGGTCTGTATTTCCGGTACGGTGTATGACGCGATCGAAAGCAAGATCGGCCTGGAATACGATTTTTTTGGCGAGCAGGAGGTCAAAAACATCGACAAGCCGGTGCGGGCCTACCGTGTTCTGTCTTTCCCGGGCGCAGCAGCCCACCGGGTGATCAAGGCAAAGAAACGGACGAGAAGGTTCTGGCGCAATGTGGTTTTGGCCATGGTTGGGCTCCTGTTGTTGGGGACGGTTTTGGCGGGTGGGTACTTTTATTTCAAACCTCAGGGGACCAAAGTTGATTCGGTTGAGGAAGTGGCGGTGCCGCTTCCTGAAAAACCGTCTCTCGCCGTTCTGCCGTTCGACAACATGAGTGGTGATCCCGCGCAGGAATACTTTAGTGACGGCATGACAGAGGATTTGATTACCGACCTTTCCCAACTCTCGGGCCTTTTCGTGATTGGTCGAAATTCTACCTTCGCGTACAAGGGAAAGGCCTTAGACATAAGGCGAATCGCGCAAGAACTTAATGTTCGATATGTTCTCGAAGGCAGCGTGCGTAGGTCCGCCAATCGCGTAAGGGTGAATGTTCAACTCATTGACGCTGCTGCCGGTCATCATTTGTGGGCGAAGCGGTATGACGGCCAGCTGGATGACATTTTTGATCTGCAAGATCAGATCAATCAGAAGATTGTCTCGGCGCTGGCCGTAAAATTGACCCTGGGGGAGCAGTCCCAGCTCGTCCAACAGGACACGGACAATGTCGAGGTCTACGACAACTATCTGAAAGGATTGGAATATTATCGACGCAACACCCCTGACGACTGGGCCAATGCGGTTGCCTATTTTCAAAAGGCGATCAAATTGGAACAGGAGTTTGGAAAAGCCCATGCTCTGCTGGCCCGGATTTACGGTCAGGCTGCGGTAGAATATATTTTTGGCCTGGTTTCCGAAACCAGATGGGCGTCAGCCCTGGGGGTGTCCTACGACGAAGCCCAGGAATTGGCGGACAAGTATCTAACGTCTGCCGAAAAAAACCCGACATCGTTATACTACTGGCTTGCTTCAAGATTAAGCTTGAACAACCGCATGCACGATAGGGCCATTGCCGAGGCCGGTCAGGCCCTCGCTCTCGAGCCTAACAATCCGGATATCCTTGTCCAGATGGCGACGACCTTGGTGTTTATCGATAGACCGGAGGAGGCGGTCCCGTTTCTCAAACGCGCCAGGCGATTGGATCCCAATTACAGGGGGGCGGACTATGATTGGGTTACCGGAATGGCTTCCTTTGCCATGGGAAACATCAAAGCGGCTTCGGTGTTTTTTGAAAAAGCGTATAATTACAACCCTGATGAGCGATGGTATGCATTTTCTCTTGCCGTGACATACGCACACCTTGGTCGGAAGCAGGAAGCGCGCGATGTCCTGAATCTGGCCACTCTGGAAATATATGATTCCGTGGCCGCGACCACTGTGTTGGTTTATCTGCCTTTTAAAAACAGCGACGTCGCGGATCGTTTTGCTGACGGCCTTAAAAAGGCCGGGCTCAGATAATCATTTTCTGTTGTATGCCGATTGCCGTTGACCAGATTCCAGGGTAAATTCAGATAGGTAAAGAATGTCTCCTAAGTTCTCTGCTCTTCAGCAGGCTGAGTACCATCGTCCTATCCAACCGGCGGCAACCATGGTTTCCCTGCATTCCGTACACCTATCTGGATTACCATCAACATATGAGCTTCTATCGAATGGACACCTTGGGAAAGTTATGATTCCGATACGGCGGTAATTCTCATGGCGTGTCTGCCCCTCAATGGCATCGCCGTGCCGATTCGTTTTAGAGACGCTCGTTTGGGATCTGACCGGCCTGGAACGATTGACCCAAACGAATGCTAAGGGTTTGACGTCCTTTGGAAGTTGGGCTATACGAAATATAGCATATTCTTAGGATATACTCAGATACCGGCATGCCGTCCCGTTATTCTTATTTCAAGCGATTCACTCTCTCAGATTGCGATCCGGGCGTTGCTTCACTTCCATAAATGAGCCAGTGGAGGATGTCCGTGGATTTAAACAATATTTAGCCGAATCTTGTCAACCGATACAGGGAGACGATTGTGAGATCCGAAACGTCAGACATGTTGATGTTCTCCTTTCTAAAGAAGGTTTTCGTTTTTGTGCTAACCGGTTGGTGCATCCTCGGATTCATCTCTTCGGCAGAAGCCGGAAACGAGAGAACAGTTGCCCTCGTCATGAAGGCCCTTTCCAATCCCTTCTTTGTAAAGATGAAATCAGGTGCACGGGAATATGCTCTGGAGGAGAATATCCCGCTTGAAATTTTTGGTGTTGAACGTGAAACCGATGTGGAACGGCAAATCGGGATATTTGAAAACCTCATCTCCCGTGGATATGGCGCCATCGTTATAGCTCCGGCGGACTCAAAAAGATTGGTCCCGGTTTGTAAAAAAGCGTTGGACAAGAACATTGTCGTGATCAACATCGATAATCCGCTTCACCGGGAGTCCATGAACCAGTTCGGTATT
>Ga0056120_1000005_pt1 | contig 41537 bp, 33 predicted proteins | sample WorMettaBAHAMAS2_FD_71121 | JGI IMG/M metagenome (GOLD analysis project Ga0056120, IMG submission 71121) | Marine gutless worms symbiont microbial communities from Max Planck institute for Marine Microbiology, Germany - Olavius tantulus BAHAMAS.2 ...
TTTGAGATCTATTTTTGCAACCAGAAGATTGCGCAACTAAATGTAAAAGAACAATGAAACACGAAAAGTGTTACCTATGTCTCCGAACACGTGTCACCCTTGTCCCCGGTCCGTACACCACGCAAGGGGGTGGGTTTGAGGTCGGTGTTCAATTCGAGGACATCTACGACGACGACTACAACGCGCTGCTGAAACAACTGGAAGCACTGTCAGATGCATCCGGGAACTGAATACATCATCCCTGGATGAAGATGGCGTTGACGCCGTTGAGTGAAACAGACGACCCTCGACAATCAATCGTATCAAAATAGATCACTGTTCTAATATAAACCATTCGAAATCCCTCCAGCTTCTCCTTCGGCATCCCCTGTATTTTTCTATCTAACTGTATTTTCTATAAATTTTAACATCCATGAGCCATGGCACATGACTTGCTTACCCCATAAATGAGGTATTGCGACAGGACTTCGCTTCTCCGGCAGGACGATTGAATGGGGGATTTTGCCCAACCTTCCGGAGTCATTGCTTAAATCTTAAGGAACGCCTCAATGATAGTCTTTTGCGAAGAATGCGGCGGGAAGAACACTATCCAAGCAAACCAGAGGTGCGCTGACGGTTCGTGGGGTCGTTGCCGCATTTGCAACAATCCGGCTCACGGTGCCGCTTACGCCGAAACCGGCGAGACATCGTCCTACACGGACCCTGACCGGAAAATCCGGGTAATGATTGTCGACGATTCCAAATTGATCCGTCAGGCGGTCCGGCGAATCATCGAGAAATCCCACCGTCTAGAGGTTTCAGGAGAAGCCCAGCATGGGGCGGAAGCCTTGGATCTTCTACCCCGGCTGGACCCCGACGTCATCACCCTGGACATTAACATGCCGGTCATGGATGGGCTTACGACGCTGAAACACATCATGATTCAACGGCCAAAACCGACCGTCGTGTTCAGCACCCTCACCCATGAGGGTTCCCGGGAAGCCTTCCGAGCGTTGGAGTATGGCGCGGTCGACGTCATGCACAAACCGTCTCGGCTGGCGGATATGGAGATCGACCATCAGCACCAGGTCATGGTGCGGAAAATTGGACTGGCCGCCGATGTGAAGACCGAGGCCATTCAATACATCCGCAACCCGGATCACCCCCAGGGGGAGAAAATGGCCGTTTTGAACAGGTCGGATCACATTGTTACCATTGGAGCGGCAGAAGGGGGTTACGGCGGGCTGTTAAAAATCATCCCACGCCTCCGACCGGATACCGGGACAACGTTTTTAGCGGTGCTGTATGCCGCCGCCAATCATGTGGATGCATTCGCTCGATACTTGAATCAACTGAGCGCCATTCATGTGGAGCGTGCCGTAGAAGGGGCGTCACTTCGAGGCGGTGTTTGCCACATCGCATCCGAGAACGAGTATGTGAGTATCGATCGCAACGGTGGCACACCGATGCTTCGGGTGCACCCCGCACCCTTTTCAGAGCGCCGGGGAGCCATCAACATGCTCATGTTTTCGGCAGCCGAAATCTTCGAAGGCCGATCGGTAGGGGTGGTCCTGTCCGGTAACGGAACAGACGGCAGGGAGGGCCTGCAAGAAATCATTCGGGTCGGCGGTGCCGGCATGGTTCAAGATCCCAGTACCTGCCTTTACAAAGAGATGGCACAGGCCGTGATCGAGAACTGCCAGGGACAAGAAATGGTGAAGGGCGGGAGAATGGCGGAATAGATCAATATGGTGCTCGACACGCCCCGAGCCGCCGTGAATCAGTAAATTTTGCATAACGGCAAACTATATAAGGAGGGCCCAAGTAATGATTAAGAAACTGTTTAAGGATCTTAAACTTAGGACCAAGTTCTTGGTCGTTGGCGTATCGCTGACACTGGTCCCGCTGCTGGTGTTCGGTGCCATCACCTACACCAACAGCAAGGAGCTCCAGAGAATCAGTCGATCGGAAAGTTTGAAGCTGGCCTATACGGATCTCGACCATATTGCTCTGAACGTATACGCCATGGCCGAAGCTCAGCAGAAACTGTTGGAGAAAACCTTGTTGAATTACCTGAACGTGGCCCGAAAAATCACTCAGGATTTAGGCAAGGTCGAATACCAATCCGGCAAGGCCACCTGGCAGGCCATCAATCAGTACACCAAGGCCATCACCCGCGTCGAACTTCCCCGATTTGGGGTCGGCGGGGGCTGGTTTGGACAGGTGACAGACCCGAGTGAGCACGTTTCCGTCGTCGATGACCTGCAGGAACTGGCACCCGGTGTCACCTGTACGGTGTTCCAGCGAATGAATGCCGCCGGCGATATGCTCCGGGTCGCCACCAACGTCTTGAAAACTGACGGCTCCCGGGCGATCGGCACCTATATTCCGCGAACCAACCCGTATGGCAAACCCAACCCCGTTATTTCCACCGTTCTCAGGGGGCAGACCTTCAACGGCCGCGCGTTTGTTGTGAATAAATGGTACATCACCGCCTACGAGCCCATTTACATCAATAACAAAATCGCCGGCGTGCTCTATGTGGGCATTCCCCAGGAGGCCACCGGCGCCCTGCGGCAGGCGATCATGGACATCAAGGTGGGTAAGACCGGATACGTCTATGTCCTGGACAGTGAAGGCCATTACGTCATTTCACAGAAGGGCCAGCGGGACGGCGAGTTGCTGATCGACGCCAAAGATTCCGAGGGTAACTTTTTCATTCGTGAAATGGTCCAAAAATCGGTCGTCCTGAAGCCCGGTGAGTTCGCCGAACAGCGTTATCCCTGGAAAAACCCCACTGACCCCAAAGCACGCTATAAGGTGGCCCGTCTCCTGTATTTCCAACCCTGGGATTGGATCATCGGGGCGGGATCCTATGAAGAGGATTTTCTCGAAAGCACCAACCGTATGGAGGCCGCCAACCAACGGGTCAACCTGATCATGTCGATCGTGGCCGCCGTCTCCGGTGTACTCTCGATTTTCATTTGGGTACTCGTGGCGCGAGGCGTTGCCAATCCCATTGCATCCATTGCATCGACCATCCGCAGGATTGCTTCGGAACGGGATCTGACACAAACGGTTCCGGTTCAAAGCCGGGATGAAATTGGCCGGATGGCCCACGACTTCAACAACATGATCGACGAGTTGAACCAGTCCTTTAAGGTCGTCGACTCTTCAGCGGCCGGTGTGGCGACCTTTGCCGATGATGTGGCCCAGCGGGCGTCGGCCAACAGGAATCGGGCCACCAACGAACAGAAACGGACGGCGGAGATTTTTAAAACCGTCCGGGATATGGGTACCACGGCCGGTGAGGTCGCCACCTTCTCCAGTGAACAGGCGGAAGTGGCCACAACATCCCGGGAAAAGCTGAACACCCTCCTGAACATGATGGAGCAGGTGGCCGACACGTCGTCGTCCCAGGTGAAGGAAGCCAAAACAGCATCCGACCGTGTTGAAGCCATGGGTGAAACGGGCGCAAAGGTTGTGGCGTCAGCCCGACAACAGGGAGAGGCCGTCAAAAACGTGACCGAAGCCATCGACCGGATTACTCAAATCGTGGAAGAGATGACCAAAGCGGCCACGGAATCTTCCGAACACGGTCAGACCGTGCTGGCAGCAGCCACTGAGGGCGCCCGCTCCGTCAACGCCACCGTTGAAGGTATGGGTGCCATTTCCGAGTCGTCGGCGCAGATCTCCGAAATCATCGCGGTAATCACCGAAATCGCCGAGCAGACCAACTTGCTGGCTCTGAATGCGGCCATTGAGGCCGCCCGTGCCGGTGCGCATGGGAAGGGATTTGCGGGCGTTGCGGACGAAGTCGGTAAACTGGCCCAACGATCTTCAGAAGCAGCCAAGGAGATTACCCAGCTGATTAAAAACTCCACTGAAAGCGTCAGCGAGGGGACCAAGCTGACGGACCAATCCCAGCTCGCCCTGCAGCGGATTTCGGAAGGTGGTGAAATCAACATGCTCGCCATTGAGGGAATTTCCGAAAAGACTGAGATCCTCGCTGGAAACATCGAAGAGGTGAACACCATGATGCAGGAGCTCAACGCTCTCGCTGAACAGATCGGTACGATGGCCGGTCAGCAGGGTGAACGCCGTAAAGCAGCCAAAGAAGCCCTTGATTCCATGGTGGGCAAGGCAAACCATATTGCTGAGTTGGTTGACATGTCCAGCCAATCCGCCAAGGCCGTGGGGAAAGAGATGGAAGCCATCGTTCTCCGAACCGAAAAGATGCAGGAGATGACCAAGCTTCAAGCGGACCGCTCCAAGCGACTTTCCGAGGCCACTCAGGAATCAGCAAAAGGCGCCAAGCAAACCATGGAGGGCGCCGGTACCGTTGTGCAGATTACCGAGGAGCTTCAGTCCTTGTCGAAGAGTCTCACCGACCAGGTGAAGCAGTTTAAGATTCGGGGCAACGGGGATTTGAATCAGACATCCGAAACCCAGGAGATGATGCTCCAGTAAACCGATGGTCCGACGACCGGCCGATCGTTCCCCCTCCGACCTTCGACCGGTCGACCTTTCGGACCGGCGATAAAGCCGTGTGAGACATCAACGACAGGAGACTCAAAATGACTGAAACACTTGAAACCCTGGCACCGGGAAAAGCGGTCAAGGATCGGTTGATGCAGTTGGTCGGCTTTACCATCGGCGCTGAACAGTTTGGTGTAAATATCCTCATGGTTCAGGAGATCATCCGGTCCACACCGATCACCTCCGTGCCGAATGCACCCGTGTTTGTCGAAGGCGTGATCAACCTCCGGGGCAATATTATTCCGGTGATCGATCTGCGGAGACGGCTACAACTTGAACCAGGAGAGATGGACCCGACCGAGACGTGGATCATCATCCTGGACATCGAGGGAAAGATCACCGGATTTATCGTCGATTCGGTGACGGAAGTACTCAAAATTCAGGAAAGCAGTGTCGAACCGCCGCCGGATATTATCGTTGCCGGCCTCGAAAGCCAGTACATTCAGGGCGTATGTGACATCGGCGAAAAGCTGCTGATCATCCTTGATTTTAACCGTATTCTACTGGTCGAGGAGCTGCGGTCGCTCAAGAGCATGTAGCCGGAGATCGGATCATACCACCACGTGACCTGGAATGAATGGAGCAGGGTAACAACCGATGAACAAACGCATACTGATCGTCGACGACTCATCCATGATGCGGAAAATGATATCCAGACTCTTGACGCCGCCCGAACACGTCATCGTCGGCGAAGCAAAAAACGGACAAGAGGCAGTGGCGCTCTACCAGGAACTCCACCCGGATATTGTCACCATGGACATCACCATGCGGGGAATGGACGGCGTCACGGCCGCCAGGGAAATCCTGACAATGGATGAAACGGCGCAGATCATTTTTCTGTCGAATCTGGATGAAGAAAAGTATCGGGATGAAGTCGAACAGCTAGGGGCTGTCGGGTTTGTCAGTAAACACCATTCCGAGAAATTGTTGGCGCTTATTGATGAATGAACCGACGCCTTTGGCAGGAATACCCAGTGGGGGCGGAGTCATGGTCTTCGCTATTCCGGTTCGCCGAGTCCAGTCGCCGGGAAGAAAAGCGATCGAGTGCCTGAATCAGAATTCCGAATCCACTGTCTAAAGGAGACACCGTGCTCGCCGACACCTTTCAGAAAACCGTTCCCCGACGCAGTCCCAGTGAGCAGTATGCCATTGGCCTGCGACGGAAAACCTATGTTCTGTTCATGATTGCCGCGGCGCTGGTGCTGGGAGCAGGCGCCTACGCCATTGGGCAGGCGGGAAGTCAGATAAGTCAGGACCGGTTGTTCAATGAGTTGACAGCGGCCCTGACCGCGGAAGAAAGCCGACGGGTGGACACGACAGCCATCAGTCAATCTTTTCGGACCATGCAAACCCATCTGATGATAGCAACCATGGTCGTTCTGGCGGTGATGTGGTGCCTGGCCCTGGTCTTTATCGAAAAAGTGGTAAAACCCATCGAACACATCGGGGCCGCTGCAGATAAAATCGCCAAAGGTCAGCTGAATGCCTTGGATGCCATTCACAGTACCGGCGAGGTCGGACAGATTACCGCTCTTATTCATGACATGGCCATGAACCTCCAGGAGGTTTTGCTTCTGGTGTGGAATCACACGGGAAGAAATCGACAACGGCTTGAACTTATGACCGATATGTTGCGACATTACTCCGATGGGGATGCGCTGCCCGATAAGTTTATGGAACGGTTCAACAGACTGAGTAGAGACGTGGAAGAGCTGCAACGGTTCATCGAAGCATTTGATTTCTATGACGTCCGCCTGACATATGGCAAAGCCCTGGCGGCAGGCGACGGAGAGACACTGGTTCCCTCATAAGGAGACTACCATGATTGATCACGCACTGCTTCAGGATTTCGTTACAGAGGCAGGAGAACACCTGGAGGAATTGGAATCCGGTCTGCTTCAGCTGGAATCCGATCCGGAGAACGTAGATGTTCTCAATGATATCTTCAGGTCGGTTCACAGTATTAAAGGAGCGGCCCAATTTGTCGGCTTGGAAAATATATCCACTCTCACCCACCGATTGGAAACGCTCCTTGATCTGGCGCGGAACAAACAAATATCGCTCAGTCAATCCGTGGTCGATATCCTCATGTCCTCAAAGGATCACCTTGCCAAGCTGACCTAAGACCTCACCGAAAGTCACGCCGAGCAGACTTCGGTGGACGATCTGGTGGCTGCCATCAATCTCCAGATCGAGCCTACCGAAGAATCGGACCCTGTCACCGCCACTCGGCCGGCGACCGAGCCCCCGATCGCCGAATCCGGTGGTTACACTCGGGATAGATCCGATCCTTTCGGAGACGAGGATTACGATGAGGACCAGGACCCAGAGCTCCATACGATTTTCATGGATCAGCTTAAAGAAAAATATTCGGCCATACGATCCTTGTCGGCGACCGGCGAATCTCCGGAGAGAAACACGGAACTGCTAAAGTCGGTGTTGGACCACCTCCAGGCGCTGCGGTCGGCGGCGAATTATATGGGCTACGACAAATTACTTCGATTTTATGACGATTGGATTCAGAACACCTCGACGGCGATCGCGGCGGTAGAAGCAGGCGATGATCCATCCATGGATTTTATCCGGGACCGACTTCAGATTCTGGAGGATCGCTTTCCGCAAATCAAGCCGACGGTGGACGAGCAGGAGGAATTGGAGACATCTCCGGCAGATACCGGAAGCGATGAATTTGATGATGTCATCGAGACGATTTTCAGCACGGACAACACCGGAGATGCCACAGCCGTGTCGGATCCCGAGGTGGATGAGCTGTTCGAAGACATGGACTACGAAGTTTACACGGAGGATTTGGATCAGGAACTTTTCGAGATTTTTCTGAATCACCTCACAGACAGCATCCGTGCCCTGTGGCAGGAAAGCCAGCGCTGGTCGGAAACATCCGACCCGTCCGAAGGTCTGGAACGGAGTGCCGGCATCCTGGACAGACTCCAGTCCTCGGCCAACTACATGGGATATAGCCAACTTCGTTCGATTTTTGCCCAATGGCGCGACAAGGTTGAAGCCTCAAGAGAAATGCTGGCCTCCGGTGAACCGGTCGCTCTGGATTTCTGGGCCGATTATATGGACCGGATCGTAAAGAAGTTTCCCAACGCCGAATTTTGCTTTGACCCGGAGGTCCGTCCGGATGAGACGGCCGATGAGATGACTCTGGATAATCCGCCGGTAGTTGACCCCCCGGTCAACCTTGCGGTGGCTGAGCCGGAGCTCTTCGATATGCTGAGCAACGCCTTTGATGATACCGCCAGTGGACTTTCGGACTCCCAGATCGATTCTTTTCAGGAGGTCATTGATGAAATGATCACCGGTCATGGGTTCCTGCCGTTAGATCACTTTGTACCACCGGGTTCACCCCCGGAAAGGGAGACGAATTCCCCTCCATCTGCTGCAGCACCTCCGTTAACCGGTGGAAAAACCGTGGTGCCGACAGAGTCCGACCGTATTCCCAAACCGCCGGAAGTTTCCGACGCCGCGTCAGAAACGCCTCAAAAGAAGGGGCAGCTATGGATGGATGAGACCAAGACACCTCCTGGTGCCAAGAGCGGGGTCGGCCAAAAGAAATTCAAACAGAGCGTCCGTGTGGATGCTGATAAGATCGACTATCTCATGAACCAGGTCGGTGAACTTGTCGTCAGCCGCGCGTTCTTTTTCCAGCTGTTTAATGATCTTCGGTTCCTGCACCAGGAAATGAAAGAGAATTTTAAGCTCAACTATAAAGAACTCAAACCGCTCCGGGAATTTTCCTTTAGACTTGGAGAGGCAACGGTGGCACTGGGACGGGTGTCCAATGAACTCCAGGAAGGTGTGATGAAGGTGCGGATGGTTCCCATCGCACAGTTCTTTTCAAGATATCCGCGTTTGGTCCGGGACCTCGTTCATAATTCGAATAAACACGTAAAGCTGGAAACACGAGGCGAGGATACCGAATTGGATAAAATGATCATTGAAGCCATTTCGGATCCGCTCATTCATATCATCCGGAACGCCGCCGGCTGGGCAAACCGGAAGCGGGGACACTGGTGCTGGAAGCCTACCACGAAAGCAACCACATCGTTATCGAGGTGACCGATGATGGGCGGGGGATTGATACGCGACGCATCCGGGCCAAAGCCCTCGAGGGTGGGTTCATGACTGAAGAAGATCTCGATCGCATGACCGATAGGGAACTTTCCCGCCTAATCATGATGCCGGGCTTCTCCACAGCCGGAAAGCCAACACCAACCTCCGGGCGGGGTGTCGGCATGGATGTGGTCAAAAAGAACATCGAAAAACTCAATGGAACGATTGAAATTGAATCGAAGATCGGTGAGCAGACTCAAATCCGTATTAAAATTCCGCTCACCCTGGCCATCATATCCGCGCTTCTGGTCAGTGTTGGCGAAGAGATGTTTACCATTCCGCTGACCGCCGTGGAAGAAACCATCCGTGTCTTCGGAAATGAGATCACCACCATCGAAGGAATAGAGGTCATTCATCTAAGGGAGAAGACAACGCCGATCCTCCGCTTGTCAGAACTATTCGGCCTCCGACCCGAACATGTGGAAGACGGAAAGAATTTTATCGTCATTGTCAATACCGGCAATCAACATGTGGGGCTGGTGGTAGATGCTCTCATCGGGCAGGAAGAAGTGGTCATCAAACCGCTCCCGGATTATCTTCGGCGGAAGAGCGGGTTTTCCGGGGCCACCATCATCGGTGACGGACACATTTCTCTGATTCTCGATGTCTATGACCTTGTGAACATGACGATCGCCCGCCAGAACCACCGGCGTGAAAGAAATGGGTTGTCTCTGCCAAGCGTGGTGGCCATAGACGATCCGGCTGGGGATACCTCCACACCGACCCTTCATTAGGATGATCCGGTCGGGACGATCAGAAAACCGGATACTGCAACGACTCCAGGGGTGGATGGAAATTACGTATGGAACCCGAAAAAAAACAAGTTCTGTTGGTCGACGATGAGCCGGAGCTGCTGGCCGCATTGTCGGATTTCTTAGGCCTCGACAGCGACCTCTATGCCGTGCACACGGCAAAGGGGGGTCAGGAGGCTCTCGAAATCATCAACCGTGAAAATATCAATTTGGTCGTATCCGACATTCAGATGCCGGAAATCACCGGGCTGCACCTGCTGACGGAAATACGGGCCCTGCACCCCCACATCCGGGTCATTCTGATGACCGGTTATGGCACGGACGCCATACAACAGGAGGCTGAACAGAAAGGTTGTCTCCATTTTCTGAACAAACCGTTTCAAGTCGAACACCTGCGGAATCTCATCCGCGAAGAAATAGACCGCAAGTCCGAAGGGTTCATGGGAACCCTTGAAAACATCCAGCTGGTCGATTTGATTCAAATGTGCTGTATGTCTTCGGTGGATATGACTCTGCTGGTGACCCAGGGCGGCACCCAGGGACACATTTACATTGAAGGGGGCGAAATTGTTCACGCGTCCTGCGACGATGTGGAAGGTGAGAACGCATTTTACCAAATTCTCGCATGGGAAAACGGCAGGTTCAGCACCCTTGGCGAAGAAACAGTTCCCCGGATCAGCATCGAAAAACCATGGCAGGCGCTCATCATGGATGCCATGCGGATCGTTGATGAAATGGCCGATTCAGAGGAGATCTCGGAAGCAGAGGATCTTCCTGAAGCAGATGAACCTCCGTCCAGCATCATGACCGCCGACGGCGCCATCAAGCTGTTGATCGTGGATGACTCGGCAATGATGTGCCGGACGCTGCAGAAGATGCTGGAAAACGAAAACGATATCGGTACCATCGAAACCGCCCGAAATGGAGAAGAGGCCCTTCAGAAAATTGACAGCCTGCACCCCGATGTCATCACCCTGGATGTCAATATGCCGGTCATGGACGGTAGTACCGCCCTGAAGCACATCATGATCCGAAATCCCTGTCCGGTTGTCATTGTCAGCAGTCTGACACCTTCCTCCGGTACCAACATCCTGAATTTCCTTCAGCTCGGTGCCCTGGACTTTATCAGTAAACCGGTGGGAAACGAAAATCTGGAACAGAAGCAGGATTTCATTTTGGAGAAAGTTCGACAGGCCGCGCAGGCCCATGTGAACAACTTCAAACGGGTCCGTCCAACCCGGCCCATCCATAAAACCCCTCCCTCCCCGGACGCATGCACCCCGTGTGACAAACTGGTGGTCATTAATTCCGGAACCGGAGGGTCTGCCGAGTTGATCAAGTTGGTACCCATGCTATCAGACGAGCTCAACGCCTGCATGCTGTTGCTCCAGCACATGTCCGGGCAGTTCATGACATCGCTGGCGGAATACCTTGACCAGAGGAGTCCAAACCGGATTTTACCCCTCGACAGCGATGTCCCCCTTGCGGCCGGTCATGGATACCTGGGGTCCCGGGCGGAGCGCATCGGTTTGCAGCAACACAACGGGGGATGGATGTTGACCCAGATGTCGGATGCCGGCATCTCACCGGAAAATCCGGGATTCGATGACCTGATGATCACCATTGCAGAAACCTTCTCTGGGCAAGTACTGGTGGTTCTGCTTTCCGGATCTCAGATCGACCGGCTGGACGGCTTGAAACGAATTCGGCAGCGAAACGGAACCATCATTGCCCAGCAACGGGAATCATGCATGGTCCCCGATCCTCTGGAACGGGTCGTTGCGGCGGACCTGGCTGATCTGGAAACATTGCCGGATGATATTCCAGCGGCCATTGAACGTTTGATGACCTGCTGAAAGCGGCAACCGAAGAAGGAACGGATTCACCGTTGGTATCGAACCGGCTGGCTCGCCGTGTCGGGCTGGATGCGATGAGGAGTAGAGATGGAAGAAAAACTAAAGGTATTGGTTGTCGACGACGCCACCTTCATGGTCAAAGCGATTCGGGATATCCTGGAAACGGACCCGAATATTGAAGTCGTGGGAACGGCTCAAAACGGCCAGGAAGGCCTTGAGATGATCAAAGGGCTTAAACCCGATGTGGTCACACTGGATATCGATATGCCGATTATGGATGGGATCCGTGCGATTCGACATATCATGATCGAAGCCCCTCGTCCCATTGTCGTACTCAGCTCGTTGTTCAATGATGGTGGCGTCACGTTCGAAGCGCTGCGCCTCGGGGTGGTCGACTTCATCCCGAAACCGTCTGGTGCCATTTCGAAAGACATCGAAAACGGCCGCCGGGAGATTATCGATCGTGTAAAGATTGCCACGGCCGTCAACATGGAGAACATCCGTCGAGTCCGCCTTTCGAACTGGAACGCCACGGAAGGGCTCAACGAGCGCTACGGGTTTCAATCCCTGGATTACCTGCTGGTTATGGGGACAACCCTAAGCGGCCCCAATACCTTCATTCGCGTGCTCTCCCACCTGCCGTCGACCTTGCCTGCAGCCGTTGTTGTGGTGCAGGAAATATCTCCAAAAATTCTTCCGGCGTTCGCACGGAAATTTGATGAATATGTCCCTTGGAAAATATCGATAGCAGAGGACAACCTGACGCTGGAGCAGGGCACATGCTACGTTTGCTCCAATGAACACACGGTGCTGTTCGACAATGATACCGACGGGAACACGCGACTCAAGGTCAACGGTGGCGGAGACCGTCCGCTCAATGCGCTGTTTTCCTCTGCGGCGGACGTATTCCAACAACATACGATCGGAGTGCTCCTGACCGGCGTCGGCGACGACGGCGCGGAGGGGTTCTCCAGGATTCGAGAGAAGTCGGGCATCACCATCGCACAGAGTACCGATACCTGCGTGTACCCGAATCTAACCCACAATGTAATCTCCAACGGTCTTGTGGATGTCGTCGCAGAAGAGAACAAAATGGCCGGCATCATTGAATTCATGATGAAAGAGGCTGTCTAAAACGAAACAGCATGCCGGCAAACACCTCTGCCGCGACAAAAGGAGTCGTCATGATTATCATATGCCCGGGTTGCCATACGCGGTTCAACCTCCCAGATGACACCGTTCAAAACGAGAGCACAAGAGTCCGGTGCTCTCGCTGCCGACATGTGTTCGGGGTCGCCCACCCGATGGTATCGGAACCGTCGGGTCGGCAAGTGCCCGGACAAAGCCATGCACCGCCTCAGACTGGGGCGACGCCGTCCGGAGGTTCGCCGTCGCTCAACCGGGTGCACCACACACAGGTGGCCAAACATCCTGGGGCGGGGACAGGAGGCTCCCGGTGCGTCGTGATGGCGGTGACCAATCAGAAGGGCGGAGTGGCCAAAACATCGACCTGTCTGAACCTGGGGACAGCATTGGCGCTTCAGAACAAGCGTGTTCTGCTGGTCGATTTCGACATCCAGGCCAATCTGACATCCGCCCTTGGCGATTCCCCCGCCGGATCCTTCTATGATGTCGTTAAACACGGGCTGCACGCTCTCGAATCGGTTCTCGTGAAAACACCCTACGAGAATGTGTGGTTGCTGCCCTCGAATCCACAGCTGGCCCTGGTGGGCCGAAAAGGCCCGAAAGTGGACCGGCCGATGCATGTCCTTCGGGAGGCTCTTTTCGATATCCGGGAGAATTTTGATTTTATTCTGATCGACACACCCCCCTCCATCGAGTTTTTCACCCTGAACGCGCTGATGGCCGCGGATTTTATCATTATCCCAAGCCAGTGCGAATACTTCTCCATTAACGGCGTGGACCAGATCGAAAAGGCCATCGCCTTCATCCGACAAAAACAGGTGGCCGATGTCGACTAATGGGTCCTGATTACCATGTATGACCCCCAAAAAACGGTGGCCCGTGTCATCCATGAGAAAATCAGAGACCGGTATAAGGAGCGTTCTTTTGAAACCGTGATCGAAATGGATGAAAAATTGACAGAATCCCAGATTGTTCGGAAGCCGGTGATTTTCTACGACAGGCACAGCCCTTCGGCCCGGCAATACATCGACTTGGCGAAGGAAGTGATGGAATATCCGGCGATCTCCCCGGGACATATGGAACCCATTGGGCAAATGGCCGCGGTGCATTAATGAGGGCCATCCGGAGCAGGTGTGCTAACCCATGTAGAAGCGACATATGCGGAAACCATCGGTAACAGCGGGTCTCATTTCATTTGGAGTGGCCGTCGTCGTCTGGCAGCTTGCCACCAGTCTGAGCAATTGGAGTCCCCACGTGTTCCCCGGGCCGGTCCAGGTGATGACCAGTTTTTGGGAACTGCTCCGCTCCGGAGATCTGGTCAAACATGCGGTCGCAAGTCTATACCGGGTAACTCTGGGATTCTACTTGTCGGCGATCCTCGGCATCCCCCTGGGAATGTTTCTGGGGAGGCTTCCCATCGCGAAAATGTTGATCAATCCGATGATCCAGTTTTTGCGCCCGATATCGCCGTTGGCCTGGATACCCCTGGCGATGCTCTGGTTCGGTATCGGCGATCCGCCGGCGATATTTCTCATCTTCTTATCAAGTTTTTTTCCCCTGGTGGTCTCAACAACCATCGCGGTGAACCGCATCAATCCAATTTATTTCCAGGTGGCCGCTAATTTCAATTTAACCCGCACCGAAGTGATTACCAAAGTCGTGATACCGGCCATCGTTCCTTCGGTGGTGACCGCTCTGCGCCTGACGGTGACCATCGCGTGGCTGGTGGTGGTGGCCGCCGAAATGATCGCGGTGCAGTCCGGCCTTGGGTATCTTATTCTCGATGCTCGAAACGCCCTCCGCATGGATTACGTCATGAATGGGATGATTGCCATTGGACTGATCGGGTTGACACTGGACGGCATCATGCGGCGGATGGGTCAGATCGAATCCGCCAGTTGGGGTCTGGTGACAGGGTAGGCATCATGGGACATATTCAGATCCGGGAGTTAAGCAAGGACTTCGTAAACCGCCGACGGATGCCGCGTCCTCCCGATGAGCAAGGCCATCCGGGTGACTGGGTTCCTGTGCTGGATCACATTAATCTCGAATTCCGGGAAGGCGAAATGGTCTGCATTTTGGGACCTAGCGGTTGTGGAAAATCCACATTGCTTCGATTGATTGCGGGACTCGATTCACCCAGTTCCGGCGAGGTGCTGGTGGATGGGAATCCGGTCCGGGGTGCGGGTCCGAACCATATCTTCGTTTTCCAGCACAGCGGTCTCTTTCCCTGGATGACGGTGTATCAAAATGTGGAAATCGGGCTTCGGGGAATTACCGACCAGACTGAAAAATCGGACCGGATCCGGGAGTATATCGAGATGGTCGAGTTGGACGGCTTCGAACATCACTACCCCCACCAGCTGTCCGGCGGCATGCAGCGCCGGGCCGAACTTGCTCGGGCCCTGGCGGTGAATCCGGACATGTTGATCATGGATGAACCCTTCAGCGGCCTCGACTTCCTGACGCACATGAAAATGCGCGAAGAAGTCGTGAACATGCATCAATTTATCGGCAAGACGATACTGGTTGTTACCCATGATATCGACGACGCGCTGATTATGGGAGATCGGATCGTCGTGATGAGCGGTCGACCGTCAACGGTAAAGCTGGAACGTGAGCTCGATTTCGACCACCCGCGGAAATTTGACAAGGAGCCCGGCCTCAATGCATTGCGTGACGAGCTGTTTCTGATGCTTGGAGTCAGTTATGCGGTTTAAAACAATTGACGGCGTATCCCCGTTCTGGAAGATCGCTGCCGGGGCTGTGGCATGGCTGCTCCTGATCTCCGGGCTCCATTACGGTCTCAATAGAGACCGGGGTCATCGGCGGGTGGTCCGCATGGGATACATGCCGGTCATCACCAATCTGGCCTCGCCGCTTCTCGATTTCGCCAGTCGGGAAAACGGTGACATCAGATTTCAAGCGATAAAATTCTCATCGTTCGCGGAGATGGCCGAGGCGTTGCGCAACGGGCAGATCCATGCGGCCTTTATGATTGCCCCACTCTCCATAGTGCTCCGCCAACAAGGCGAAGATATCCGCGTCGTATGCATCGGCAACCGTCACGAAAGCACTCTGGTCGTCCGCAAGGACATCGGGGCCAAAACCGTTGAAGATCTGGCGGGCCGGACTCTGGCCGTGCCCATGCGGTTCTCGGGTCACAACCTGAGCATTCTGCTCCTACTGGAGAAGGCCGGGCTTTCCGGTCAGGTAAACATCGTCGAGATGAACCCGCCGGATATGCCTGCCGCACTCGCCACCGGGGCGCTGGATGCGTATTTCGTCGGGGAGCCCTTTGCCGCCCAGACGTTGAAGGATGGCAATGCCTCCCTGCTCTACTATGTGGAGGATATCTGGCAGAATTTTATTTGCAACCTCGTGGTGGTCAAGCAGTCGCTCATCGATGCCCGCCCCGACATCGTGCGACAATTGGTTCACGGGGCGGCACGGGCCGGCGTCTGGGCGAGTGGACACCCGGATGAGGCAGCAACCATTGCCTCGCAATTTTGGAACCAGCCGGAGGATTTGGTCCGCTACGCCATGACGACACCGGAAAACCGGATTGTCTATGATCGCTATGTTCCAAAACAGGAAGAACTCCAGCGAATGGCAGATCTGATGGTTCAATTCAATCTCATTGAGTCCGGAGAGATCACCGGTTTGGTTGAGGACCGGTTTGCCGTGGCTGCCGACCTCTCCAATGTGGTGGATATCACCACCATCCTGCCCACCGGAAGAACTGAAGCGGTGGTCAGCTCATCCGACCCATCCGCCGGCCATAACAGCTGATTGCCACTCACCCGCCCAACACGACCTCGTTTCGCGGACGGCCGCGGGTACGGCATGTCCGCTGAGTCACCGGATTACGGTATATATCTTTAACTCGAACATTGTATAAACTCTTTTCAGCGGATGGCTGAAAACATATAATATCTATGTGTTATCGTATTTACTGGGTTATTTCAGTTAACAACCAGTTTGTACCCCTCGATAACGGATAGACGAGCTGAAAAGAGTCCACCCTCAGGGCCAAAAGGAGAAGCCCATGGTCTGCGTTATTCGAGGCTTGCGGTAGGTGGACTACAGCGTCGCCTCGAAATGCCTTGCCCACGAACTTCTCCTATTTGGTGCAATGTCCGGGTTGAACTGAGGAGTTTTGTATTCCGCGGAATACGTCCGGTGTCAAAACCGGCAGAGGCCAGACAGGAAGACGCGTCGTATGAAATTTCGACCGACTGAAACCGACGGCAACGCCAAGACGTTGCCCCCAGACAACGGCGGGAAGATGGATCACCCAAAGCGGCGAGATCCCAGATCCGCCCTACTCCCGGGACTCCGATCAAGCCCCATGGCCACCTTCGCCGTTGCCGCCATATTCCTGACCATCCTGGTCTGGGTGTTCGATGCCAGGGCGGCATCCAACATCGACTATTTGCAACTCGCCAGTGTGATTGATTTGAGAAGCGACCACAGCGATGGAAATCTGAGCGTCGAGGCCTTGGCGGCTCTCGCTTCCCGCCGTGGAATAGATGCCCTGTTTATAACCGACCATGACCGCATGGTCATGGAATATGGTCTTTTTCCCCTCCAACACATGTTGCGCCGACGGGAAGAGCGTCAATCCATCAACCGTCGTGGCGCGACATCCTATTTGAAGGCCATTAACGCGGCAGGAGAAAAGTTTCCGGAGGTCATCCTGGTTCCGGGAGCCGAATCGGCGCCCTATTACTATTGGTCCGGTTCTTATTTCAAGGGTAACCTGACCGCCCACGATCATGAAAAACGCCTGCTCGCCATCGGAATCGACCAACCGGAGGACTATCGCCGTCTGCCTGTGCTCCATAATGCCCCGTCGATGAAATATACAGCGCCATTCATGCCGCAATTGATGATCTTCGCGACGGCCCTTGGCCTCGGTGTCGTGTTGATCCGACAAAAAGGAGGTGCCCGTCGAGTGGGTATCGGAATCTGCATTCTTTCGACGCTGTTCATGCTCAATACAAAACCGTTTCGCAGCTCACCCTTCGATCCATACATGGGGGATCTCGGTATTGCACCCTACCAGCTCTACATAGACCACGTTGAAAACCTGGGCGCCATGACGTTCTGGAATTACCCGGAAACCCGATCGGGAATCCGTCCTTTGGGCCCGATCCGGGTCAGCACCCTTCCCTATCCGGAGGTTCTCGAACAGGCTCGGCGCTATACCGGATTTGCCGCCATCTATTGCGATACCATAACCGCCACCGACCCGGGCAGGGAGTGGGATCGGGTTCTGGCGCAATACTGCCGTGGTAAACGAAAGCGCCCGGTGTGGGGAATATCCACCGCCGACTACCACAAAGAAGAAGGGGCCGGGGAAAAGCTGGGCAACTTCATAACCGTGATTCTAGCCCGGCAGAAAACTAAAACGGATATCCTGAAGGCCGTTAGAAAGGGACGGATGTACGCTACCCGCGGCAGGTTCCCCCAGAGGCCGGTGCTGTCCCTGTTTACCGTCGGCACTGAGGATTCAGCCGCTTTAGCGACGCTGGGGCAGGAGATCGCTCTGCCTTCGGCACCGATCATACGGGCCAGCGTTTCATCCCAGGTCCCATCGAACCATTCGATCACCGTCCGCCTAATCCGATCTGGACAACTGATCTATACCGAATCCGGAGAACCGCCACTGGTGATCGATTTCAGAGACAGCGGATTTCCGTCTGGGAGGAAAGGTTACTATCGACTTGAAGCCCGGTCCCCGGATATCGGCATCCTCCTGTCGAACCCGATATTTGTCACCCGTAATTAATCCACAGAGGGACAGGATCAAAAGGGGCTTTCAACAAATAGCGATTGAGAACGACGCTATTCGGGGGAAATGGGTCTCTGCAATATCGAAGCGCGAAATCCGAAACCATGGAGAAATTCAAAATTTCAATGTCCTAAAACAGGGTGTTTGGGTCATTCGATATTAGGACTTGTTTCGAGGTTCGATATTCGAATTTGGAATTTGGATTGCGGCGTCTAAGAACACGTGTAGAAGAAGCGATCTGCCCCAGTTCACCCAATCTTTCGGCATAGGATACTATTCTTTCGTAATTTGGTAGGCCTTAATCTTTCGATTCAGCGTAGACCTGGATATGCATAGCCGTTTGGCGGTCTGGGTGTGGTTCCACGATAGGGCGTTGAGGGCGCGTCGGATGTATTCCTTCTCGATCTCTTCCAGGGAAACGATGTCATCATCTTTGAATACGGTTGGGCTTTTCTGGGGGGCCGCCACCGGGGGCTGCATCAACAGAGCCGACGGCCGGATGGTATTCCCGCTGCGAAGAATGATCGAGCGTTCAATGACATTTTTGAGTTCTCGTACATTGCCGGGCCAATGATATCCCCGCAGACGGGCCAACTCCGAATCCGGAATTCGGATCCGGCCATCGGGTGCGATCTGTCGAACAAAGTGCCGGCAGAGCTCGGGGACATCCCCAAGACGGTCCTTCAGGGGAGGAATGTGGATTCGAAACACGTTCAACCGGTAGTAAAGATCTTCTCGAAACGTTCCGCCGGCAACGGCTTTTTCGACCTCTTCGTTGGTTGCGGCAATGACCCGAACGTTGACGGATCGGGCGGTTTCGCCGCCCAGCCGACGCACTTTCCTTTCGTCCAGGGCGCCTAACAATTTGGATTGGAGAGAAAACGGGAGCGCCCCGATTTCATCCAGGAAAAGGGTTCCGCTTTCGGCCATCTCGAACAATCCTTTGCGTGTGGCCACAGCACCGGTGAACGCACCCTTTTCGTGCCCGAACAGCTCCCCTTCGATGAGCTGCTCGGGGATCGCGGCACAATTGACGGTGATAAAGGGGCGCTTATCCAGTGGACCGTTATAATGGATACAGCGGGCGACAATATTCTTCCCCACACCGGTTTTCCCGGTAATCAATACCGGGACTTCCGATTCGGCCGCAATCCCGACCATCCGCCAGACTTCGGCCAAACCGGAGTCCTTCCCAAGAAGAATCGCTTCTTCGCTCTCTTTTGAACTGCGGTAGGCGTGAATCTGTTCAACATTTTCAAGGGTCAACGTTTTGAGGGCTCTTTCAACCGTCAGTTTGAGTTCTTCCAGCTCGAACGGTTTTGAAAGGTAGTCGTAGGCCCCTTGTTTGATGGCTTCCAAGGCATTTTCGAAACTGGGGTATGCCGTAATGAAGATAATTTTTGTTTGATCATTATGTCTCAGTAGTTCCGGACAGATATCTACCCCCTGGGCATCCGGAAGTTTTTGGTCCAGAAGCACCACATCCACCGGGCTTTTTGACGCCATGCTCACGCCGTCTTTTCCCCGGTTGGCTGTCAGCACGTCGATAGCGTCACCCCGAAAAAATTGGGCGACCAGATCGCACAGGAATTTATCATCGTCGATGATGAGAAGCCGCCGTTTAGTCTGCGTCGCGCTCATCCGCCCCCTCCGGAATGGAGATGGTTACCGTGGTTCCGATATTTGCCCGACTGTCCACGTCGATGGTCGAATTCATTGAAGAAAGCATTTTTCGGGCTATAACCAGCCCGAGACCCGTTCCTTTTTCTTTTGTGGTGTAGAAGGGCTTGAACAGATGCGCCTGCTGCTTATCGGAAATCCCGATGCCATTATCGGTCACAAGGATCTGAAGCCACCCGTGTGAACGCTCCAGGCGGATGATAATGGACGGGCGGTCCCTTTTCTCGACGGCATCGGCGGCATTGGTCATGATATTGAGCATGACCTGGTGAAGGGCTCTCGGATCAGTGATTCCATAGCATTCACCGACCAGATCTTCGAACGTCACCGTTATCCCGCGACTTTCGAAATCGCCGCCGGTCAGCGCGTGAAACCCACTGACAAATTCGTCCAGACGAACGGATTGACCCTTTGGTCGTTCGTGCAGACTGAAGTTCTTCAGGGCTGCCAGCAAATATTCCACACGACCAATCTCCTCCAGGCTGCGTTGGAGAAATTCCTGGATGGTCGTCTCATCGAACTGATCCAGCTTGCTTTCAAGCATGCTCAGGGCGACCTTGATGGAGTTGATGGGATTGCCGATTTCATGCCGGATTCCTGAAAATGTATACCCGATATTCTGCATTAAGTTGTCGGCTTCGGCGATCGTTTCAAGCCGTCTTCGCTCTGTGATGTCCGTTTTGGCGATCACATAAAAATACTCTTCGCCCTCGGCACTTTTCACTGCCGAGGCGGTAATTTCTTCTTCGTAGGAGGAGCCATCGCTTCTTTGGGCCGTATAGCTGGTTTGCCAGGGCTTGCCTTGGGCCAGTTGGGTGAAGATATGTTCATTGGATAGTTCGGCCACGGTTTCACCCGGGAAAAATTCGTAAGGCGTCCCAATGATTTGATCCCGCTCGATTCCCGTCATTTGTTCGAAAGTGGGATTGACGTACTGAACCAGCCTGTCCGTATCGGTAATGGCAATACCGTATGCCGCCTGCTCGAGGGCGGTGGCCAATAGAGACAGTTTCTCCCGAGAGCGCTCCTGCTGGATGGCCGCGCCGAGTATTCCGGCCGCCGCCCTCAGAGCTTCAATCTCATGATGAGACCACCACCGCTCCGTTTGACAGTCGTCGAAACCAATAAATCCCCACCAACGCTCCTCGACAAAGATGGGAACCACTGCGATGGACAAAATGCGTTGCTCAATCAACACCCCGCGCTCCGACTCGGGTAGCTCGTGGACCGGGCAGTGAATCATCTCACCTTCGGCCAGTAACTTTGCCCACCGGCTAAACCCGGATGTATACCCCAGGTCCTCCAGTTTTGGCCCCAGTGTTAAAGGTGATACACCGGAAGCGGTCCACTCGTGTATTTTACGAGAACTGGCCGGTCGCTTACCGGTGGTCCTGTTTTCACAGATATATACCCTGCAGGCTCCGGCGGATTCTCCCAGCCTTGCCAGAACCGGCTGGATCTGTTCCTGCCAGTCTCCGGATCGCAAAAAGGTTTCGGCGGCCAGACGGACCCCTTCCAGAATGGCGTTTCGGCGCTCGAGTTCTTCGGCAATCCGTTTCCGGTCTGAAATATCTCTGGCAATCCCCTCAAAACCGGTCACCGTGCCGGTGTCATCACGGCGGACCTGAGCGCTGGTGGACATCCACGCCGTTTCTCCGGACTTGGAGCGCATCGGCGTCTCGACCTTGTCAATAAATCCCTCGGCCAGAATCCGCTCTCTCAACGCATCGGCCATCGGCGTGCCGTCCACGCAGAATTCCTTGAGATTGTGCCCGGTAATCTCTTCCGGACTGTAGCCCAGGATCTGTTCCACCGATGGCGATATCAGTGTGAGATTTCCGTCCAGGTCCGATTGAAAGAAGATGTCATAGACATTTTCAAACAGCTGGCGATACTTCTTCTCGCTGTCACGGAGTCGACTCGTGCGTTCGTCGACAAGTTTTTCCAGCCGCACCCGATAGGCCTGGTTCTCCTGTTCAATCCGGGATTTTTCCTCGGCCATCCGTTTGGCCCGCACCGCCCGCCGAACCGTGGAGATCAGTTCCTGATAAACGATAGGTTTGGTTAAAAAATCGTAGGCATCCAGGCGGAGCGCCTGGGTGGCGGCTTCTGCCGTGGCGTAGCCGGTCATGAGGATGACGGGGAGGTTCGGATACCGTTCCCGGACGATTTTCAAAAGGTCGAGACCGTCTACATCCGGCATCACAAAATCGGTGATAATGGTATCGAAGGGATGGGCACGGACAAGCCGGCTGGCAGAGGGCACGTCACTGGCGGTTTGCACATCGAATCCGCTGCGCACCAACATCTTTTCGACCAGCACACGGACTTCCACGTTGTCATCGACGACCAGGATGTGCCCCTTCGCCGCAATGTCGGATTCTGAATGGCTCATGGCTTGTAACGGGGGAGTGCGTCGGTGGCAACTTATTGAATTCAGAGGCCTTATCCGATGGTATCTATCATACTATGCATAGGAGGCAGTGTCAATCGCTATCCCCGTAGAGCATTTAACGCGGGCCGCGGGGGGACGTATGCCGGCGCAGCCATTCTGAGACGTCGGCCATTGGGCATCATGGGATCAATAGGGTCGGTATGACCTTCTTTACAGCGCTCGTCATTCTGCTATAGGGTAGTCGTATCCAACCATCCGGTCCGGAGCGGACTCAGGTTCACGGAATGACCACATAGGGGAGCTGTCCATGACTGACGACCAATTCGAAGCACTGGTGCCAACGCAACTGGAACAGTACCGCCAGACACATCACGAAAACGAGTATATGCTGCTCGATGTCCGGGAGCCTGATGAATACGAACAAGGCCATATTCCGGGTGCGCGGTTGATGCCCATTACCGAGTTGGTCCGGGATATGGAAGGGCTCCCCGACAATCGTGATTTAATCTTCTACTGCCGGACTGGTGCCAGATCCATGGCAGCGGCCGCGATGGTGTTGGAGGAAGAGATCTCTTCCGGGAAAATCTACAACCTGTCCGGCGGTCTCATGAACTGGGAGGGACGGCTAGCGGCCGATTATCCAAGAATCCAGGTGTTCGGTGTCGAGGCAGAGCTTCATGAGTTGCTGTATACGGCTATGGACCTGGAAAAGGGGGCTCAGCGTTTTTACCTGGCGGTTCGGGACCGCTACGCGGAAACCAACCTATTGAAGATATTTGACACGCTGTCCAAGGCAGAGATCGGTCATGCAAAGTTGATTTATGCCATATGGGAAAAAACCAAAGAGGACCCGCCGGATTTTAACCAGGTGTTTGAAGCGTTGCAGGGTGAGATCCTTGAGGGAGGAACATCGCTGGCCGATGCGATCCAACGCATCGGCAACGTAACCCAGCCCACTTGCATCCCAATCATCGAAATGGCCTTGAACATCGAATACGCCGCCTTTGACCTGTATCGGGGGGTGGCCGACAACGCGGAAGATGACGATGCGCGGAATGCGTTTCTATCGCTGGCCCAAGCCGAGAAAAAGCACATGCGGACATTGATCGAAGCCATTGCCGCCTGTTAGGCGGGTCGTAAACATATGGTTCGTTCGGGTTCAGGAAGTCCCTGTGGATAGAATGCCACGTCAGGGGAATGCAGAATCACTCCGGTTCGGTGTCGGGATCGCTATCGGAACCGGAATCGAAGCAAGATGGCCGTTGGTAACGTCGATACCGATTCCGATTCATCAGTTTCGCCCCTATCCGTCACCATCTACTTGTATGGAATCACGGGTAAGGTGGAACATACAAATGGTAGGAGACTGGGGCCGCGCCCTCGCACCGGCATGCATGGGCTATCCAGTAAGTTTTCCCTCCGCCAAGCGGCATGCCTCACGGCTGCAACGCTGGGTTAAATCCGTTGAAACGCTTTGATGGTCTCGCTTTAAATGGAAGTTCAGCCAGGATGGCGTGTCGTTCAGTTCCCACATCCGAGGCGGTACACACCCGACAACCATTTTGTCGACCTCGCCGGTAGATGCCAGTCGATGGTACGCCCGGACCCATACACAGTATCGTTCCGGATAGACCTCACATCGGCCGTATCTGCTTCCTCCGCAGGCGCCGTTGCGAATATGTTTCGGGCACTGGGATTCCGGGCATAAAAATGCCAGATGCTGGATACCGCAATCTCCACACTGCTTGCAACGAAGCAGTATCTTCTTGGCCCCCCCCTCCAGGAAGTGAATCGTTTTCCTGGCCGCCGGCAGGGCATCGGCCCAATGACTCAGCCTGTAGAAAACGTCTGCCCCCGATGCATCGAAGGAGAAGAACCGGTCATGGATGAATTTGAGCAGGTGGTAGCGAAGTTTCTCTGAGAACGCCAAATCGTGACGGTGGCGAAATCCCGTCAGCTCTTCGGCAGGCGCACCTGCTTCCGGAAAGACATAGAAACCGTTCGCCTTGGGATAATCGAATTTCGGGAGGAAACGTTTCCAATCGGCTTCGATCGCCCGGAAACGATCCAATATGCGCCCAACGAGTTTAAAATCGTGATGAATACCGCCCAGGTGCATACCCCGGTAGCCCAAACCCTTTAATATCGCTCCCAGACGGGCGGCCCGCTCAACGGCTCGCTGACGACCGTATTCCGGATCCGTCCACTCGGTTTCAATCTCTTGCAGTAATTTGTTCGAAACCACCGCACCCGGAACAAACCCACGATTCATGGCTCTGGCGGCACGGGGGCTCAGGACGTAAACGGATCCGAGAACCGGAACATCCAGACCGACCTGGTTGAGGATACCGATTAACTCGTTAAACTTCCGGGCGTCGTATCCCAGTTGCGTAATGACGAACTGGGCGCCGGATGCAATTTTGCGGCAGAGTTTGGCGTACTGGGCAAAGGTCTCAGCCTCGGACCATTTAAAGGGGGAGACGGCACATCCGGAGTAAAAGCCATCCGGATCTCCCGCCGCCTGGAGCCGGCCGTTGAGTTGGCTGAGCATCAACTGCAGGCTGACCGAGTCCAGATCAAACACCGGAGCGCCTTGTCCACCAAAGCCTTTACCTGTGTAATCTCCGGTCAGGCATAGCAAATTTTTCATACCCATCATGGCCAGCTGGAGCGCCCGGCTTTCCATTCCCACCCGGTTCAGATCCCGGCAGGTAAAGTGAACAATTACATCCATGCCCACTTTGAAAATGTCATGCCCGATCACGTCCGGACTCAGTGACGGGTTGCCGCCAGGATTATCCGTAATCGAAACGGCCGACACCCTGCCGTCTGAAAATGAGTCCTTGGCAATGCCCATAACCGTGTCCACGGAACGGCCGATGGATTCTTTTCCGGGAACCAGTTCCAGGGTGATGACAAACTGGCCGGGGCCGGCGATATCGGTTTGAAAAACCCGCAGCATGGCTCCACCTAAACTAAAAACAATTCGAGCGTTTATAAAAGAGAATACTTCTCTCTGAGTTCACGAGACATACGCTGCACCGTTCGGAAGGCATGTTCCACGGTCTTGTCCTTGTCCGGATTCACGAGGCAGCACGTCGCCGGTGACAGGAGGCTCTGTTCCAACAGGAGCGATCGGTCAATGCCTTTTTCTTCCAGAATCCCCCATACCGTCTCCAGTCGATGGATCAATGACGGGATATCCTCCCCGGCGAAAATCTCGAAGCCGGTCGGTACGATCCCCCAGACGATGATGCCGCCCCTTTCCAGGAAGCGGCCAATGGACGGTCCATAGGAGGCGAAGATCTCCGCATTGGTGTAAACATCCATGGAAAGCACATCCATATCCAGGTTTAGAAGAAAGTCCCAGTCCGGGTTACCACACAAGTGGATCCCCCTCGGACGGTCCACCAGGGAAAAGAAAAAATCCAAATCGCCTTTGGCTTTGACATCGCTGTATCCGGCCATGGCCGAAAACAGGAATTGGAGCCCCGGCTCGTCAACAAACATGAAGGCGTTCTCATTCAGAGCCTGCAAGCGAGTTAGCTGGACGTTGATTCGCTTGGCCATGAATTCGAACATGAAGGGCCTTACCGTGTCATCAAACAGAATCGGCCGATCGTCCTGGTCCAGAATATTGAATCCGAAGCTAATGGGGCCCTCCAGCTGTCCCCGTATGGACGGCCGGTTGGTAAAATCTTGTGCCAGAAATCGGTGGTACACCACCGAATAGGTCTCACTGATGTCAAAGTAGTCCGGGTCGTCAAAACGGGCCATGGTATCCTCGAGTTCCACGACGAATTTGTCGATGGAAAACCGAAGCGTACGATCCTCAAGATCGAGGAGGATTCCCGGGAAATGTTCCGCCGCCTGAACGTACATGTCCTCATAGTAGTTGAAGTTGGGCAGCTGGGGCCAGAAGGGGATGTCCAGGGACAGGGCCGTTTCCAGAGCCCGGTCGACATCCGTGTGGGGCATGACGGCCATGGCCGTTGTGAGAAGATTTCCGGGAATGGGCATGATGACTCCTTTGGGTCTATAAATGGGAGTGATGGAGTATTGGAGTACCGGAGTGTTGCATTTCTAATGAGTACCGAAGGGCGCGTCTTTCCATTACTCCATCACTCCATCGCTCCATTCCTCCGGTATGCATGAGTATCCTGGCACCTGACACCTGAAACCTTGTCTTTTATTCTTTTCCAAACCGTTCCACCAATCGCTGCAGGTCTTCCGGCTGGAGGATCTCCGCAAACCGTTTTCCGCCGCGGCTGGTCTGCTTATAAAATTCCACGCACGCCGTCAGGATGGCAAGGACGTCATCCTCGGTGTGAATCCCCGGCAGCGGTTCGGCCAACCTTGGATGGCGACCCAGTTTACCACCCAACAGGACACGATAGCCGCTTTGATCCTCGACCAGGGTCCCGGTCGGGCAGACACCGATGCATTTTCCGCAAACCAGGCACCGGGAGCCGTCGATCACAGGGAGAGAATCATCGGTGCCTAACCGAATGGCATCATCCGGGCAGCTCACGGTACAGGCGTCGCACCCGGAACAGGGTTCTTCCGTGATCGCCGGAATGGAGGCTCCGATAATGCCGAGGTCTTTGATCTGGGGCTGGGAACAGGCATTGGGGCATTCGGCTACCGTCACTCGGAACTCGTGGTGAAATTTGAGATTCTCCCCTACTTCCCGCTTCAGGAAGGTCAACAGGTCTGCCTCCCTCAAACAGCCCTCGATTCTTTCCACCAGTTTGTCGGCCTGAATCGCACGATTGGGACAGCCGCTGGGGCCGAAACAGGCATCCAGCTGATACCCTTTAATCTCCGACGACATCCGGCTCAGATAACGTTTCTGAGTGGCTTTGACGTCGGCCAGGCCGACAATGGTCTTTCCGGCCGTCGAGGCGTCGCCTTCTACCCGCCGACGGACCTTCTTTCTAACAAAGAACGGTACTTTTTTGATTTCTGCTTCAGCTTCCGGTGTCCAGTCCATAACTTCACTTTAGTTATATAAATTGTCGTACGACGGTTCTCTCTGTTACAGTCATCCTCTCAACGTCAAATCACGGACAATCCGGCCCTGAAATGCTTCGGCGTCGGTATCGCCATCGGGATCGGAATCGATCCAAGGTCATTTTGCTCGAAGCCGATACCGATTCCGAATCCGATACCGATGTCAATGATCCCATAACATTGAATGCTGTTGTCCGACATCCATCGCAACAGGCTTCCGACACTTGGCATCACGTTGATGGTGACGACACATTAACATGCGACATGTATCCTAACGATGCAATAGCCAGACCGCTTTGACCTGAATCAAAATAGTTCGGATTTTTAATAGGATGGCTGAACCATAGCCAGGAGGTCAGACAGGTGCTCCAGATTTTACTCTGCCGCCGACTGCCCTTGAGAATCGACCGGGAGCAGAACCTCGAACGTCGTCCCTTTCCCCGGTTCGCTATCCACAGAGATCATGCCGCCCATGGAAACCACAAGGCCTTTGACAATCGGCAACCCCAGACCGGTGCCGGTGATGTAACGGGTTTTCTCGTTTTTAACCCGGTAAAACCGTTCGAAAATCTTCTCCAGATATTTCTCTTCGATCCCGAAACCGGTATCCGTTATCCGGACGCGAATGTTCAAGCCGGTCATATCGCCGTTGACCTGAATTTGGCCGCCATCCGGAGTGTAATTAATGGCATTGCTGACCAGATTGCCGAAAATGCTTTCGACGCCAATGGGATCGGCAGTGATGGAAGGAAGGGGGTTTGTCGGCAGTTCCAGGGTAAGATCAAGATTTTTAGAGGCCGCACGGGTGTCCATGAACTCTACAATGTTGCGCAGCAACTCGCCGACATCAACCCGTTGAGGCTCATGGCAAATGACACCCTCTTGAATGCGCGATAGCTCCAGCAGATCTCCAATCAGCGATATCAGTCCGGAGGTTTTTTCTTTGGCCCGCATTATGATATGTTGATCGTCTTTGTACACCTCATCGACCATATCGTTCAACACATGGGCCAGTTGCTCGTGAATTGTCGCAAGGGGCGACCGCAGTTCATGGGATACCTTGGCGATAAAATCCGACTTGAGCTGATCCAATGCTTTCAAACCGGAGATGTCCACGATATTCAACACCGCACCGAGACACTCTTTCCGTTCTCCCAGGACCGGCTGCCCTCGGGCCATCAGATGCCGCCCTTCGAAGGGGCTGAACTCAACAAAAGGGATGTCATCAAAGTCGACATGTTTTCCCCAGGAAATATCACGGACTAGCTCGCATAATTCACTATCCGGGATATAGTCTTCCAGCGGATCTCCGAGACTACGGTCGACGGGCAGATTCAGATGCCGCCGAAACGCCATGTTCATGAGCACCACCTTCCCATCGGCATTGGTAACCACCACGCCGTTTGGCAGCACCTCCAAAATCGTTCGGAGCCGCGTTTTTTCGGTATCCAGATCGAGCAGCATGCCCTGGCGCTCTTTCTCCAGTCGTTCCCGCTCCCAGGTCAGTCGCAGTTTATCGGCGGCACGGTTCACCACGATTCTCAGCTGATCCGGTTCAAAGGGTTTGGGTATGAAGTCGTAAGCACTCTGCTTCATGGCTTCGATGGCTGTTTCCACGGTGGCAAACCCCGTGATGATGATGACAAGGATTGACGGGAAATCACGATTAATCCGTTCGAGGACTTCCATACCGTCGATCCCCGGCATCTTCAGATCCAGCAGGACGATGGACACCGGTGTCGATGACAGCAGATCCAGCGCATCGTTGCCGTTACTGGCAAGCACGACCTCATACCCGGCCCGGATCAGGATCCGTTCGGAACCATCCCGAATGTCCCTCTCATCGTCAACGACCATTACGCGGATTTTTTCCGTTGTCTCCTGCACCGGTTGTTCATTCATAGATCATTCCCTGAAGTCGGTTTTTGGGCAACGGGTAGTTCGATGAGAAAACGGCTGCCCCCTTCGGAGATGTTTTCGGCCCGGAGCTTGCCCCCGTGATTCTCAACGATGCCATAAGCCAGGCTGAGTCCCAGTCCGGTCCCCTCTCCCTCGTCCTTGGTGGTAAAAAACGGATCGAAGATCTGGGGAAGAATGTCTTCCGGGATACCCGGCCCGGAATCCGCAACCTCGATATGAAGCAACCCATCCTCCTCCGAAAACCAGGTTCTGACGAGCAGCCGCCCCCTGCCGTCCGTCGCCTGGGCAGCATTCAGAATAATGTTCATAAACAGGTGATTGAGCTGCTGGATATCGCTGGTCACCTGTGGCAGCCCTGAGGCCAGTTCCTTCTGGATATCGATGTTGTGAAACAACGTCTGGTTTTCCAGGAGAAACAGCGTGCGTGAGATGGCTTGGTTGATATCATGGGGCTGCATGAGTTGTCGGGTCTGGCGGGTAAACTCGAGCAGTTCCTTGACCGTATCCCGGCAGCGCTCGGCATCCTGGAGCACCCGATGGAGATCTTCTTGTGCGCCTTGCTCCAAGTCGTATTCTTCCAGCACCAGTTTGGTAAACAGCGTGATGCCACCGATGGGATTGTTGAGTTGATGGGCGACGCCGGCGGCCAGCTTCCCAAGCGAGGCCATCTTCTCGGATTGCAGAAGTTGAAGCTGGGTCTTTTCCAGGTCCGATTTCATCCGGAGGCTTTCTCGCATGTCATGGAAAAACCCGATGGTGGCCATCTCTTTTTCCCCTTCGTAGACGATCGCCGCGTTGAGAGTGATCGGAATCCGCTCCCCTCCCTTGCTGAGAACATCCACCTGGTAGGATCGCAGCTTGCCTTTACCTCCGTATGCCTCACTGCGCATCTCGCGCATTACCTGGTATTCCAGATTGTCGGGATAGATATCAGAGATATTCAGGGAGGAGAGGGCTTGTTCGACCTCATACCCGAATACTTCGGCAGCCGTGTCATTGAAGATGATGATTTTACCCCGTTTGTCAGCAGCGATGACGCCGTCAACTGCACTGAGGATCAGATTGCGGAGGAACTCATTGGTACGCTGGAGTTTGTCTTCGATCTCGCCACGGGTGGGCAGATCAAAATCCATGCTGACCACCGCTTCGATCTTGCCTTCCGCAACAATCGGATAGGCATAAAAACAGGGCACCGAATCGTCATCGGGGGGATGATCCGATTTGGATCGCAGGGTCGATTGTCCGGTTTCCATGCATTCCTTGGCCGCACAGACCTCGCATGGCGTGTCCCGATCGTAGAATACCTCGTGGCAATGCTTGCCGACGAGTGTGCTGTCTAACCCCGGCTCATCGGAACAATTTGCCGCCAGGATCTCGAAGTCCTGTGACACGACGATAAGCCGGCGGCGAAACGCGCTGACGGCTTTGAGCAGGTATTCCTTTTCCCGATCGCTGTACATGGCGATTTTATCTGTTAGGGTATCCGATGCCATCAGTTATCATTCTTTCCGTCAACCGGTCAATGTGGGCGTGGATTCCGATCGTCTCCAGAGTTGACCGTTGATCTTGAGATGTTCATCTAAGAGCGCGATTCATGACACACCAAATTAACCCGGATATTGCGTCATTTCAGCCATCCGCTGAAAAGAGTTCGTGCCATGTTCGGGTTAGGTGCCATTGCCGAGGGCGTCGATAAACTCCTCGGGCGGCACCTGCATCCCGGTCCAGAGGGCGAACGTTCGGCGTGCCTGATAGGCCAGCGGCAACAGTCCGTCCATGAAATCGACGCGATGGCGGTTCGCCCATTCTCGCCAGAAATTTTCTTCCCGTCCATAATTGAGATCCAACGTCAGCCGGCACCCCGGTACGCTTAATTGCGACACCAACTCTGCCAGCTTCGGCGCCTCGTCTGGGCTGGAGGCGGACGTTGCATTCACGAGAATGTCCGCTCGGATCGCTTCTTCGGCCAGCCGATCCATGGGGGTCGCCTCCCCGCCGAACTGCTCGACAATCCCGGATGTGCGGCCCTCATGTCTTCCCACCACATAGACGATTTCGGACCGAAGCCAGTTGAGGATAAAGACCACCGCCTTGGCCGCGCCTCCGGTACCGAATACCAGGGCTCGGGAGCCGGTCACGTCGAAATCGGCATGCTGGAGGGCATCCATGAATCCGATGGCGTTGGTATTGTATCCTTTCAACATTTCGCCGGTGCATACGATGGTGTTAATGGCGCCGATGATGTTGGCGCCCTCGGACAGAACGTCCAGGTAGGGGATGACGGACTCTTTATACGGAACGGTGACGTTGGCTCCGGCGATGTTGAGGATGCGCAGGCTTTGAATCGCCCGCCCCAGATCTTCCGGCGCGACCATGAACGGCACGTAGGCGCCTTTTATTCCGGCCCGATTCAACACGGTTGAAAAAATGGTCGGAGACCGGGATCGGTAGGCCCGTTCGTCGCTGAGGATGCAGTAGACTTTCATGGGGTGTCCGTTTGCCCGTGGGCCCGTTGGCCCGTTTGCCGGTGGCCCGTTAGCCTGTTTGCCGGTGGCCCGTTAGCCCGTGGGCCCGTTGGCCCGTTGGCCCGTCGAATATCGACTTCGAAGCGTAATGCCTAAATTGCCTAAATTTAATTTGCGATCCACTTTAGGCATTTACGGCATTTTAGGCGTCCCCGCAATTTTAGGCATTTTAGGCACTTCAGGCATTTTAGGCATTTTCTTCTTCTACATGGCCGATTCAGGGTGGAATACCCACACCTCTTTTAGCTCGTCCCCCAGGTATTCTCTCTCGTTGGGCCCCAGAATCCCTAACGACAGACACAGCAGGGTCCAGATATGGACGCAGTGGTATTTGCCTCCGTAATGCTCCTGGATATCGTGAATCTGAGCATGGCAGTTGTGGCATGGGGTAATGCAATAGTCTGCTCCAGTTTCCATCACCTGTTCGAATTTGATTCGACCATAGTACCGCCTGGCTTCGGGAAATCCGGACTGGAGAAATCCGCCGCCACCGTCGCAACAGAGGTTGTTGGACCGGTTCGGTTGCATATCGACGAAGTTCTCCTCACCCACGATGCTTTTGGTGATAAACCGTAAATCTTCGGCAATGGGATCCCCCAGGGGTTTTCGGACCAGCTGGCAGGGGTCCTGAACCGTAAATTTGAGCTTTAAATCGTTGTTCCACTCGGGGTTTGGTTTCAGTTTCCCTTCCCGAATCCACCTTGCATACAGCTCAATGATGCTAATCACTTCAAAATTGTGGGGGATGTTGAATTTGGTCAGTCCGACCCGGACTGAAAAGAATTCGTGCCCTCATTCAGTGTTGAGCCAGTATTTACAGCCCAGGGCGTCCACCGCTTCAGCTTTGACCCGCACATTTTGTTCCCACATCTGGGTGTCGGCACAGAACAGGCAGTAATTTTCCGCTGCCCAACCCTTCGTACCGTAAGTCCAGTCGGCTTCGGCCAAATGTAAAATCTTCCACAGGGGCACCATCTCGTCCGGCTCCGTGACGGGCTCCCGGGAGTTCTGATTCAGGAAGAATTCGGCACCTTCCTTGTTTATCGGTGCCTGCATCTCTGCGAACTCCGGCTGAGCCTCCTGGTATTCCTCGAGCACGTCCTCCACCACGAACTGGAAATCTTCTTCCGAAGCACCCATAGCGCTCATGGTGTCATGCTTGAAGGCCATCTCACAGGAGGCCCGTATCCCTTTGGGTTGTTTGTCCTTCGGCCAGCTGCCCCGCAAATTGAACACCAAGGCCGGAATATCGATTTTCATAGGGCACGCATAGATACATCGCTGACACATGGTGCACATCCAGGCCCAGTTGGTGCTGAGCAGCTCGTCGTCCAAGCCGAGAGCAGCCATCCTCAGCAACTTCCGGGCATCCATATCCTCGAGTCCCGTGGCCGGACAGCCCGAGGCGCAGACGCCACAGGTCAGGCATAGGTTCAAGTTGCCGCCCTCCGGCAACAGTTCCATGACCTTGTCTTTAAAGGTGCTTTGACGTTTTCCTTTGATCTCTATGACTTTCGAAGACATAGGCCTCTCCTCAAGAGGGGTGGCTCTGTTCACCGAATTTCCGGTTTGGATCACCCGTGCACCCCATGACATGGTGCCGCCGGGTGGACTGACCGCCTGGCAATGGGGTCCCAAGGCATCGGCGATCCGGTGAACCCACCGTTATTGGGAACGGATTAGAATTGACCGTCGGAGCCTCCCGCCGTTCAATCAAGCGGTCAGCATCCTCTTCAGACTCGCCGTGATGTCCTCTGCCGACGCCGGCTTTGCAATGTAGTCGTCGGCTTCGGTGCTCATCCCATCGGCATGGGTGTACCGGGTAGACGTTACATGGGACGCGACCGCAGTGAGCAGCAGGACCGGAATCTCGCAGTATCGCTCATCGTCCTTGAGTTCCTTGCACATCTCATATCCGTCTTTTTCCGGCATCATGACATCCAGCACGATGGCATCCGGAGGATTGGCCTGAACTTTCTCCATACCTTCTACGCCGTTGTAGGCCACCTCGACGGCAAATCCTTCTTTTTCCAGGTTGCCCTGAACAATCGCGGCGAAATCCGGCTCGTCATCGACAACAAGGATCAATTTCTTTTCATTCATGGCAGCCTCCTTTATGGTCTTAATGCCCGAAGGCGTTATCACGGAATCGGGTTCTTTACATTCTGTGTGTTCAAGGGAAATCGGTTAGTCCACAGCCGGTCTGGGATACAAACCGGATCGTTCCACGATCTCCGGCACCTTTTCTTCCCATTCGATGGCCATGACGTGGAACCCGGCCACGCCTTCCACCTCTTTCAGACGCTCGATCGCCTCGACGCAGATATCAATGCCCTCCTGGGCCTGCTTCTCCTTGGGTACGCCGGCAATCCGATCGACCACCTCGTCCGGCACGTCCATTCCCGGCACCCGTTTCTTCATATACCGGGCCATCCCGGCGGACTTCATCGGGGTCAGGCCGGCCAGAACGTAGACCTTTTCGTGGAGCCCGCGGTCCCGCAACATTTTCATCCAGAGCTCGAATTTGTCCAGGTTATAAATGCACTGGGTCTGGACGAACTCCGCTCCGGCCTTGACCTTCTTGGCCAGGCGGGGCACACGGATCTCGAAGGGATCTGCAAACGGGTTGGCCGCGGCGCCGACAAACATCTCGGGGGGCCGTTTGATGTCGTCACCACCGAGAAATTTCCCTTCGTCCCGCATGAGCCGGACGGTCTGCAGGAGCTGCATCGAATCAATGTCGTGAACGTTCTGCCCGTTGGCGCAGTCTCCGAAGCTCTGATGGTCGCCGGAAAGACACAGGACGTTGTGAATGTCGAAGGATGCCGCTCCCAGGATGTCGCTTTGCAGCGCAATCCGGTTTCGATCCCGGGTGACCATCTGCAGCACCGGGTCCAGCCCCAGCAGCTTCAGCCGGATGCAGGCGGCCAGGCTGCACATCCGTGTCATGGATGTCTGGTTGTCCGTGATGTTCACCGCATCTACGTAATCCTTGATCATCTCCGCCTTTTCGGCAATCACCGCCGGGTCGCTGCCCCGGGGCGGGCCACACTCGGAGGTGACGGCCATGTGACCGGCGGCGAGTACTTTTTCCAGTCGGCTCGGTGTGTGGGCTGTCATAGCTGTACGTCCTCCCTTACGACTTTTCGCGGTCCGCCGGCTCTGTCGGTGGACCAGTCCTTGATCGGGGCGATCTCCTCATAATCGTCCAGGCGGCCGAGAGCTTTCAACCGATCGATGATCAGCTGCCAGCCGCAGGTCACATCCTTGTTGATCTCGCAGTTTCCGCTGGTCGATCCACCACAGGGGCCATTCAGAATGCGCTTGGCACATCGGGACACCGGACATATCCCACCGGTGGTGGCCAGAATGCACTGACCGCACCCCTGACAACGTTCGGTCCAGACGCCCCGGGATTCGGTGGCGCCCATGAAGCACGTATTCACGCCGGGATAGACCGGTGTCTGGGTGTACTTTTCGGCGGTAAACTGGACGCCGACGCCGCAGGCCACAGACACGACCCCGTCGTACTGATCGATCATATCCCGGATCTCGTCGAGATATTCGTGATCGCACTGGCGCTCCAGCGTGTGTTCGTCAACCCGTACGTCCCGCCCGTTGTTCAGAAAGTACATCCACAGAGCGGAGGCCAGGACACCGACTTCTTTTTTCCCGCCGGCCTCGCAGACCGTCACGCACTCGTTGCACCCCAGGATGAGAACGTTGTCATGGGACTTGATTTCTTCGATGATCTCCTCGATCGGTTTCTTCTCGGCGACAATCATCGGATGGATCCTCCTTTCGCGCGCCGGGCCTTTACCCGGCGGAATTATCGTTGCGGCTGCCGATGGCTTCGCAACAGCCGATTGTCCTTTGGTTTCGGTCAGGCGGCTTTTTCCGACTTGGCCCGTTTCAACGGGTTCGGGCCGGCCTCCAGAATCAACTCCACCATTTCCGCCGCTTTCCGGGCGAACAGCGGACCGTCGCTGGACGAGAGGTTGACCATCTGAACGCGGTCGCCGCCGACGCCCACCGTGTCCAGCAACCGACTGGCCTGCTCCACGCGCTTTCTGGCCCGGAAATTTCCGCTGTTGTAATGGCAGGCCCCTTCCAGGCATCCGACCACGTACACCCCGTCGGCACCCATCTCAAAGGCCCGCATCATATGCAGCAGATCAACTTTCCCGGTACAGGGCACACGGATAATTTTCACACTGGCGGGGTACTCCAATCGCATCGAACCTGCCAGGTCCGCAGCCGTGTACCCTCAGAAATTGCAGCAAAACGCCACGATGATCGGATCAAAATCGGTGCTCATAGAACCCCCTTGAGTAATGCTTCGACCTTGGAAAGAATCTGGTCGTCTTCATACCAGTTCAACTCGATGGCCTTGGCCGGACATTCGGCGGCACAGATGCCGCAGCCATGGCACAGCGCTTCATCGATCTCGCTCACCCCATCGGCATTGATCTTCGGTACCTCGTAGGGACACGACCGGACGCAGACCAGGCATGAGGCGCAGAGCCCCCCCTCCACCTTTGCCGTGACCGCCGACAGAGTAATGTGGGGCTGGGACAGGAAGGTGGTTGCCCGGGACGCCGCCGCATGGGCCTGGGAAATGGCTTCCGGCAACAGTTTCGGGCTATGGGCCGTTCCGCAGACGAAAATCCCTTCGGTGGCCATATCCACCGGGCGGAGTTTGACATGGGCTTCCATAAAATGGCCTTCGGCGGTCCTTGCCAGTTTGACGATGGACGCCAATTCTTCGGTGTCCGCCGCCACCATACCGGCACTCAAAGCCAGGACATCGGCCGTCATCCGCAGGGGCCGCTTCAGGACATGGTCGGTGAACGTCACCTGCACGCCCTCGTCGGTGGAAACCACCTCGGGTGGATCTTCCGGCCGGTAACGGAAAAAGAGAACCCCCGACTCCCTGGCCTTCCGATAATAATCTTCGAGCCGGCCATAGGTCCGGATATCCCGATATAGGACACACACCTGTGCCTCGGGATTCAGCTCCTTGATATGCAGGGCGTTTTTAACCGCCGCCTGGCAGCAGATCCTCGAGCAGTTCGGGTTCTCTTCGCACCGTGAGCCGACGCATTGGATCATCACGGCCGTATCGATACTCTCCGGGTCGGTTTCGTGCAACCGGGCGGCCAGCTCCACCTGGGTGAGAACACGGTCATCCTCGCCGTAGAGGTACTCTTTGGGCTGGTACTCGGTGGCACCGGTGGCCAGAATCACGACGCCGTGATCGATCTTCCGTTCGTACATCCCCGGTCCGACCAATACCTCCGTCGTGAAATTCCCCTGGAATCCGGAAAAGCCCACGATGAGAGATTGGGTCAGGACCTGGATCATGGGGTGGGCCACCACCTGTTGAATGAGTTGTTCCAGGTAAGTGCCGATGTCGTCTCCGTCGATGGTGGCCGTCAGGCGGGTCGCCATTCCCCCAAGGCGTTTCTCCTTTTCCACGATAACCGTCTCGAATCCCTGATCGGCAAGCCCAATGGCCGCGTTCATTCCGGCCACGCCGCCGCCGATGACCAGAGCCCGCTGGTTGACGGGGATTTTCTTCTCCTGTAACGGGTGGAGGGTCGCCGAACGGGCAACGGCCATGCGCACCAATTGTTTCGCCTTGTCCGTCGCCAGATCCGGGTTATTGGCATGCACCCAGGAACCTTGATTGCGAATGTTGGCCATCTCGAACAGGTATTTATTCAGACCACAAGCCTGGAGGGTGTCCATGAAAATCGGCTCATGGGTCTTGGGGCTGCAGGCGGCAACGACCACCCGGTTCAGCTGATGCTCTTCCATGATCTCCTTCATCCCCTCCTGGGAGTCCTGGGAGCACGTAAACAGATTCTGACCGGAATACACGACCCCCGGCAGAGACAAGGCATACTCTTCTACGGCCGCCACATCCACGGTTCCAGCGATGTTCACACCGCAGTTGCAGACAAAGACGCCGATGCGCGGCTCTTCCTCGCTGACATCCCGCTCCTCGGGGAGTTCCACGGTTCGGGTTCTGGTGTTTCGGGCGTCCGCCAGTCGTGCACCCGCCAGACAGGCAGCGGCACTGGCTTCGGTGACGCTACTGGGGATGTCTTTGGGTTCCTGAAGAACTCCGCTGGCGTATACGCCGGGACGGCTGGTCTCCACAGGAGAAAATGGCTTGGTAACCGCAAAATTATAGGAGTCCAGATCAATATCCAGACGATCGGCCAGCTCCCGGGTGAACTCGGGAATCTGCAGGCCCACCGAGAGTACAACCACGTCGAACATCTCCTCCTGGAGTTCCCCGTCATCGTCCACATATCGGATGCGAAGATCCTTGTTTTCCCCAATTTCGTCGATGGTGTGGATTCGCGCCTTGACGAAACGGACCCCTGCCTTCTCCCGGGCCCGCTCGTAATACTTCTCATAGTCCTTCCCGAAGGTCCGGATATCCATGTTGAAAATGGCGCAGTCCAGATCGCCGGTGGCGTGTTCCTTGGCGATCATGGCATCCTTGATGGCATACATGCAGCACACCGATGAGCAGTATCCGTTTCCGCACTTGTTGGTGTCCCGGGATCCGACGCACTGGAGCCAGGCAATCTTTTTCGGCTCGGCGTCGTCGGAAGGCCGCATCAGGTGCCCCATGGTCGGTCCGGACGCGCTCAGGATTCGCTCGAACTCAAGACTCGTCATGACGTTCGGGTTGCTTTGATAGTGATACTGTTGCTCGAACTGGGACGGGTCGAACGGTTCGCTGCCGGTACACAGCACAAGTGAGCCGATCTCCAATTCCATCTCTTCCGGCGCCTCTTCATGATCGACGGCGCCGGCCAGACAGGCATGAATACACTGATAGCACTCACAGCAAATCCCGCACTCTATACACCGATGGGCTTCCAGTGTGGCCTGTCCTTCGTCATAACCGAGTTGGACCTCGTTAAAATTTCCCACCCGCTCTTCTGCGGCAGCCAAAGGCATGATCTGTCGGGGCCTCTGTTCACGACCCTCCAGGGGAACATCCTCGACCGCCTCCCACTCGGCGGGGCGACCGGCCTGAAGATCCTCTCCCTGGATGAACCGATGGATGGAGATGGCCGCTTCTTTTCCGGCACCGATGGCCTCGACGACGGTCGCCGGACCGGTCACGGCGTCGCCTCCGGCAAAAATATCCGGATCATCGGATTGGAGGGTTGTCGATTCTACATTCAGGGTGCCCCAGTCGCTAAGGGTACAGGCGCACTCATCGGTCAGGCAGGCCCAGTCCGATTCCTGGCCAATGGCCGGAATAATGTTATCGATATCTATGGAAAATTCGCTTCCCGGAATCGGCTCGGGCCGTCTGCGGCCGCTGTCATCCGGTTCACCGAGCTGCATCTTGATGCATTCCACGGCCGTCACCTTGCCGTTTTCAGAAATGACCCGCACCGGATTGGTCAACGTCATGACCTCAATCCCCTCATCTTCACACTCGCGGATCTCTTCCTCGTGGGCCGGCATTTCGGCCCGACTCCGACGGTAGATAATGAACGGTTGCTTGGAGCCCAGGCGGCGGGCGGTGCGCACAGAGTCCATGGCGACATTGCCGCCGCCGATGACGGCCACCCGGTCCCCAAGCTTCACCGTGTTCCCAAGGTTTACTTCTCTCAGGAAATCCACGCCGGGGTGGACGCCTTCGTAGTCCTCACCTTCAATCCCGAGCATCTTGCACTCGTGGGATCCGATGCCTAGAAAGAAGGCCTTGAAGCCGTATTCCCGGAGTTGAGCAATGGTAACGTCTTTGCCGATCTCAACGCCGGTTTTAAATTCAACGCCCAGATCCCGGATGACCTGAATTTCGTCGGCAATGATGTCCCGGGGCAGACGGTACTCTGGAATGCCGACCGTGAGCATGCCGCCCAACACATCGTATTTTTCGAAGACCGTTACCTGGTATCCTTCGATGGCCAGAAAGTAGGCACAGGTCAAACCGGCCGGTCCTGATCCGATCACGGCGACGTTTTCGTCCCGGGAATCTTTCTTCTCGGGAATGTACATGTCTCCGGAATTGCGATCGGTATCGGCCAGAAACCGATGCAGGTTCATGATGGCAAGGGGTTGATCCACCTGCTCCCGGGTACACGCCGTCTCACAGGGATGATGGCAGACCCGTCCGCAGACCCCGGGGAAGGGATTGTCTTTCTTGAACAGTTCAAGGGCCTCCCGGTATTTGCCCGCATTGATCAACGCGATAAATCCCTGGGCACTGACGTGAGAGGGGCATGTGGCCCGACAGGGTGCGGTGCCCCGCTTGGTAATGGCGAATGCGCCGGGAATCGCTTGAGCGTATCGTTTGTATATCGCTTTGCGGTCGGAAAGCCCCTCGTTGTATTCGTTGGGAACGTCAATGGGACAGACCTTGGTACACTCTCCACAGCTGGTGCATTTGGAAAGATCCACCAGGCGGGGTTGCTTGCGGATCCGGGCCAGGAAATTTCCGGGATCGCCCTTCAGATCAATGAGTTCGGTATTGGTAAGACGTTCGATGTTCAGATGCCGGCCGACCTCGACCAGTTTCGGTGAGATAATTCACATGGCACAGTCATTGGTCGGGAAGGTTTTGTCCAGCTGTGCCATCAGCCCGCCGATCGCCGACGACTTTTCGACCAGATAGACATAATAACCGGAATTGGCCAGGTCCAGGGCCGACTGCATCCCGGCAATACCGGCACCGAGCACCATCACGGCACCGACTGTGTCCTGGGCCGGATTCTGACGCGTTTCGGAAATGTTGGCCATAATAGCCCCCCTTGATACGTTATAGAGATTCCAAAATTTCAGGCAGCTTCTGTTCCCATCCAATGGTCGCAATGAGCGCACCTGCATAACCGGCGTCCTTCATCTGCCGGACCAGTTCCCCGGCCACCTGGACACACTCTTTGACTTTGTCCGGAGCCTTCTGGATGCGGGCAATCAGCTCATCCGGTACGTAAACCGCTTCCACGTTTCGAGCCATATACCGAGCCATACCGACAGACTTGAGCAGAAGCACAGTGGGTAGAATTTTCACCCCGTCCGTCTGGAAGCGTTTCTGAAATGGTTCAATCACCGATAGATCGAACACCGGCGGACTGATGAAAAATTCGGCGCCGGCATCGATTTTTTTTCGCATTTCGTCCGCCTCCAGTTCCGGGGAACGATCCCTGGTGGCCGCGTCGATCCGGGACCCGATCAGAAATTCAGGCGCACCGGCCAGTTCAATTCCGGCCATATCCCGGCCTTCTTCAAGCCCCTTTACCGCCCGGAGCAGATCCAACAGATCGATATCGTAAACGGATCGGGCCTGATGATGGTCGCCAAAGCTGGTGTCTTCCCCCTGGACGGCCATCACACTGGTGATGCCGCAACTGTAGGCCGCCAGCAGGTCGGCCTGGATGGCGATCCGGTTCCGGTCGCGACAGCAGACCTGAAAGACCGTCTCCAGCCCCCTTCCCTGTAGCACCATGGCCCCACCCAGGCTGCTCATCCGCATCACCGCATTGCTCATCTCCGGTACAACGAAGGCGTCCACCTTGCCTTTTACCCGTGCGGCATTGTCAGTCATGCCGGCAACATCGACGCCCTTGGGCGGCTCCATTTCGGCCAGGACGGCAAATTCCCCCCCCTCGAATTTGTCCTTGAGTTGCATTGATTTTCCTCCGGGAAATGGAATCAGCATCGTAAAAATCGATCCCCGATTTTAGGTATAGCGGCTTCGCCGCTGGATCATGTGTGTCAAAGATGGTGCGTTGGGCGATCACATCTCGCTAGTTTCCACAG
>Ga0056120_1000006_pt1 | contig 39762 bp, 32 predicted proteins | sample WorMettaBAHAMAS2_FD_71121 | JGI IMG/M metagenome (GOLD analysis project Ga0056120, IMG submission 71121) | Marine gutless worms symbiont microbial communities from Max Planck institute for Marine Microbiology, Germany - Olavius tantulus BAHAMAS.2 ...
CCATTTACGCCTTGACACACCACCGATGGCCGCGGACTTTAGACGATCGATATGCTCCTGGTGGCAGACAACCTGCAGATTACGGTAAACCACGTCCGGTATGCGATGGAGAACAGGAACCCGGCGCCCATACGGGCGCTGGTGGAGCACTGTCTGGATGCAGGGGCCGACGCCATGGATATCAATCCGGGCCCGTTGAAACGTAATGCCGGCCCCGCCATGACCTTTCTCGTGAACACCGTACAGGCAGTGGCCCGATGCCCGATCCTTTTAGACACGGTCAATCCCGAAGCTTTGGCTGCCGGGTTGGCCGCGTGCCGTGGCCCTGCCATCATCAATGGGATTTCCCTGGAACCGGCCAAACTGGAACGGATTTTACCGGTAGCGGCCGGTTCCAGTGCCGATATCGTGGGCTACCTGCTTTATCCCAACGGCCATGTCCCGCCGGATGCGTCCGAGCGGATGCAGGTGGCGGTGGAACTTGTCGATGCCGTTGGGAAACGGGGCATCGACCCGGACCGGTTGATTATCGACCCGGTCATCACCCCCATTACCTGGAACGACGGTAACCGCCACGCGGCCGAGGTCTTGACCGCGTTACGCCATCTCCCGGATCTGCTGGGGTATCCGGTTCGAACCATCGGCGGGCTGTCAAACCTGACATCCGGAGGGATCGACAGGGCCAAAAAAATCCGCCTGGAATGTGCTTATTCACCCATGCTGGCCGCCTCAGGGCTGTCCATGGTGATGATGAACATGCGCCACCGAGAAACCGTTCGGACGGCGAAAACCTGTGACGTCCTGCGCAGAGGAACCATATTTACGTGGGAGGCCCTTTGATGAAGATACCCTTTGCCATCGGTATCATTTGGATCATTTGCATTGCCGGATGTGCCGGTAATGTCGAGCATATGCGAACCAACCTCGAATTGACCCAGGCATTTGAGGACGGACGGCCCCCACCGGAATATCGATATTATGTCACCGGGCGGGAAAATCTCCCCAACGCGGTGATCGGTATTGACCGGAAATATCGACAGCGGCCAGATTTTGGCGGGAGATCGATCCGGAGTCGGGCGACCTGGCCCGGGCGGTGCAGAATCTGTTTCCCCACCTAAGGCAACGCCCCCGGGCACCTGACGGCCGTGGGATCGGCGGATGGAATTTTTATGGTTCCACCGGCGGGGGGGTCAGTGTCGGTTTTTGACAGATGGCATGGATGAGCGACCGGAAAAAGTCCCATAAAACACTGCTGATCGGCGCGATTCTCCTGACCGGAGTCCTCTCCGGTATGGCCATCGGAGCCCTCCTGGCGTTGTTCCATGACCTGCCCCAAATCCGGTCTCTGGAATCGTACCGCCCGTCCGCCGTAACCCGCGTTTACTCTGCCGATGATGTGTTATTGGCCGAACTGTTTCTGGAAAAACGCCATCCCGTACCTCTGGACCAGATACCGATATACTTGAAACAGGCCTTGCTTGCCACAGAGGATCGGAGTTTCTACCGCCATGGTGGCGTCGATCCGAAAGGGATCGCCCGGGCCATCGTCAGGGATGTTCTGGCCGGGGAATTTGTTGAAGGGGCAAGCACCCTCACCCAGCAATTGGCAAAAACGCTGTTTCTCTCTCCCCAGAAAACCTTGAACCGGAAAATCAAAGAAGCCCTTCTCGCTGTCCAGATCGAGCGGCGATACACCAAAGATGAAATTCTCACCCTCTACCTCAATCAGGTCTATTTCGGCAGCGGGGCATATGGTGTGGAAGCCGCCGCCCGTCGTTTCTTTGGCAAACCGGTGAACGCGTTGAACCTGGCCGAATCCGCACTCATCGCCGGTAAGCCGAAGGCGCCGTCCCGCTTTTCCCCGCTGGTCAATCCGAACCTGGCCGTGCAACGCCGGAATGTGGTGCTTCGACAGATGCGGGAGGTGGGTGTCATCTCAGACCGGGAATATCGCATGGCAAAGCAGTCCCCTCTGGTGCTGGCAGCGACCCAACCTCCGGCGGACCGAGCGCCTTATTTTGTCGACTATGTGAGACGGCACCTGGAAACGGAAATCGGAGCGACCCTGCTTTATAAAGGCGGGTTGACTGTACACACTTCGCTGATCTACCGCATCCAGGAGGCAGCCCGAAAGGCGGTCACAAAGGGGTTGGACGCCATCGACGCCCGAGCGAGGGGCACAGGTCCGTCGCTACCGATGCTGCAGGGAGCGGCGGTGGTTCTGGACACCGCCCATGGGGGCATTCTGGCTATGGTCGGTGGTCGCGATACGACCGGGAATTCCTACAATCGCGCCGTTCAGGCAAAACTCCAGAGCGGTTCCGCATTTAAGCCGATCGCGTATGCCCTGGCCGTGGAACGGGGAATACCCCAGAGCCACATCATCCGTGATGCACCGGTTCTGTTTGAAAAGATGAACAACGGAAAGGATTGGCAGCCACAGAATTTCTCAGGGGAATTTCAGGGCGATATGACCTTGCGCAAGGCACTGTCCCTGTCGAAAAATATACCGGCGGTCCGGCTCAATCACATGCTCGGGCCTGGATCGGTGGTCGAATTTGCCCATCAGCTCGGAATCGAGTCTCCATTGGCTCCGAATCTTTCTTTGGTGCTGGGTACATCGGAAGTGTCCCTTCTGGAGCTGACTTCTTCCTATGCCGCCTTTGCCAATCAAGGGATATTCGTCAAACCCTATGGAGTGGTCCACGTGGTCGATGATTCCGGGAAAATGATCCTTCGGGGAAAACCGCAACGGCGGTTAGCCCTTTCCCGGGCCGGAGCGGCGGTGATGACGGATATGCTTCAGGCGGTCATCCAGGAGGGAACCGGGAGACGGGCCCGAACATTGCGGGGTCCCCTGGCCGGCAAGACCGGCACGACCGACAATTATCGTGACGCCCTGTTTATTGGGTTTTCTCCAAAAATTGCCGCCGGCGTATGGGTGGGGCGGGATATTCCGTCTACCATCGGCCCAAGAGAGACCGGAGCCCGGGCCGCCCTGCCGATCTGGATGGATATCATGGAAGCCGCTCTGGCCGACCAGGCGCTGCAATACTTTGATATTCCGGATGATGTGGTTCGTGTCCGGATCGATCCGGGCAGCGGCATCCCCGTTGACACCCGGCACCCGGATGGCGTTGGAGCGTTATTTAAACGGGGCACGGAACCCCAAACCGATGCATCCCCCCTTCCATGACGCGCCGCGGCGGCAACCCGGGTACGGCCCGATCGCCGATACAGAGTTTTCAAGTGGCGCTGCATTTGCTATGACGTTATAGGATCCATCACCCGGTATCCCGCTCGCCAGGTTCGTTGCATCGAGTCCCCCATCTTCTTTCTCTGCCGAGTCCACCACCCGACGCCGGAAGCCCGTCGCTGACCCGGGCATGGGCCCCATGCCGCACCGGTCCACCGATCCTCGTCTCCTCCTCGCAGCGTCTACGCCGGGGAATGCGTCACCTTGCGGCAGGACCTAACATTCAATTAGGATGGCAGCCATGGCGGATGTGATATTTTTTCCCATCCCCCCCTGGAGCGACCGGGAAAGTCCCTGGAAAAACTCGAACAGGGCCCTGGGAAGTCTCATCGCCCATCATCGAAACGATCTCAAGGCGGCAAGATCCCTGGCGGAGGCGATCCGGAGCCAACTCATGTCGCTGTTCGGTCTGATGGATGATCTTTGCCGGAATTGCTGTCCATGGTGTCCGGATCCCTGCTGCATCCTCAACAAGGTATGGTTCGATTTCCGCGATCTTCTATTTTTTCACCTCCTGGAACTGCCCATCCCGCCGGCCCAGCTCAATTGCGGGGATCGCCAGGCCTGCCGCTATTTGTCCCATCATGGATGCCGGATACCCCGCATCATCCGCCCCTGGGCATGCACCCGGTATATCTGCGGGACCCAGACCCGGCACCTGGCCCGTTTGAATACTGCGCCCGGGTCCCGTCTTCATCAAACGATTGAGACTATCGGTCGACTCCGGATTGACCTGGAGAACTCCGTACATCAAGTTTGCGTGACAAACCGACGCGAAAATGCCGCCCGGCAATCCTGAGCCGGAATTTGAGGCACCCTTCACATGAGTCCAGACCATTGGATGGACTCCCCCGACCGCCAAAATCATCCCCAATGCTCTATTGTCAAGCCACCATCAAACTGATATACTTCTAATATCATTGAGTAAAATGATAGCTTACCATCAAAACTCGAGCTGCCCTGGCAGGGTCTGGATGGGTTGAACCAGGACTCATGAGCGAATTCATCATCACGCAAAACACAGAACCGTCCTGCTCATTACCGTTTCGGAGTTGCTGTCTGTTGCCGCCTTGTCGCTAGCCGCGCGGGGATTGCACACGGCGTTAGCCGCCAACCCATTCGGCATCTTCAACAGCGTGTTCTGCTTTGCATTCATAGTGACTTCCCTTAGGCGCTGCATTATTTCTTCTGAAACGATGGGACGTTGCACATGCCGTCAACATCTGCTTTGTCACTTTCGCAATGGCGTCGGAGGCAATCATCGGTTTTCGCGGATGGCATGACATAGAGGTACACATGAACTGTGCATGTTGCGGGTCGGATCGACTCATCCACAGATTGATCAACACCAGAGAATATGCCCAATGTCACCGCTGCGGATTCATGGGTACGGAATCCAGCACGGAGCGCCATATCGTCAGCCACTACCGTGACCACGATCCCCATGAAAAGGTAGCCGATTCCAAACGCCCATTCTTTAACGCGGCGTTGTCCCATCTTTCCAAACAACACCATGATTCAAATCGAAGAATTTTAGATATCGGCTGCGGATTCGGCTACTTTCTCGAGTATGCGGCCAGGCAGGGGTGGAATCCGTATGGGGTAGAGATTGTTGAAGATGCCGTTTTGGCCGCAAGAAAACGTTTGGGAAGTGATCAAATTTTCCACGGCTCGCTTCAGAACGCACATTATCCGTCGGAGATGTTCCATGCCATAACGGTTTGGGATGTTCTTTTCCATATGGCAGATCCATTGGGAGAACTCAAAGAATGCTGCAGGATTCTGAAGCCCGGGGCCAGTATCGGCATTCGGGTGCGGAATGCCGAATTCCAGCAGAGCCTTTATGCCATGTATCGATTCGCTCAACCGATCGCCAGGAAGGCTGGAATTAAGAACCCCTTTGTATTTCATACCAATTGTTTTACACCGAAGTCCCTTACGTACCTTCTGGGTCACGCCGGGTTCGAACGTATCCGCATTCAAAATCCGCCACTGAGCAAAGGCGATCCGTATGAATATACGCCACTCAGCTGGCTTACCGCTTTAGCAAAAGCGGTTATCCATGTCCTGTCAGAAGGTCTGTTCTCAATGTCAGGCGGACGCTGGGTGGTTGGGCCGTCCCTCCTGGTTTGGGCACAAAAACCGAAGTGTCATCTGGACTGACCAGCTCCGGTGATACGAATGGGGGGAGACATGGCGTCATCTGTGTCATCCAAAGCGCGGCAGGTTGCCTTTCCGATCAAATCCCGGCGTTTTCCAGGGACCGATAACATCCAGATTCGGATGATTCTCGATATCCGATGCCAGCGCACGGGACACGATTAGATGTTCGAGGCTCTTGGTGTCCCGGATCCGAACGATCCGGGCCTGCCGACCGTCCTTGAGCCCGGCGGTACGGATGCATACCTCGAGGGCTTGGCGGTCCGAATCGAAATGCATGGGAATGGCCGCTTTTTCCGGTGAGATGGCCGCAATGGAATTGACATAGGTTTTCTCAACATCCATGGCATTGACCAGTCGACGGGTGGTGACATCCGCCAAACCGATACCGTTGGCGTTGCCATCGGATTCCGGGGACAGATCGCGGACAAATATCCGCTTGACGTGGGGAGACGTGAAAAAATCTCCGGTCACATCCCGATGCCGGCCGGTCACATTGGAGTCCATTCCGATCCCGCTGATGTTTTTTCCGATCATATCCACCACCAGCACATCCAGGGGCTCAACAGGTATGCGCCCCATCCACCGGGAGGCCTTCTGCAGAAGCCGCGATTCCTCTGCGATCAACCCTTCCGGGGACATGGCAGACACCTCTGCCAATTGGCCGTGTCCGTCCTCAATCAGCGCCAGGCCAAGCAGAAAATTGCCATTCTCGACGACGGCAACGGCCCCCTCCTGGATAGTTCCGAAACCGTGCCGAATCGCACATCGATGGAACTCCGTGGCGCCGTCAACCTTGCCGAGTCCGATGGTCAGCATCTTGCAGATCCCGCTTTCGATGGGGGCACTGAATTTCGTGTGGGGCTTGACCCGATTGATGACCACCAGGTGGTCTGCCTCAACCGCGTCTTTGGCACAAAATAGGGTGACATCATCTTTGACCCGGCCCACAGAGAGGGTCTCCATATTGGTATGGACCGGGGCGCCCACGCGGTCCTCGGTGATTCCCAGATGGGATAAAATGGCTTTTTGACCCTCCGATGTTCCACCCCCGTGGCTACCCATGGCCGGCACCAGGAAAGGCCGGAGGCCGTGGTCCCTGAGACCCTGGATGCACCGACCGACCACCTCTTCCAGACGATCGATTCCCCGGCTCCCCACAGCCACGGCTACGGTACCACCGGGGCGGGTACGCTCGGCGAGGGAAACGGTGGATAATGCGCGGGTGACGGCGTCAGGGATATCGATGGTCGGTGCCGAGTAAAGCCGCTGGTGAACTGTGGCCATCTCCGGAAATTGGAAAGTCGCTGTCGGGATCATGGGATACCTCGGGTTAGCAGTTGGCGTCACATAAGGGACACCTTGGTGATCCTATATTTAGGAGAACATTGGGTACGGCTTGTGACAACATAGGAATACCGAATTTCGAAATTCGAAACAAACCCGAAATGGAAAAATATTAATAATGGCGTGTTATCTTTGAAATCGATTCAGACACGCTGAACGCCATCAAGAGTAAACACTGTCTCTGTTTCGGATGTTGGCCGTTGAAAATTGGTTTGGAATAGGTGTTTCGGATTTGTTGGAGATGGGAATACAAATCAAACAGGGTAGGAGAGTCTGATGCCGTACCGGAGCTAACCGCTTGTCGGATCATGCATGTTCTCCGGCCCGTCACGGGCGGTGCGGGACCTGGAGAACATACATGGAAGTCGTATTAAGTCTCTTCGATAATTATGGCGTCTTCTTCGCAAACCTCAATGCAGCTCTCGCAGCCGAGGCATTCTTCAGCATTCACGGGAACTGATTTGCCGTCCTGCATTTCGAATACTTCCACCGGACACACATCAACACATTCTTCGCAACCTGCACATTTCTCTTCATCAACAATAGGGTTAAATGCCATCTTCGTACAGCCTCCTTTCTGATGTTATTAAACGGGTGAGTCGCTCACCGGTTGATTCCTGTATCGAGCAACCCATTATACCAATTACCGGGGGCAGTCAAGGCTTCAACAACGGTTTTTTTAAATATCTGCGCTCAAGCAGTCTGTTAATTTTTTACAATGATATAAATAGGTTTTAAGAGGAACGGGTTTCGATTAAGGCAAGCAGCGAAGGTTCTTTCGGTGTTGCCGGAAGGGTGGCCGAACCCGGCGACGTCCAGCTCTCGACCATCGCGGGGACAGACATTCCGGAGATCCGGTAAACGGAAAGGGAAAGGACGTTTTCTCCTCCATCCGGAGGAACCGGCGGATCAAGGGTCCCGGGAGGTCCCGGCGTGGACAGCTGCAACAGGTAGTCTTCCAGCGCCTCTTGCCAACGATGGTCCGTCCCGCCTGGGGTGAACGCTACAGATACCCGGTCCATCAAAGCGATCGGATCCCCATGCGGAACCCGGTCCATCACTTCTTCCAACACGGCTCGGCTGGTGGTGACCAGGACGATGGGGCCCTCTCCGGAAGCGGACGTATCCGCCAGGAACAAGCGGGCCCAGGCATTGAGACGATCAGTCGTCATAAACGCTCCCGAATCGTCGGGCAAACCGGCGGTGGCCGAAGCGCGACGAGCGGAAAGGGGTTCGCCCCTGAGATCCTGGAAAATCTCGTCCTCAAGCTGTTCAACGCGTTCCAGGTCCGTTTCAAGCTCCGACGATTCAGTGTCGTATTTCAGGGCCATCTGCAGAAAAATTTGGGCATACTGCAATGGATCCCGCTCCGGTGTAGCCTGATCTCCGCCGATCAATTCGGATCGGATGTGGGAAATATTGGTGTCATCGTAAAACGGCACCTGATCCTTTAGGGACTTCATCCAGGCCATCTCACTACCTTGGTGTACCTGGGCCCAGGTACGATAGTGCTGCAGGACCTCGCCCATCATTGCATCGTCGCCGGCGGCACTCCGATCCAGCACGAGAAGGCCGCTCTGCTCCTTCTGGATCATCGTTGCCGGAATTTCGAGCATCGACGGTAACAGCACATGGATGGGCTGAAAGCAGGAGTTCAGTGCATCAAACGTGTTGTCCGATACAAACGTAAATGGAAAATAAACAATTTTCATGGCATCCCCATCCACTGTTACAGAAAGGCGCCGGCGGGCAGGCGGCGGTGCCGGCACTCAACCCGTTGTCCGTGTCATGATCGCCGGTCCCTGACCATGACCCCCATTTGGACGAGTTGTTCACGGAGGGCGTCGGCGCGTTCCCAGTTTCGTTCCCGACGCGCCCTGGCACGCTCTTCCATAAGCCGTGCGGCTTCCGCCGACAGGTCCGTATCCTCGAAATCGAAAACATTCAAGACTGTATTGATACTCCGAAAGGCGTTGAGGAGACGATCCGCTCCCCCTCGATCGATCCGACGGTCTTGAAGCAAGCTGTTGATGCGACGGACGGAATTGAAAACTGAAGCCATGGCCACGGCAATATTCAGATCGTCATCCATCCCTTGGGTGAAACCCTGTTTTAAATCATAGATAAGTTGATCCAGCTCGCCATAAGGGCGATGGTTGTCAACTTGCTTAAGAGAATAGAGACAGGTATTGAGGCGCTTCAGCGACCTTCTGGCATCGATCATCCGCTCGTGGGAAAAACATATGGACTTCCGGTAATGGGTGCCCAATAACCAATAGCGGATTTCCCGATGGGAATAACCCATGCCGATCACATCCGACAACGATACCCGGGGCCCGCGACCTTCCGTCAAATTCCGGTCCGTGTGGGCGGGATCGCAGTGCATCCAGTATCTGGCGAGAGGCTCTCCATTGAGCGCGGCCGCAATGGCGATTTCATTCTCATGATGGGGAAATGTATGTTCCCGCCCGCCCGTGTGGATGTCAAAGCGGTTGCCCAGGTGCTTCATGGACATCGCTACGCACTGAAGATGCCATGAAGGACGGACATTTCCCCATTCCGTTTTGACGAAAATACCCCGTTTTAGCTCGGACAGCCGACAGCGTTTAAAGAGGGTGAAATCCCTGGGGTTGTCCTTTTCATATTCTTCCAGATCCACCGTTGCACCCAGCTTTATTTTATCCAGATCGATGCCGGAAAGCGTCCCATAGTTGGCGTATCGAGATATGTTGAAATACAGAGATCGCAGTTTTTCATAAGCATATCCTTTGGTGACCAGCTTTTCCCCCATTGCGATCATATCGTCAACGTGCTCGCTGGCCCGGGGATAAACGTCTGCCGGCAACAGCCCAATGGCCTCCACATCGGACTGGAACCTGTCGATGTGGCGCTGTGTGAAGGCGTCCAGCTCCAAGCCGGCCTTTTCCGAGCCGGCGATGGTCTTGTCATCCAGATCGGTAATGTTCATCACGTGGGTGGTTTGGTGACCCCGGAAACGTAAATACCGCACCAGCAGATCGGCAAACACGAACCGGCGACATTCCCCCAGGTCGATCCGGGCATATGCGGTCGGGCCGCACGAATAGACCGTGGCTTTGCCGGCCTCTATCGGTTCGAAGGGTTCTTTGGAACGGGTCAGCGTATTGTAAAGTTTCAGCGGTGTGATGTTGTCCCGCGTTTCAAACAGGGGGGTACTCAGGTATCGCTCCCCGCTGTCCGGTAAGATGGCCACCACAACCCCGCTTTCGAGACGCTCGGCTTCCTTGCAAGCGATGGCCATGGCGGCGCCGCTGCTCATGCCCACAAATAGGCCCTCCTCCCTGGCGAGGCGACGGGTCATCTGAAAGGCCTCGTCATCATCCACGTGGACTTTTCGATCCAGTCGATGCTTTTCAAAAATCTCCGGAGGATAAGATTCCTTGATGTTTTTCAGGCCCTGAATCTTGTGTCCCAAATACGGTTCGACCCCTAGGATCTGGATATTCCGATTATACTCTTTCAGCCGTCTGGCCATCCCCATCAAAGTCCCGGAAGTCCCCAGGGTGGCCACCAATGTGGTAATGCGACCATCGGTCTGTTCCCAGACTTCCTGAGCCGTGCCGTGGTAATGGGCTTTCCAGTTCGCCTCATTGTTGAACTGATCGGCCATGAAATAACGGTCTGGATTTTCCCGAACCAACCGGTAGACTTCCTCGATGGCCCCGTCGGTACTCAGATGACCGGACGTCAGAAGTATTTCGGCACCCCGGGCCTTTAATATCTTCTGCCGTTCCACGCTCACCGACTCAGACATTGCCAGCAGCAGCCGGTAGCCTTTGACCGCGCAAACCAGGGCCAGACCGATCCCGGTATTTCCGCTGGTGGCCTCGATGACGGTTTTGTCCGGTGTCAAAGTGCCCTTGGCTTCACCGTCCTCCACCATGTACAGGGCGGCCCGGTCCTTGATGGAGCCGCCGGGATTAAAGTACTCCAGCTTGGCCAGAACCTGAACGTGTGGATTGGGGTTTACCCGACGAATTTCCACAAGGGGCGTATTACCGATGGTATCAATCAGCGAATAGCTCATAGCGGCGTGTCCAATGTGACCTCACGGGCCCGAATCTATTCATCCAGTTTGCTCCTCAGGATGGACAGGATCCGGTCCCGCACGTGTGTTTCGGTACCCGAGGCATCGATGATATGGAATCGATCCGGATCCTTGCGCGCCCTCTCCAGATACCCTTCTCGAACCTTTCGATGAAAGCTGAGATCCTCCTCTTCAAACCGGCTTTCATGGCTCTCCCGCTCCCCATTGCCGATGCCTCTCCAGGCCCGGGCGAGACCGATCTCCGGATCGAGATCTAGGAGCAGCGTCACGTCCGGCAACAAATTGTCAAAGAGGACCGTGTGAAGTTGTTCGATCAGATCCACGTCAAGACCTCGGGCATATCCCTGATAGACCACGGTGGCATCGAAAAAGCGATCCGAAACAACAGCCTCTCCCCGGGACAGGGCCGGGCCAATCAGGGCGTCCACATGCTCCGCCCGGTCAGCAAAATAGAGTAACAGTTCGGCCAACGGCGCCAGGCCGACGGTCTGCGGATCCAATAGGATGGATCGAATTTTCTCTCCACATGGGGTACCGCCCGGCTCCCGGGTAATCGTACAGGTCATCCCTTGTTCCCGGAAAAATGCTTCGATATATCCGATCTGCGTGGTTTTACCGCAACCTTCTATGCCTTCCAATGTGATAAACATGACCGTTAGCCCGTTTGCCCGTTGGCCGGTACGTTGATGAAAATAGTCATTTACCGCCTGCCGGCGGCGTCAATAAGTCATTTCTTCCGCTTCGCGGAAGGGCATTCATTGTTCTTCGACGTTTGGTTTTAATTTGTGCTCTAAACTTTAGATTTTCGGCTTTGAGCTTTCTGCTTCAGACTCTTTTCCGTTTAAACGTTTACTGCCAATCCCTGACACCCGACACCTGACACCAGCATCCTTGTATCCAGCATCCAGCATCCAGTATCGGGTACCTATCCGGCCTTTTCTGTTTTCCCCTTATAAAAATGTCGGCCCAGCACCCGGTGATAAGCGGTCCACGCTTCCCCGGGGTCCTGGGATGCCACGAACTCGCGGACCCCATTGACTTTGGAGTCGATCTCGTCAATGTAGTGAAGCAACAGTGCTTCGATGGTTTTCGGGGGTTCCGGGGATCCAAACTCCTGGGCCCCATGGTGGCTAATCACCATATGCTTGAGAAGTGTGGCCATATCTTCCGGGAATCCATCGATGCCGGCCAGCTTTTCGTCGATCATTTCCAATCCGATCACGATGTGCCCGACCAGTCGACCTTCATCGGAATAGTCGATATGGGTGTGATAATCGAATTCCCGGACCTTTCCGATATCATGGAGAACCGCGCCGGCCATCAACAGGTCACGGTTCACGCCGCTGTAGTGGCGTGCCATTTTGTCGGCCAGAACCGCCATGGACAGACAATGTTCCAGGAGCCCACCCAGGTAGGCATGGTGCATCAGTTTAGCGGCCGGTGCCTGTTTAAACCGGGTCACTAAATCCCTATCCGCCCAAAAGGCCTTGAGAAGGGCCTTGATGAATGGATCCCCTAGCCCATCGGTCATCTGAACCAGCCGCTCAAACAGTTGATCCACGTCATGACGACTCGCCGGAAGAAAATCTCCGGGGTCGATACCGTCCGGGGGGTACTTGGACATGGAGCGGACCGTTGCCTGAAGCTTGCCGCGATACTCGGTGACCCGCGCCGTTACCTTGACAAAATCCCCGGAATCGGCCGCCCCGGCAATCCTCTCGACATCGTCCCAGACCACGCCTCCGATGGACCCGGTCTTGTCCGCCAGGGTTACCGTCAGATAGCTGTTGCCATCCTTCTTCTGGGCCAGAGTTTTTTCCGCCAGCACAAAGACGTCATCGACCCCATCGCCCGCTTTCATGTCGCCAACATAATGTTGTTTCATAGGCAACTATCCCGATTCGCACCATTGATACGGGAGACAATGAACTCCGCGATCTTCTCCGCCGACCGCCCAAAGAGTTCTTCCAGGGGCAACATCTCCAGGTAGGATTCCTCCCATGGAATACTGTTCTCCTGAACAATGTTCTGGATATGTTCGAACTTGCCGCCCAGGGCCTTCACTTTCGCCGTCAGCGGGACGTCCGAACGGAATCCGATATTGAGCAGCAGAAGATGTTCGATGATATTGGGCCGGTCCGGAGATGCGGAGATAGCGGGTATCACCACGATGCTGCGATTGTCCTTGCGTCCTTTTCCAATATACACATTGCCCTGGCGAACAATAATCCGCTTGGTTCCCTTCAAGCGGCGGTCTGTTTCCACCCGTGAGGGAATGGGTTCCAATACGCCGGCCTTTTGAAGTACTTCAATGGTGGTATCGTCCGTCAGATCACCGAGCAGATTCAGACCGTCGATCCGATACAGAATTGAGCCTTTGATATCGCTGACGATCGCCTGGAGGTGTTTGAGCACCAGGACATTACGGTTGATCAGTTGCGAAACACGGATACCGTGGGCCTCGAGGGCTTCAAACAGAACGCCCTCGACCTTTTCTTCAATACGGCTCGTCCCCACGGTGACCGTTTTGGCCTGGTGTTTAATGGCGTCCACCGGACGTGCCAGACAGTTAATGGCTTCCCCCAGGCAGTGGAAGAGTCGGTCGAGCATGTTTCGGGCGGTTCCCTTGACTCCGAAATCGATTTCAAAATCGGACACGGGCAGCCGTCCCGCCAGGTACTTCAACAGGAGCGTCAGGTCCGAAGCGGTTTCCACGCCCATCATCCCAGGCAATTGCTTCTCGGACTTGATCTTTCGAAAATCATTGTAGAATTTGGCAATGGACTCCCGAAACGTTTTTTCCAAAACGATCTCGAATACGTCCAGCCCGTTTCGAGTAAACCGGGTCACCGCCTCCTGGATCTGTCGCCGATGCCGGTACAGAAATCCCGAGGCCTCGTTGATGGACAGGGCGGCATAGTATCCCCAGATGTGGCCGACCAACGTGTTCAGAATCGGGGCCAGGTGCTCACGGACCGCCGGGATGTAGAAGACATCCTCGGCATAGGGCTCGAATCGCGCATCTCCTTCATCGGCAATGACGACCGGAAGGGCTTTGTGGGCCTTGAAAATGGCCGTATCTTTAACGATGTCACCGATGACCGCACCTCGGGTTCCGGCGGCACAGACAATGATCAACGGTTCCGAAGACAGGTCGATGTGTTTCTTGTCCTCCACGAAATCCGAGGAAATCGTCTTGTAGCACAGTTCGCTGAGTTTGATCCGGATCTCATCCGCAGCGGCTTTGTTGGGGCCGCTGCCCACAGCGGCCCAATAGGTTCGCTGAACCGCCAGTTTCCGCGCACTGGCGGCAATTTGTTCCCGCATATGGAGAATCGTGCGCATATGGTTCGGAATCGCCAGCAATCGTTGGATTTCCTCGGCGATGAAAGCGGCAGATCGGCGCTGCTTCAGTTGGGCCAGATACAACCCTAAAATGGCACCCGCAATAATTTGGGAGTAAAAGGCCTTCGTGGAGGCCACCGACATCTCAATATCTCTCCCGGTACTGGTATGCAGGGTGCCGTCCGCCTTGAACGTCAGATCTGAATCCCTCCGATTGACAATGGCCAGGGTCCGCGCACCACGTTCCCGGACCATATCTACGGTCCGGTTCGTATCGGTGGTGGTGCCGGATTGACTGATGGCGACGATGAGGGCGTCGGCCATATCGTCGGTGCCGGCCTCCCCCAGTCGGAACCCGGACAGTTCGGAGGCTTTCATGGCACTGCTGCTCAGCATCGGATCATCCAGGTAGTAATTCAGGATGTTCGCACAGGCCTGCGCCGCCACACCGGCCGTCCCCTGTCCGATGAAATAAATACGCCGGATACGGTCCTGAAGAACATTATCCCGTAAAGACTCCGGAAATACAGTCGCATCCAGATGGATCTCCGCCTGGGGGGTATCCCCGCCGCTGAGTTTCCACCGATTCAGCAAGGTTCGCTCGACGGACCGGGGGGCTTCGGAAATCTCCTTTAGAAAATAGTGGGGATACTCCTGGCGATCGATATCCCGGGAGGTGATGTCGGTCTCCTTGACATGCGCTGACGTCAACCGCAAGGGGGTTCCATCATAGTAACAGGCGGTAATCCCTTCTGGAGCGACTCGGGCTTCCCGGTCAAGAATGAAAATCTGGCCCTGTGTCTTCCCCGCCACACCGTCGACAACCGCCTCACCATCCATTTTGATAAACCGGGAGGTCTCTTCCACCAATCCGTAAACCTCGGAGGTGGCCATGAAATGATCCTCGGACAGCCCGACAAAAATGGTTTGGCCGCTACCCTTTTGAGCGAGAAACAGCTTTCCGGGAGCCAAGTCCGTATGCATTCCGATGGCATGGGAACCCTCGAAATCGCTAACGGCGAGGCGGAAGGCGTCGGCCACCGACTCTCCCTGCCGGAGATATTTTTCGATCTGAAGCGGGATGAGCTTGGTATCCGTGGTTATTTCCGGATGCAAAGTGATCCCCTCGGCTTCCCGTTCCCGTCTCAGTTCCAGGTAGTTATCGATATCCCCATTCAGGCAGACATGGATCATGGCCTCCTTACCGGATCCGGATCCAATAGCCCCGTTGTCTACGGGATGGCAGTTGGCCTCGCTGATCGCACCCACAGAAGCCCATCGTGTGTGGCACAATACCGTGGCCTGTCGGCGCGGCACCATCAGCAGCTGATGTAAAATGGGATCCTCGCGAATCTGATTTCGTAAAAATCGGGGATTATCTCCGAGGCTGCCGATCTCCGCCGCCACCTTGTAGGTTAGTGTCACCGAGTGATGAAGGACGCCGTTTTCTGTAATGCTGCGTATTCCGATACCGCCATTGACCAGTACATCCTGCCCCATCCGGTCCGTTAAGGTGTCTTCCAGATGTTTCTGTTTAATCGCTGCCATTAACCGCCGATGGGCGGAATGCTCCAATACCATCATCAGGGACAGTCCCGCGGAATCTCTCCCCCGAACTTCCAACCGCTCAATGCTGTTCAGGACGGCATTGATCTGTCGCAGGAAGGTCCACGTTTCCGGATTCCCGGAAACTCCGGAAGCCCCCACCAATTTATCTATTTTCGCAATATTGCCGATAATTTCCGATTGGATGCACCATTGGATATCCTTCAGGGTGTCGATCCGCGAAGACATCAAGTCGACGCTGCCCGCATCAAGGCGGCCGATAAGTGCGGCCAGCAACGATTGCTCGGTGTCACAGAGGTGATGAATCCGCTCGCCCACCTCGTGGAGACCCGACTGGAGTTGTTTGTCACGAAAGATCTCCTGAAACGGCCGCTCCGCTTTAAACTCCCTGATGGCGCCCAACAGGGTCTCAATGGGCAAACGTCCACCAAGATACGTGGCCTTCATATCGGATCGGAGATCCCCGAAATTCTCCAATCCACCACGTTCGATCTGTTCCAAACAGGTGGTGATGGTGTCCAATGTCATCGGTTTCGAGGACGCCGTCCCTTTGACGGCCACCAAACCCGCAATGCCGCAGCAGACCGTTGCCCGTTGGCACGGAAACAACACGATCGATCCATCGGGTACGGTGGCGACATGACGCCCCACGTAGACGGAATAGCGGCCGACATGTCGGACGGCAGCGACGGCCCCCACGGCCTGCCGGACGAGACGAGCCATTTGCGGGACCGACCACCGGATCGCGCGTTTTGCCCAAGAATGTGATTCAGCGGATCTGTTCATAGTCTGCTTTCTGTCTCCTGTTGGGGCCGTTACATCCGGCGGTAGAGTTCCCGGATCCGCTCCCGGGGCATCTGCTCCCGCCAATCCGATCCCAAAGCATTCTCCCACAACGGTTCCAATACCAGCGCGATGTCGACCATTTTCTCCAACTCTGGGGGCGCCAGATCCGTGACCAGGTTTCTGGGAAGAGAGATCCCTTGCTTCTTCAGCATGCCGCGAAACTCGACCACCCCGTCGGGGTAGAACTCGTCCAGATAATCGAAGACAATACAGTTGCCGATCCCATGGTGCACCCCCAGGACATAAGAAAGGCCATAGTTCAGGGCGTGGCAAACACCCACCTGGGAGTAGGCAATACTCATACCGCCGAAATAAGAGGCCATCATCAGCTTGTCGTCGGCATCCGACGGCTCCTCGAGAAACACCTCCCGGCACATGGCCATGGCCGTCTCTCCGAAGGCTTCGCTGAAGGCATTCAGAAATGTGCCACACAGGGATTCCACACAATGGATATAACAATCCATTCCGGTGTAGAATCGTTGATCCGTGGGTGCCCCGGCCGTCAGTTCTGGATCCAGGACGATTTGGTCAAAGACGGTAAAGTCCGAATTTATACCAAGTTTCTTCTCCGGACCGGTCAACACCGTGGTCCGAGATACTTCGGCCCCGGTACCGGACAGGGTGGGGATACCGACATGGTACACCGCCCGATTCCCGATCAGGTCCCATCCCTGGTAATCCGCAGAAGAGCCGGGATTGGTCAGCATCAACGATACCGCTTTGGCAAGATCCATGGTGCTGCCACCGCCGATTCCGATGACCCCCGCCGGTCGGCCGGGGTAGCCATTCACCTGGGAGGTCAATTGGTCCACATAGGCCGTTTTCGGTTCGTCGTCCACATTTACCCACACCAGAAGATCGTTGTCCAACAACGGAAGCCGGTTCGGCCAGTCACGTTCCATAAACACATCATCCACGAGAAACGCCATGAATTGATCCGGCTCGCCGCGCTGTTCATCTAAAATCTGGTCAAGCTGGGCCAGACTTCCCCGTCCGAAGATGATTCTGGGAACCACTTTAAAGTTCCGAAACATGGTCTGTGTTCCTTTTCTGCGGCGTTGGGCCATCCCGTCCCGTCTTCCGCCGCCTTTTCACAAGGGTTAAAACTGCTTCAGGACCCGGGCCATCCGATCGATCCGTTCGGACACCTCCGTTTCCGTCCAGGACAGCTTGATCTGCATGGAAATGGTCCGCTCCATGATCCCATCGGATTCCGGCAGGGTGACCGCCCCATAATCCGGGAAATGGTCATAGCGTGCCACAGGTAGTTCGGCGGCGGTCCGCATATCCTTCAGGTGATGCCACTGTTTCAGGTAATGCCAGTTGTTATCATACCAGTAAAAGCACCCGTCAACACCGGCTGCCGTCAAATCCGTAATAGCTTTCCGGGCACAGTCCCGATCGGGGAGAAAAAACGATAAGAAGGTGGCCGAATCCCCTGTAGGATCCGGAATCTCCCGAAATTCAACACCGGAGAGATGGCTAAGGCCGCCCCGTATGCTGTCTTTGTTCCGCCGCTGGACCTCAAGAATCCGGTCCAGTTTGCGAAGCTGAGCCAGCCCCACGGCGGCGTTCAGCTCACTGATCCGGTAATTGGTCCCCAGGATCGGATGTCCTTCAAGCCCCCGGTCATTGCCGAGGTGGTCATGGCCATGGTCGGCAACGCTGTCCGCTATTCGGTATAGCTCCGGGTCATCTGTAACGACGGCGCCTCCTTCCCCGCATGTAATGGTTTTTACCGGATCGAATGAAAAACAGCCCATCCTCCCAAATGTGCCCACCGCCTTGCCGTGAAGTGTCGCGCCCAAGGCTTGGCAGGCGTCTTCGATCAGTGTCAGCCGGTGCTCTCGACACACCGCCGCAAGCTCGTCAATTCGCGCCATGGAACCGCACATATGGACCGGCATCACGGCCCGCGTTCGCGGCGTCACGTGTTCGGCAATCCCGTCCGGTGATAGACAAAGGGTTCGATCAATGTCGGCAAACACCGGTATTGCGCCGGCCATCAGGACCCCTTCGACCGTCGCTATAAATGTAAACGGGGGGACGATCACCTCGTCTCCGGCACCGATGCCGCAAGCCGCCAGGGCAAGGCTGACAGCTGCGGTGCCGCTGGAACACAGGTGACAATGGGCTACCGGCAGATATCGGGATAATTCAGCCTCGAAGGTTCTCGCCTTCCAGTGGTCGTTACGGGCACCATCGAAGCCGTACCGAAATAAAACGCCCGTTTTCAATACATCTTGGACTTCTTTTCGCTCCTCGTCTCCGAAAACTTCAAAGCCGGGCATGGGTGACTCCTTTCCCAATTCATATGGGTCTGTTCATTCGTCACGGATCCCCGAAATGGTCATCTCTTCCCGGGGTTCCACAGCCCGGCAAGATCGTGATCATTGGATCCGCTGAGGTGGGCTACCCGGACGCCGGACGGGCCGTCTGACGCCGGGACACCTCAACATGATTGAAATACTGGCGAATCGCCATGCGGGCATATTCTGCAGCCCGGGTTCCGATGTACTTTTCATGGGCGACGAGCACCGAAACGGCCAATTGACGGGCGCCGTTCCGCTCCCGTGCAAACCCGACAAACCAGTCTATCCGAGCGTCATGGGTGCTGTTGTCGATGGATCCCGTTTTGCCGCCGATGGTCAATTTTGACAAGATTTTATCCTTGCGATGCCTTCGAAAGGCCTTCCGTGATGTCCCGTAACGGATCGTCTCCGTCATGAGACCGGCCACCTCCCGGGAGGCCTCCGGTGAGATCACCTTCCGGATCACCGTGGGACGGCTCTGATAAATCACGCGCCCATCGACGTCGGTGACACGTTTGACCACGGTGGGTTCCAACAGGTTGCCGCCATTGGCGATCACGGCGGCCAGCATGGCGCCATGGACAACGGAGATCCGGGTCTCCCGATTAAATCCACTGGCGACTTCGGCCCAATGATAGGGATCATTGCGGATACGGAAATAGCTGGTCTGGATCGGAAGCTCAAAGGGAATTTCCCGGTTGAATCCAAACTCTTCAGCATATTTCGCAAGCATCTCCTGTCCCAGATAATGAATGCCAATTTTCCCGAATACCGGATTGATGGACCGGGCAAATGATTTTTCCAGAGTGGTTCGGGTGGTCCAGCGGTTATTCTGCTCCTTGAGCTGGGATTTATACAACGTGTGATTGCGACCGTTGTAAGTCAGGGTCGAGCGCGGGGAAAGCCCACAGGCTTCAATGGCAGCGGCTGCCGTAACGATCTTGAATACGCTCGCCGCCGGAAAGAGATGATCCGTACAGAGATTCTCCGAACGCCGCGCTTTGTCGTAGCCGACCATGGATACGATTTGCCCGGAGGAAGGATCCATGGCCACAATGCCGATATATTTCGATGTGGATGGGTTCAGCTTTCCGAGGAGAAACCGCTGCAGGGCCATATTCAGGCTGGTATCGATAACCACCGGGCGGTCTTTGATGACCAGATCCAGCCGTTGATCCTCCCGGTTCAACAGTGCCTGGCTGTTTAACACGGTCTGTATGGCACGTTTGTCGATTTGCGGGACGTGGTCTGAATCCGCCGGTTTCAGGTCCGTATCCGAGGGGAGGACGGGGCCGAAATACGGGGCCAACCAATTCGCACCGCCAAGGACCCAGATGAGCAGAGAAACGGCCGCCAGGACAGTCAGGTATAACATGACATGTCTTTGCCGGCCGCCGCCGGTGCCGGTCTTTTTTAACTGCGCCTGATACTCCCGCCAGTTGGGTCGGCTCGAATAACGACCCGAGCGCTTACCCGATCCGGTTCCGATGTCCATAAGCCTTTGGCATGGTGCGATACGATTCTCAGTGGGTTCTTGCCGGGTCTGACCCGGACCGTTTATTGGACGGGAGTTCCGGGATCAATCGCATGGTCCACGGTGACCAGGCTCAGGCCGGTGTCTCCCACGGCAGCCAAAACCATCCCATCGGATACCGTGCCCATCAATTTGGCTGGTTTCAGGTTGGCCACGACCACCACCTGTTTCCCTTCTAGATCTTCCGGTCGGTAGCTGCCGGAGATTCCGGCAACGATGGTTCGCCGTTCCCCCACGTCCACTTCGAGTTTCAGCAGTTTTTTAGCCCGTTGGATCGGTTCCGCCCGGATGATTGTCGCTACCCGCAGGTCCATCCGCTGAAGCGTCTCCATGTCGATCTCCGGCTTCGGTTCCCGCAGTTCCGCGGCCCCGGCGGTGTCCACCGCCGGGGCGGGATCGGGTGTCTGTTCGATTCTGGGAAAGAGGGCAATCGCCTTCGGGAGCCGGTTGCCAGACGGAAGGGTCCCCCATTTTGAAAGGGTGTCCATTCGATAAAAGGGAGCATCCGGATCCTGACCCAGGTGCCGCTGCATCTTTGCGCCCGTATCCGGCATCACCGGATGGATCAGGCCGGATACAATGCGAAGCCCTTCCAGTAAATTGTAGATCACCGTTTCCAGTTCATTACGGGCCCCGGATTGTTTGGCCAATTCCCATGGCGCCGTAACATCCACATATTTGTTCATCTGGCCGATAAAGGCCCAAACCGCCATCATGGCCTTATGAAACTGGAAGTTGTCCATGGCTTTCCGGTATTGCTCGAGGCAATCCGCAGCCTCTTGCATCAGGTTCAGGCCGGACTCGGGCCCGGTATGGGCCGTCGGGGTTGGCACGACACCATCGAAATATTTTCGCGCCATGGCGATGACCCGGGAGAACAGGTTTCCCAGATCGTTGGCAAGGTCGGCATTAATCCGGCCCACCAGAGCATCTTCGCTGAAACTCGAATCCAGCCCGAACACCATATCCCGCATCAAGAAAAACCGAAATGCGTCGAGGCCGTACTTGTTTTTCAACTCCAGAGGCTCCACGACATTTCCGAGGCTTTTCGACATTTTGCTTTCCGCTATATTCCAGTACCCGTGAACGTTGAGGTGATGGTATAACGGGATACCGGCGGCTTTGAGCATGATCGGCCAGTAAATGCCATGGGGTTTGAGGATATCTTTGGCCACGATGTGCTGGGCCGCAGGCCAGAACTGATGAAACAGATCACCGGTCGGATACCCAAGGGCCGACACGTAGTTCAGCAGCGCATCGAACCAGACATACGTCACATAGTTTTCATCAAACGGGAGGGTGATCCCCCATTGGAGTCGAGATTTCGGTCGTGAAATGCAGAGGTCCTCGAGGGGTTCCCTCAGGAAGGCAAGCACTTCATTCTTATACCGTTCAGGCCGTATGAAATCCGGATGCGCTTCAATGTGGTCGATCAACCATTGCTGATATCGACTCATTTTAAAAAAATAGTTTGATTCCTTAATGGCCTCAGGAGCGACTTCATGGTCCGGGCATTTGCCATCCACCAGTTCTCGCTCGGTGTAAAAGCGCTCGCAGCCAAAGCAATAGAGCCCCTCATACTCACTGAAATAGATATCTCCCTCGTTATAAATCCGCTGGAGGATGTCTTTGACGACGGCCTTATGGGATGGATCGGTGGTCCGGATAAATTGGTCGTATCGGATGTGGAGTTCCGGCCAGAGATTTCTGAACAGACCGCTGATCTCGTCCACATAGGCCCGGGGGCTCATCCCCTCCTTTTGAGCGGCCTGAACGATTTTATCACCATGTTCGTCCGTTCCGGTTAAAAAATAGGTGGCGTCTCCGGTCATGCGGTGGAACCTGGACACCACATCGGCCAGGATGGTGGTATACGCGTGCCCGAGATGGGGTCTTGCATTGACGTAATAGATCGGCGTGGTGATATAGAACCGTCCACTCATTTCCGGGTGTTCTCCTTGGCAATCGTAAACTGGTTCAACCCTTTTTCGATGATGGCCCCGTTTTCGAACTTAATCGAAACACGGCTGCAGATCACGTTGAGGCGGATAATTTTACCGGGGCCCTCACCGGTTTCCACCCATGTCCCCACCCGCGGGTAGTTTTCTTTTAACTTTTGATATGTCTCATTTTCGTAGTTCAAGCAACACATGAGCCGTCCGCACTGACCGGAAATCTTCGTCGGGTTCAGTGACAGGTTCTGCTCTTTGGCCATGCGGATGGATACCGGTTCGAATTTGTCGATGAACGTTGAACAGCACAAGACGCGGCCACAGCGCCCCAGGCCGCCACACATTTTGGCCTGATTGCGGATGCCGACTTGTCGCATTTCAATGCGGGTTCGGAATTTCTTGACCAGCATCTTGACAAGCTGCCGGAAGTCCACGCGTCCTTCCGCGGTGAAGAAAAAGGTCAGGCGACTGGCATCGAACGTGCTCTCCACCGAAAAGAGGTTCATCTCCAGGCCAAGATCCCGGATGCAATCCAGACAATACTCGTGGGCAACCTCCTCGGTACGACGGTTTTTCTCCTGTTGTTTAAAGTCCTGCTCGGTAGCCAGCCGATATACCTTTTTCTGGGGTCGATTATCCGTTGTTTCATCCAGAGATCGGGGCGGTAACGCCACGCTTCCGAAACCGAGCCCTTTTTCAGTCTCCACAATAACACGATCTCCCGACTTCAGAACGAACGCGCCGGGATCAAAATCGTAAATTTTTCCGGTCGGTTTAAACCGTATTCCGACAACTTTGGTCATGTATATCACTTCCTGTCCGGATCCCATCGTCAGCAGATGGATCCCCTTTACGTTTCCTGTCGGGCCAATTGCAGGGCCAGCACCTCCAAGGTGACCCTCGGGTTGGTGTTGGCCCGAATCTGATGTTGAGCTGCCTCGATGGCGGTTAGTTTGCGCTGGATCTCTCCCGGGGGTTGCCGCCGGGCGGCAGTGCCGACCCTATCGGCCAGATCGCTGTTTACGATCCGGTCGGGATGGTAGGACCAGACGGCGAGATCCCTGAACCAGGTTTTCAAAATTTCCAATGCATCCTCAACGCTGTCCTTGTCTTCGGAAAGCTGCCTTGCAAACGCCAGACTTCGTGCCGTGGAATGGGCATTCAGGGCTTCCGCTTGCCGGATTAACCAGATCCGTCGACGGATCCAACCCTGCCGGCGCATGGTCAATGCCTTTTTCACGCTTCCCAAGGACATGGCCGCCAGAATCGCCGCTTCCTCCGCGTCTATCCCGTGCTCCTCAGCGAGCAACGCCGTCAGCGACTCCGAGGAAATCGGTCGAAACGCTACATGCTGGCATCTGGAGACAATGGTCGGCAACACGTCTGAGCGCCCCGAGGCCGTCAGGATCAGCAGTGTTCGGGCCGGCGGTTCTTCGAGGGTCTTCAGCAGCGCGTTACCTGCCTCCGGGGTCATGTTATGGGCGTGAGTCAGAATCGCTGTCCGATACACCGCTTCATAGGGCTTCATGGACAAGGTGTACACGAGATCCCGAATTTGCTCAATCCGGATCAACGACCCTTTAGGTGTGACATGAACCACATCCGGATGGGTGTCGGCGGCGATTTTCCTGCAGGATGTACAACTCCCGCAACCATCCACCGGTCCACCCACGTCCTGCGTGGAAGATAAGCGTACGGAGGTTTGAGACGTGCAGTTGCAGGCCATGGCAAACGCCATGGCGGCTGTCCGTTTACCCACGCCATCCAAGCCGGTAAACAGCAAGGCGTGGGGGATGTTTCCCTGAGTGAGGAACGCTGTTAACAGCTGAACCGCCCGCTGTTGATCCCTTATCGATCCAAATCCAGGCACAACTCTAATAGTTGACCCGTTCTCTTAATTCCTTTCCGGATTTAAAAAATGGCAACCGCTTCGGCTTGATCAGCACTTTCTCTCCCGTCTTCGGGTTTCTGCCGATGTAACTTCGATAGTTCTTGACATCGAAGCTGCACAAGCCTCGAATTTCTACCCGTTTTCCGCGAGCCATGGCGTCAGCCATATTATCGAAAAAAATCTGTATGACTTTCGCCGCTTTGGTCTTGGATATGCCGGCATCCTCCTTCAAGGCGGCGATGAGTTCAAGTTTGTTCATAAGCCCTCCTATCTGACTGGAAGCCGGCCGGGTAACCGTTCAAAACCGGGAGTTCGCAATGCCTATAGAATGACTATATATAACAAAACTTTATTGAAAGTCAAGTAGTTATGCCAGAACTTGGGGTAGACGCTCGATGTCCTCCTCCTGGACTTCCACGCCGGCGTATTGACCCGACGCCTCAATGTCCACCAACACCCGACCCCGGCCATGGTAGCGCACAAAGGACCCACGCACACCGGCGAACGGCCCGGCTACGACCAGAACCGGATCACCTTTCCGAAGCCGTGTCCCGGTGTCCACCGGGTGGTCCGTGGCCACCATGATTTTTAGCGAGTCAACCGTGTGATCGGAGACCGGAATCGGGCTCTCTTTGGTGCCGATGAGCTTGACGGCACCGGCGGTTTTCACGATTTCCAGGTGTTCTAGCAGGTTTAGGTCCGTTTTGACAAACACATAGCCCGGAAATAGCGGAATCCGGATCATGGCTTTTCGGTCCCGACGGCGACTGCGGACCTTGATCTTGGGCAGAAACACTTCGAATGATTTCTTGATCAGGCCGTCGTTGACGACGTTTTCGAATCGGCTCTTGGTGTGCAGCACATACCAGGAGCGTTCAAGTTTATCCATGGTGTTCAATCAAATCCCAACATTTCAGTAAGATGTGCTCGCCTTCGGAGAAAGGGCCCAACCCGCGCCCCCCCGATCCGCCATCCGGCGGGGACGGTCAGGCCGGGTGGTCCGCTTGTCGAATCACCCCAAGTTGCTTCATATGTATTTCCGCGTAGGCCAGAATGTCATCCAGATCTTTCTGGTGATGCAGATCCTCCCAATACTGCTCGATACTGTCATGAACATCACGGGTGGGTTTCCATCCGAGTCGATCCAGCTGCCTGATGTCGGAAACGATATGGCGAGTGTCCCCATAACGGTAATACCCTCCGATGTTGGGGCTCACGGATTTTCCCATTATCTTTGCCATGGTATCGTAAAATTCAACTACCGTCCAGGGCTGGCCGCCCCCCACATTGAACATGCGGTAATCGGCATCACGGTGTTCCAACACCAGGAGATTGGCGTCGACCACATCGGCAATGTTGACAAAATCACGGATCTGTTGACCGTCTTCATAGATAATGGGTTGGCGATCAAAGAGCAGCGACAGCGCGAAGATCCGCATGGCGCCCGAGTAGGCATTAAAAAACGACTGGCGAGGGCCTTGCACAATGGAATACCGCATGACGGTGGTCGGTATGCTGTAGCGTTTGCCCAGTTGCAGAGCGATCTGTTCTTGGGAAAACTTGGAAATTGCATATTGGTTGCAAGGGTTGGCCACCTGCTCATCGGACGGCATCCATTGGAGGATCTCCTGGCATGCCGGGCACCGATGATCCCAATGTCCCTGAGAAAGCTGCGCCTCCAGCCGGATGTCGGGATAAATGAATTGGGGATCCGTTTCGTAGCATTGTGGGCATTTGTAACGCCCCTCACCCATGACGGCCTGGCTTGCGGCCACAATCACTTTTTCTACTGTTGCCCGGGCGGCGTTTTCCACCAGCACTTCATACAGCATGGCCGTGGACACACTGTTTACATGAAAAAACGTCGAAAAATCAGTCAGATAATCCTGGTGGGCGGCAAGGTGATAGACCGCCTCCATGCCTTCCAGGGCCTTCTCCCAGGACCGTTTATCCCGGACATCCCCATGGATAAACTCGACGGCCGGATGGATGTAATCGGGCTTTCCTTTGGGGTGAACCGTCTCCTGGAGATTGTCCAGAATCCGAACGTCATGCCCTCGATCAATCAGGGCATCGGCTGTGTGGGATCCAATGAATCCGGCTCCGCCGGTGATCAGGATGCGCAACGGGTTCCTCCTGTGGTTCTAAACGGTGGGCATTATTTACTCGGGTAGGATCGGTCATCGAAAATGACCTTGCTTCCACTGTCCTCCAACATGAACGGCAATTCACGGTGGTCATTCAACGCCTCGAAAACCTGGTTCTGTCGTTCCCGGGGTACAATCAACAGGAGGAATCCCCCCCCACCCGCGCCGGCCACTTTTCCGGCCAGGGCTCCTGCGGATGTGGCACGCTCATACATCTCCTGAATCTGTGGATTTGAAATCCCCGAGGCCATGGTCTGTTTCAACCGCCAGTTTTCTTCCATCAGCGCCCCGCAACCCTTGATGTTCCCGCGGCTCATGTTCTCGATGAACGGATCGACCAGCTCCACCATTTGGCACATCCCTTTGAATTTGTCCCGATCCGCAAGATTCGACCGCTGCCGGCTTAAAATGGTATCCGCGCTTCGCGTGATTCCGGTGTAGTACAGCAGCAAGGATGAAGCGAACTTGCGCTTCCGGGCATTGGCCATCTCCACAGCGACTCGACGGGTGGTATCGCCTTTGGCAAAGACAAACTTGTTGATCCCGCCGTAAGCCGCTGCATACTGATCCTGGCGACCGATGGGTTTTCCCAGGATATCGATTTCGATTTGGCAGGCCTCCATGGCAAGCTGTTCCGCCGTTACCAGGGTGTTCTGGAAGGCATACAAGGCATGAAGCAAGGCCACCGTAATGGAACTGGAACTGCCAAGGCCGGATCCGGATGACGGAATATCGGCCAGCGTGGTAATTTCAATACCTTTTTGAACTCCCGTAATCTTCATGGCCTCCCGGACCAGGTCGTGCTGAATGGCGTCCACCTGTTCCACGCATTCCTTCCGGGAATAATTGATGTAGATCATATCATCGAAGCGTTCCTTGACGATGGCATAGACATATTTGTCGATGGTGGTCGAAACCACCATTCCGTCACAGCGATTGTAGAATTTTTTCATGTCGGAACCGCCCCCGACAAAGCTCAGACGAAGGGGTGTTTTAACGATGATCATGGGTCTGTCCTTCTTGTCGTGTCCATTCGTATGCCGATAGATCGCCATCGAGCCACAGGAGATGGCCTGTTTCCCCACGCATCCCCAACCCGTTTCTTTATCAACTCGGCACCGGTGAATCAACCGGAAGAGCATTTATTGAGGCAAGCCGACGCCGCTGGTGATGCCCCCGAGGCCGGTCAAACTGATCTCGAATGTCACGCTGGGCGCTTCGGCCTCTTCGACATAGCGGACCACAATGGACCAGCATTGGGCTCTGTACTGAACGCCAAGACCGGTCCTGATGTTCGTATCATCGAACAGGTTCTGCTCGTACTCGGCCAGAACAGCCAGTCGGTCAAAGACCGGCACCAGCAGTTCTGTGCTGACGGTTTCCGCTTCATCCCGTGAATACAAATACTCCAAATAGAGGCGATCGCCCCGCCGAGTCTGGGCCGTTCCGGAAAGATTGTGCCCGGTAAAGCCTTTGCCGTAAACCGAAAACTGAGTGCCCGCCCGAAGCGTCAAATAGTTTGTGAGATACAATTCCAGCAAGGTGTCGATGGGTGAAAAGGGCTCGGGGTCACCGGAATAGCCCTTGTTGATGTCGTATATCTGGGTAAACTGCAACCGCAGGATATCATTATAGAGAAAATTAGACGACGGTGTCTCTTCCTGAATCCGGGAACGGCTTCGGCTGGTCAGCGTATTGGTCCAGGCATAGGTAATCTGGTTGACCTTCTCGATACGATCAATGCTGTCAAAGAGGGGAAGCTCGCCCTGGGTTTGATCCGGCACATAGTCGTAAACCGCTTGAAACCGAGCCAAGTGTCTAAGTCGGTCCGTGGGGCCGAATCGAACCGGATACACCCGTGAGATGTCCGTGGACGCGTCCAACCGGAAGTCGAATGACTCCCGGTGAAATGCGGTGTTTCTGTCCGGTGTCCCGGGTGCGTACTCATTGACGGTCCAAGCGGTTTCCCGCAATCCCACCGACGGCTCAAGGGTCATGATATTTTTTACCCGATACGGATAGTAAAAGCGCGGAAACAGGTCAATCCGCTGACCCCGATCCCCGGAATCGCGATAGAAGTTGTTAAAGCTGGACTGAAAATCCCAGTAGATCGCCTGCCGAAACAGCGGCTGTCTCGAACCGTCGAACAGAACAAACGGAAGCCGCTGGAGGGTTTCATCCGGTTGATCGAGTGCTCGCTGTCTGGAATCCTCGTTCCAACGCAATTCGGTGTTCAGACTGTACCGGGGCCAGATGCGGTTGATGTTGAGTTGGTTGGTGCGGATCGGATTGGTAAAGTCGTTGATGTCCCGGCTGAAGGTATCTCTGAAAAATCCACGGGTGTCCTCGAACCCGCTGTATCCGGTTTTGAATTCCTGGAGGTAATCCTGGTCGCTCACCATGTCCAGGTCAAGCCGGCCCTTCCACTGCCCCGGAAGCGGCTGGTCGTGCTTCATCCGAAACCAATAGCGATCGGAATTCGGTCTGAGCACATCGTCATCGGTATACCCCCACTTCTGGCTGTTATCGCCCAGGCCGTCGTCCACCCGCCGGTCATCCAGATAATCCAGCATCACCGCGCCCCGGGTCCGGGACGAGAGGACATACCGGTACTCCCCGCCGATTTTGAACCCCCGCTCGGTCATGACATCCGGGTAAATCGTGGCATCCATGTTGTCCTGGATGGCCCAGAAATAGGGCACCGCCGCTTGGTACCCTTTGCGCTCCGAGATGCCAAACTGGGGGGTTAAAAAGCCGCTCTGGCGGTCAATCTTGACCGGAAACACCAGATAGGGGGCCCAAAGGATGGGAACATTCTTCACCCGGAAGGTCGCATGCCTGGCCTTGCCATATCCTTCCAGGGTCACGTTGAGTTTTCGGCCGGTAATCTTCCAAGGGGGGCGCTCTCCATCGCAAGTGGTGGCCGATGCCCTTTCGGCCGCATAGGTGGACGTTCCGGTTTTCTCGATTTTCTGGCCTCGGATATAAAAATGCTGCTGGGAGAAAAAGAGGCTGGCATCATGGAGGGTGCCAAGCTCCCGGTTCAAATCCATGGTCACCCGTGAGGCTTCCAGGACATCATTGCCCGACGACATGGTGACATTGCCGAACGCCTCGATGGTCATTCGACGATGATCAAATCGGACTTCGTCTGCGGAGACCTTTAGAGTTCCTTTTGACACAACGACATTGCCTTTGGCGACGTATCGGTCAGCGGTTTCGTCATAGTGGATTTCATCGGCCAATAGGTTCCAGGGCACCGAATCGTCTGTCGCTTCCATCAGATTGCTGTTGGATACCCCGTCGGCGGGGAAGATCAACAACAGAAGGCTCCAGATAACGACAACACGGACGGTCTGGCCCCAAGGGAGGTATCGTCGGCGGCGAGAAACGGATGGGAAAACGGGTTCCGGCTGGATGCGCTTAATCACGGATATGGGATTCCAGAACTTCAAGCGTCTCGGCGTCCCCCGGGTAAAGGCTGACTCGACAGCGGATCGGCGATCCTAGGCGTCACATGGTTGCGCCAGCCCCTTCCGTCGGGGCACATGCGCATGTCCAACGTACCGGTCATTCGGGCTAACATCTTGAATCCGAATAAGATTTTACTATTTTTGAATGATCTGGCGTGAAAAGTCAACCGTGCTTCACCCATGGGGCGGGAGCCACGGTTGCAAGAACACCGAAAAGGGTTGTATAAAGTCGGCCACCGGCAATGAAAACAATGCTACCTTGGGTCCCACGGGGCCCATCACCCATCTATTCATCAAAGGCCCATACGGATATGCACCTTTTATTGACAAACGATGATGGAATCCATGCCGAGGGGCTACAAGCGCTGTATCGGCAATGTGCAAAACATTATTCAGTCACGGTAATGGCACCGGACCGTGAACGGAGTGCCGTCGGTCACGGGATCACCCTGCATCAACCGCTCAGAGCCGTTCCGGTCCATCTCAATGGTGGGATGCCGGGCTATGCCGTCAGCGGAACACCCGCCGATTGTATCAAGCTCGCTGTTCTCGAAATTTTGGAACGCCCGCCGGACATGGTCGTTTCGGGGATTAATCCGGGAGCCAACGTTGGGGTGAACATTAATTACTCCGGCACCGTTTGTGCCGCCAAAGAAGCATCCCTATATGGATTTCCGGCAATCGCCGTATCCATGCCCGGACCCAATGTGAACCACTACGACGAAGCGGCCCGGTTTATCTTCAACCTGATTGGACGAGTGTCTCAGGAGGGGCTTCCGGGAGGGACGTTTTTAAACGTCAACATTCCCGATATGCCCCTGGATGCGATGTCCGGTGTGCGTATCAGCCGGCACGGGACAAAACTGTTTCCGGAATACGTCGACAAACGGGTGGACCCACGAAATCATGCCTATTATTGGCAGGGCTGCGATGAGTTGCGGGAACATCCGGACCCGTCTATCGATGAGACGGCACTGAGCCAGAATTTTATTTCCATCACCCCGATCAAATGTGACACGACCGATTATGATGCGATCCCGAACCTGAAAAACTGGAATCTGGGATCGATCGCACCCTAACCCGAACGTTCTGAGGTGCGGAGTGCCGGAATTCCGACCCGGTTCCATGCCTTCTATGGGGGTTTCCTAGCGGAACCTTTCCATGGCGACGGCGAAAACCTATGGATCATTGGGAATCCGGGAGGTTGCCTAAAAAACGCCGACACCCGGATCCGGACCAAGTCGAATTCGGGTGTCGGCGTTTTCTATGCGGATTATAGGCTGCCCCAAGGAGCAGCGGATCAGCCTGAACATGGATCACGGAGGGTCAGGATCCCTTCCGAGATCTCTCTAACGCGGCTCGGATAAACTCCCTAAAGAGCGGATGGGGATTCCGGGGCCTGGATTTGAACTCCGGATGGAACTGGCACCCCAAAAACCAAGGATGATCCTTTAACTCAACGATTTCCACCAATTCACCGCTTGGCGACATGCCGCTGAACGTCAGCCCATGCTGTTCAAGCTTTTCCCTGTAGGCCATATTAAATTCGTAACGGTGCCGGTGGCGCTCGGAGATATCCCCGGTACCGTATGCCGTCTCGGCTTTCGTGCCCGGCGTCAGCCGGCAGGGATACGCCCCGAGTCTCATGGTTCCCCCCTTGTCCGTCAGGGCATCCCGGCACTCTACCTTGCCGGTTTTATCATCGTACCACTCGGTCATCAAATAAATCACCGGATGGGGTGTACCGGGATCGAACTCGGAGCTATGGGCCCCGTCCAGGTCGGCGACATGCCGGGCGAACTCGATCACGGCAATCTGCATTCCCAGACAGATGCCGAAATACGGGACCCCCTGCTCCCGGGCGTACCGGGCGGCACAGATTTTTCCCTCCACACCGCGTGAACCGAACCCCCCGGGAACCAGAATGCCGTCCGCGTCGAGAAGCTTGTCACTGCAGGTATTCTCGTCGACGGTCTCTGAATCCACAAAGGAGAGTTCAACGCGGCAATTGTTTGGAATACCGCCATGGCTCAGTGCCTCGTTGAGGCTTTTATAGGACTCGGTCAGATCCGTATATTTTCCGACGATGGCGATGGTGACCGTATGCTTCGGCGCCTTGATCTTTTCGACCAGTTCCTCCCATTCGGCCAGGACCGGTTTGCGGGTCCAAATGTTGAGCAACTCGACGATCTTCTCGTCGAGGCCCTCTTTATGAAAAATCAACGGGACCTCATAAATGCAATTCACATCTTTGGCGGTGATGACCGCATCCACCCCGACATTGCAGAACAGGGCGATTTTCGATTTGATATCTTCGGACAAATACCGATCGGTGCGGCACAGGAGGATATCGGGTTGGATACCGATACTCCGGAGTTCCTTGACACTGTGTTGGGTCGGCTTGGTCTTCAGCTCCCCTGCGGTTCCGATGAACGGCACGAGAGTTAAATGGATGTAGATGGAATTTTCCTTGCCCACATCGGTACGAAACTGGCGGATCGCCTCAAGGAACGGAAGACTTTCGATATCCCCGATGGTACCCCCGATTTCGACAATCACCACGTCAACGCCGTTGGCTGCCAATTTAATACTGTTTTTAATTTCATCGGTGATATGGGGAATGACCTGAACCGTGCCCCCGAGGTAATCCCCCCTCCGTTCTTTGGTGATGACCGAGTGGTAGATCTTCCCCGTCGTAAAATTATTGTCCTGGCCCAGCTTGGCAGATGTAAATCGTTCGTAATGGCCGAGATCCAGGTCGGTTTCCGAGCCGTCGTCGGTAACGAACACCTCACCATGCTGAAAGGGGTTCATGGTCCCCGGGTCCACGTTAATGTAAGGATCCAGTTTTTGCAGCGTTACGGACAGCCCCCGGCTTTCCAGAAGCGCGCCAATGGCAGCGGATGCCAGTCCTTTTCCCAGGGACGACAAAACGCCACCGGTGGTAAAGATAAATTTCGTTTCGTTCGCCATGCTTACCCCTTAATAGAGAAAATCAGTGAAAAATGAATCAACATCATCCCAGCCTGTACAAGCGTCCTGCGACACGGTGTTCGAGCCTCAATCCCGTGTTCCGAACCCTCCCTTTGGTGCATTATCAATGGTCTTAAACGGATCGGATCAGGGTTCGTAGATCCGCTTAAAAGCCTCAATGGTCCGTTGAACCTCTTCGGCATCTCCGGAGTCGGTGTCCCCGGGTGCGGCTTCCCGCTCATGATAGGTCCAGCGAAGACGCAGCACGTCAAAGGGTTCTTCCGGCAATGTGGGGTGGGGTTGAATCCGGTCAACGTTGATTTCACGCACCAGCGCATCGTTTACCAAAAAGGCGATGCGCATCGGATACCAGGTTCCGCCGGATTTATGCCACCCCTGGTAGTGGATTTCCCTCAGTTCCATGGCCCGATCCGGATCCCGTCCGGAGACAATCCATCGAAACGGAACAAAGGTTTGTTTATCGATCCAAAGCTGGGGCACGGTGTCATCCGGGTATTGCGCCCCGATAACAAACGCCAGGCGCCCATCGAATCTGCCGAAGCTGGAAACCGATGTGTCTACGCCGGCCGCTTGAAGCAATGCCTCCAGCGGGGTCATCGTCTGATACAACATCAGGTCTTTGTACCGGTCGAACCACTCCTCCCCCTCTGCAGGGATCTGATCATTGATGACCGTCACCCGGTCTCCGTTGGACCAGAGCTGTATTTTGTGTACCGTGTCCGTCTGGATGTCGGAGCGGAAACGGCCCGGAAAGAGGTAGCGGATGGTCTCGGAAACCCGGGGTGCCTCTCCCTCACCGGCAGCGGCGTGGAGCACCAGCGACTGGGATACGACGGCGGCACCGGTGCTACCGACCGCCTTGACCATTTTGTCAAGAATTTGAGCGGTGTCCAGGACGTACGCCTGTGCCGGTAGAACCCCGCCGACACCAAGTAGCCATATGATGGCAATGAACCGAATCTGTCGGGCCACGGTATCAGCCAGCAATGAATATCTCATCAGCAAACCGGGCGGTTCCCCCAAGTTCTTCCTCGATGCGAATCAGTTGATTGTATTTAGCAATCCGGTCGGACCGGGACAGGGAGCCGGTTTTAATTTGACCCGCGTTGACCCCGACCGCCAAATCCGCAATGAACGCGTCTTCGGTTTCTCCGGACCGGTGAGAGACAACGGTTGTATAACCGGATTGCTTGGCCATGTCGATAGCTTCCAAGGTCTCCGTCACGGTTCCGATCTGATTGAGTTTGATCAGTATGGAATTGCCGACACCGTCTTCGATGCCCTTTCCGAAAATTTTCGGATTGGTCACGAAGATATCGTCGCCCACGATCTGAATGGATCCGCCCAGCCGGTCCGTCATCAAGGTCCAGTTATCCCAGTCCTGTTCGGCAAGCCCGTCCTCGATGGACACGATGGGATAGTTATCCACCAGATTCTCGTAGTAATCGATCATCCGGGCTGCGGATAGCCGCTTGCCTTCCGACTTCAAGTGATACTTGCCTTTGCGGTAGAACTCGCTGGCCGCCGCATCCAGAGCAATGCCCATATCGGTGCCGGGGGTGTATCCGGCGGCGGTGATGGCATCCATAATAAACCCGATGGCGGCCTCGTTCGATTCCAGATCCGGAGCGAATCCGCCTTCATCCCCCACCGCCGTATTCAGCCCTTTCTGTTTCAAAATACCCTTCAGGGTATGAAAGGTTTCCGCGCCCATCCGGACCGCTTCCGCCACTGTCTTGGCCCCCATGGGGACAATCATGAACTCCTGGATATCCAGGTTGTTGGCGGCATGGGCCCCCCCATTGATGATGTTCATCATCGGTACCGGCAGATATTTGGCCCGGATGCCGCCGATATATTGGTACAAGGGTAAACCGTAAGCGGCACTGGCGGCCCGCACGGCCGCCATAGAGACGGCGAGAATCGCATTGGCCCCCAGTTTGGACTTGTTGGCGGTCCCATCCAGGGAGATCATGGTATGATCCAGAAAGGTTTGATCCGCTGCATCCAGCCCGATCACCTCCGGGGCAATCCCTTCAACGATGTTTTTGACCGCCCGGCGAACCCCCTTTCCCCCATATCGCTTGGACCGTTTATCCCGCATCTCCAGTGCCTCGCGTTTGCCCGTCGACGCACCGGAGGGCACCGTGGCCCGTCCCACAACCCCGCTGGCCAGATACACGTCGGCTTCCACAGTCGGGTTTCCCCTGGAATCGAGCACCTCTCTTGCCCGAATATCGATGATTTCCGTCATGATTTCCTCCCACTGGTTGGACGGGGTTGGGATTTACTCGGGCGGTGCCGAACAAATCGCAAAATCCAAACAATATTTATGGGTTGGATATATTTTGGCAAGTGCCTGCCCCTTGACTAATCGGCGCCAAATGTTACTCTGCTTGCATCTTCGTGTCAAGAAAAGCAGCATCGGTTGTGCCACTGAAAAACGGTTAAATCAACCGGTGCACCCAAACTTTCGGAGACTGCGGGGTATCCGTGAAACGGCTTTGGGAGGAATTATGCCGGGCGAAAATCTATATACCAATGGACACCTGATCGTCGCAGCGATCCGGGTTCTGGAGCACCAGCAACAGGTACCGCCGTCCATCCAGGATGTCTGTGACTGCCTGTCCCTATCCGTAGAACAAGGCCATCTCCTCTGCCGGCGCCTGCACCAACGGGGGGTGTTGGAGATGATTGAGGGCGCGTTCGGCTCCAAACTCTTCATTCGAAATCATCTGGCACTGGAAGATATGGCCGACGAGGCAGAGGCAACGGCGCTGGCCGACGAGGTGAAAAAGTTTCAGGATGCCCGCAAGGGCATGGCCGAGAAAATCGCTTCCATAAAGGCAGAGCAGAAAGAAAAGAAAAAGAGTCTATGGGCTGACTTGGAGGCACAGCTGAAGTCGGACATGGAGAAAAAAAATGACCCGGCGGTTCGGAGAATGTCGGCGTTGACGCCTCGCCACAACGACCCCGAGGTGCTCGAAGCTGCCGAGCACCGCCCTTTGAGTGTTTCTTCGTGTCCTTTGTGGGCATCGTGGTCAGCGACAGGTATGGGCGGCCACCGGGGCAACCCACGGGCGGCATGGATCCGATACGGAACGAGCCGATGACCATACCGTTACCCGTTCTTAGGACGGTTCGGAGCCCGTCCCGATGATCGTCACCTCCACCGGGCGGCGTCTCGGCCGATTATCATGGTTGATGGCCACCACCTGCTGCCAGGTTCCCAGACGGAGCCGACTGTCCCGGATGGGCAGGCTGATCGAAGGTCCCATCAAAGCGGCTTGGACGTGGCTGTGACCGTTGCCGTCATGCCATGCCTGCTCAGGGGCATAGTCCAACCCCGGCGGGGCCATCCGGTTCACGGCCATTTTCAGATCCTCCACCACCCCCGGCTCGAATTCGATGGTGGTCAGCGACTCGGTGGATCCGACCATGGTGGCCGAAAGATGTCCCTGCACAATGCTGGCCTCGGCCACCAGTTGAAGCAGACGATGGGTAATGTCGACGATATCCGGGCCTTGCGCCATTTGTATTGAAAGACTGGCAGTGGCCATGCGGATGTCTGCGGGGGGCATAGGGCTGTCCTTTCACATGTCGGCCATCAATGATCTACCGGTGGTGACCCCACCCTTGGGGATACCCGATCAAACCACGATTAGAAGCCGGTATTCCGGTACCAGTCATACGTCCGTTCGAGGCCTTCCTCGAACCCGTAGCGCGGTTCAAACCCCAGTTCCGATCGGGCCTGTCCGATATCGGCAAGGGCTTTGCGGATATCCCCCGGTCTTTCCGATCGAAATTCCGGAGCCGTCCGGCATCCGGAGATCTCCTGAATCATCTCCCAGAGTTGCTGAATCGTAACGATCCGGCCGGTTCCGATGTTCAACACCGTCCCGCCCGCGTCTTCGACCGATGCGGCCAACAGATTGGCCGTGACCACATCTTTAACGAACACGAAATCCCGGCACTGTTGGCCGTCTCCGTAAATCAGCGGTGCCTCTTGGACCGTCGCACATTTCATGAAAAGGGATATCACCCCGGAATAGGGAGAGGCCGGATCCTGGCGCGGCCCGTATACATTAAAATACCGAAGACACACCGTACCCAGCCCGAAAAGGTCGGCAAACAGCGCGGCATGCCACTCCCCGGCTAATTTCTGGAGGGCATAGGGGCTTCGGGGGTGTGCGGGCGTCTTCTCCTGTTTGGGGAGTTCCGGTCCGTCACCATATACGGCACATGAACTGGATAGAATCACCCGCTCGACGCCGTTCCGCCGAGCGGCATCCAGGACCGACAGCGTCCCGATCTCGTTGATGTCGGCCGACTCGATGGGATCCTGAACCGTTTGGGGCACGGATACGACGGCCGCCAGATGGAAGACCACCTGGCATCCCCGGCTCAGATCGGCCACCAGATCCCGATCACGAATGTCCCCGTCAACAAAGGTGATGTGCTGTCTGGAGCGATGGAGATTTCTCAGATGGCCGGTGCTTAGGTTATCGAGCACCGTCACCCGGCAACCGGCATGGACCAGCGCGTCCACCAGATGGGACCCGATGAATCCGGCACCGCCGGTCACCAGGGCCTTGTTAAACGGAACTTCTTTCATGGGTTTCCTAACTTCAGAATTATCGGAATCGGTATCGGGTTCGGAATCGGTATCGACTTCGAATATGCCATCCTGTCTCGATTCCGATTCCGATGGCGATCCCGACGCCGAGCATGTCCGGGTCCGGATTCCCCCAATGGTATTTTAGGGAATTTTTCACCATGAGACCACGAAACGCACGAAGGTAACAAAATAGTTTTGCGCTATTATGCTTGGTGTCCTTCGTGACCTTCGTGGTGCGACAATCCATCCATCAGCGAACTGGAGTTATTGGATTCACCGGGTTCATATATTGTTCGGGGGTAGACGTGTGATACAGGACGACCCCCGGATCCGTCAACATCAACCCCCCGGGCAGGGATCACGAAAGACCGATGGTCCAATTCCATACGCCCGGCCGCCGTTTCAGCCGGATATCTTTGGGCACCGGTTCATGCAAATGCAAAAACAGAGAATAACCGGCCCGCTGCAATTGGGGTTTCATGTTCCGCAAATCGACCCGCCAATTGGGAAAGATCCAGTTCGTGTTGCCGTACCGAGTACTCCACGCATCTTCCCCCGAGGGCTGACAAACGCACGGTGGTTTTGAATCATCGGTGAACGGGTTCGGGACAGGCACAGGGGCCAGTGTCCGTAGATCAGTATCCCCAGGGGCAGGGGGCTTTCCCGTGCCAGGGAGAGATAGTCGACCGCACCCAGTTCCGGACCGGGAATCACGCCTGAAAAACCCATGGCAGCCAGCCGATCCACGGCCAGGGGATTGGACACATTGCAGAACGGACCGGCCCAAAACATGACACCGCATTGTTTCTCGAAAAAAACAGCCTGCCAGGGAGCATTCAATATAAACCGCCGCCCCCCGGCACGCAACAGCCTCCGAACGGCGATCGCCAGCCGGTTTTCGTCGTCCGGCCAGATGACCGGGGGCAGACACCACCAGCCCGGTGAGGTTTTCGTTCCGGCCCTGGACGGGACCGGGTCCGAAGACAGCCACAGACCGCCGGTATTGCCAGTGATCTTCCGGTTGGGAATGCGATGGATGTGCACGTCCCCGATGAGGGGCGGTTTTCGCCGCCTGGGGCGCGGACGACGGATGTTGAACCGGGGCCCATCGCCGGCTCCCTGTGGGGAGGCCGCTGGCGCAGGCGTCACAGCCGCCATTGCCTCATCGAGCCATTCCTCCCGGCGGTCGATGAGAAACACCGGTGTCCGTCTTGGGGAGGGTTTGCCCGAAGGACCCGATAGAACCAATTTTCCTCCCTTGGGTACCGACTTGGGAACCCGGTAAAGCCGGTAGCCGGGATCATCTTCGTATCCGATGCGCAGCGTGTCGCCTCGAAACAGCGCCCGATTGGGAACCAGAACGGGTTGTCCCCGTTTCCCTTTCAGAATGCCGATACGCAACCCGGAGCCGGTTTCACCGTCTTCGGGTACCGGATTTTGGGGACGCTGGGGGAGAAAATTATAGTGCGTCCCTTTTCGGCCCAACGCCTGGGCAAGCAGCGCATTGGCCTCTTTTTTGGCGTCGGTGCGGTGTCCGTGGTCGCGGAGGAGTCGATACGCCTGGACGGCGTGAAAGACATAATGGGGCCCTTTTTTGCGCCCTTCGATTTTCCAGGCGCGAATACGGTCGACCTGGCGAAGCACTTTGGCCAACACATCGATGCTCAAATCCTGGCATGAGAAAAAACGTCCCCTGTCCCCTTGCTGGGTGTACCGTCTTCGGCAGGGCTGGACACAACGGCCCCGGAGCCCGCTCCTGCCGCCGAGGTAACTGCTCCAGTAACAGCGTCCCGAAACCGCATAGCAGAGGGCGCCATGCACAAATACTTCTAGCCCCAGCGTATCCGGGCAGGCCCGGGCCATGGTCTGAATCTCATCGATGGAGAGTTCCCGGGGCAACACCACGCGGTCCACTCCCGATTGTTGAGACAACCACGGCAATGGGGCGGAAAAACTCACATTGGCCAGCGTCGACAAGTGGATCTCCCCTTTGTATCCGATCTGCCGCGCCAAGGCCACGACGGCCAGATCCTGCACGATCAGGGCATCCGGGGCGACGTCCCGGTGCAGACGGCTCAGGGTCTGCCCCAGGTCGGACAATTCGCTCGGTTTCACCAGTGTGTTCAGGGCAATGTACACGCGAACCCCGTGATGTGCCGCGGCCGCGCGCAAATCCGACAGGTCTCGCATTCTGAAATTTTTCGCTGCCATCCGCGCCGAATATTGCTTTAGAC